>VAPK010109273.1_pt1 | contig 11998 bp, 14 predicted proteins | sample 3395031 | NCBI WGS metagenome assembly VAPK01 (sample SAMN08290443, study PRJNA428436) | hydrothermal vent metagenome | isolation source: Deep-sea hydrothermal vent chimney 1 | place: Pacific Ocean: Juan De Fuca Ridge | reverse complement strand
TGTGCAGTGACTGTCACTTCCTTATAGGGCACTACTGTACTACCTAGAACAGTTTGGGAGCTTGACAAAGAACGATTAACAGTAACTATTTCAGCAGCTTGCACCGAAGACATCATCAAAGAAACGGCTGTTAATGAAAAACACAGGTTAACGACAAGCATTTTGATATGTTTGAACTTCAACATATTTTATTTCCTATTTTTTAAACCACATCGGTTTCCAAAGACAAACTAAAACTTCAGTAAAGCTTGTAGGAGTACCACCCGATAAATAAAAGGAGAACTCTGCCGTACCATCAGACATGGACAAAGACAAAGTTAAAGCACAATACTTTTTTCATATTTTGGAGGATGAAAGGTATTGCTTATCCTAGCGATCTCCGACTATAGCTTTTTAAGGGATTTAATACCAGCAAAAATCGTCGAATGGGCGGTGGCTTATTAAAGACATACGGCTGATTTCACTGTTTTATCATCTATTTATTATTCATTTAAGTAAATTCACAACAATAAAGGAAACTTACCTCTATTTCACTGGGATCAACCTAACTATCTTACCCCAGTATTTATGCTCAAGATTCAACTCTACCGCAAGAGGAATGTTTTTATTAGATTTCCAACTTTTTTGCCATTGCTTAGCAGGGTCTAATAAACGTAATTCAAAAGACTCCACATCCTCAATAAGTGTCATCGTTATAGGTTCTGCATCAAGATGATCAACAAGATTCCAACTTAATCTTGTCAGTTTTCCCTCTTCCAACTCATATCTGACACGCTGCAAGGAGCTTCGTACCAATCCTATAGGGTTAGAATTACCCGCCCGTGTAAATTCAAATAAACCATTAGAATCAAAGCCATATGAAAAAGCAGGAGAGGTTTCCTGATAACCGACTCGCGTGGGTCTTGCCACAATTTGGCGTATATCTCGATCAAGAAACATCATGGTACGTTGCAACACTTTAAGCCTTTTCTCTTGCTCTTCTAGGACCGTATTACTTAGTGCAACGTTCGCCAAACCTGAATAAGCCATGATAGACATAAAAGAAAAAATTGTCATTGCTATCATTAGCTCTAGCAACGTAAAACCTTTTGCTGATGATATTGATAAATTCATGGCTTTGCTAAAAATCCAACAACCGTCACATAAGGCTCTTCACTATTATCTGACTCTCCCCAAACAGAAAGCTCAATACGCTTAATATTATCATCTTCGGTCTTTATGGTTTTTTGCTTCCATGTCCAAACTCGATCAGCCATCTCTTGATCACCACTGGTCTCACCCTGCTTTGGCCATTCACCCTTCAATCGAAGCTCCGTTATTTGATTTAATGCAACCCAATTAGCGAATGTTTTATCAACCAGCCGCGAAGAGTTATTGGCGGCATTCCCCATCACTTTAATGGCACCACCTAAGGCAACTGCGATGATAAATAGCGCAACCATCACTTCCAACAAAGTAAAACCTGTATTTTTATAATTCATTTAGCTCTAATATTTTTTCAATATCTCCAGTCGCACTGACCTCAAGTGTAATTTTGCTTTTATTTTGATAGTTGAATACATAAGTAAAAGGTGTCATTTCCCCACTTGAGAATATGATTATCTGCGGAGCATCTCTAAGATTATCTTTAAAATCTAGATCCACACCTTCTACAATAGTACTAGCCGTTATTCCACCCGGATAAATTCTTTGCGAAAAAGGGCGACTCGAATAAGGAACCCAACTACTATTTTGATTTTGATAAAAAACATAACCTGTCTTACTAACAAAAAGTGCCAACTCGCGAGACTGCAAAATAGCTTCGTCTTGCGCAAGAGAAATTAACGCGGCAAAACGCTCTGCCTGCTCTTTAAGTAGATTATCACCCGTTCGCGGAAACGATAGAGTAACCGCACCCATCAAAACGGCAACAATGGTAATTACTACCATGATTTCTATTAATGTGAAACCACGCTGGGTTCTACTCATACGCATCAATTAAGTCTACCGAAACGCTTAGTTATCAAGTTCCCAGTTACCTATATCATCTTCACTTTGAATACCATCTTTTCCAAAGGAATAGATATCAACATCACCATGAGAACCAGGACTTAGATATTTATAAGGCAACCCCCATGGATCAATAGGGGTTTTCTTAGTGTAACGTCGCCAGTTTTTTGCCTCTGGCGACCCAGATGGCTTGCTGACTAAAGCTTCTAATCCTTGATCCGTACTTGGGAATGTGTAATTTTCTGCTCTGTAAATTTCTAACATTGAAGAGAGCGCCTTGATATCAGTAGCTGCTCTAGTCTCATTTGCCTTATTAAGATTATCAAAAATTGCTGGTCCAACTGCTGCTGCCATTACAGCAATAATAACCACTACAACCATGACTTCAAGCAAAGTAAAACCGCGACTATTTCTTATTGCAGATACCATTGCTCTATTTTTAACTTCCTTCATAAATTAACCCTTTTATCTAAATGTAATTAAGACCTGACCATATACTGTCAAAGACCCCTAATATCTATATACTCACTATATTCTGCCATAGTACATGAAAATGACCAAATCAATAAGACCTCTAATTATAGCTATTATCGGCTTATCCTTATTGCTTTTCGTCTCTCAAAGCTTACAAAATGAATTTGTTTTTAACCGTAACAATATCGCACAAGGCCAATGGTGGAGACTCCTGACGGGTAACCTGACTCACTCAAATTTCAGCCATCTAGCACTAAATATTACAGGTCTATGGATACTTGGCTTCCTATTTATAGACAGCTTAAAAATAAAAACATTCACTATTACTACTATTATTTTATCCCTAATTGTTGGCTGCTCACTATACTTCTACTCCCCTGAGTTGGACTTTTATTATGGCTTCTCTGGTGTTCTTTATGGTTTATACATAATCGGGGCGATATCAGCCATAATCAAACAAGATTATTTTACAGGGTTATTAGTACTATTACTTATCATTGCTAAAATTAGCTGGGATTTATTAAATGGCGGAAGCGCATCTAGTGCAGAGCTTATCGGCATACCCGTAGCCATAGATGCACACTTATATGGCGTCATAGGAGCCTTTGTCATCAGCTTTGTCTTTTCACTACCTTCACTAATGCAATTGTTAAAAAAAGGGGGGGGTGCCATATAACAGAATTTATGCTGTTTAAAGAACCTATAGGAGACTAACGATCAGTTCGTCTTCTAGCCATTGCGATAGAAAGCCGGCGATACGCCCAGGAGCATGCACTTCATCAACCCATTCACAAACACCTTGACACAAAAAAGCAAAATCATCACCTTTCATTGCAGCATCCAAAGCCCATGCCTCATCGACCTCAAGAGAGCGGTAATAATTAATGAGCACTTTTCGCCAAACTACCCAGCCAATAGGGTGCTCCAGTTTTTCTATATCAATCGGCTCTGCTTCTGTATCAATAGCCGTCCATAGTTGCGGTGTATTCCATTCTAGATCTACTCGTGCAACCGAAGGATGAAACTCAAATTTTAGCTCCCCCCAACTCTCCACCGGGACTAGTTGTAATTCTTGCATACCAATGGCAGATTTATTTTCAGCATCAAATGCGTTTCTCAGCGCCCATTCTAGTCTTGCCATATCTGCAGCAACAGGAACATTTTTTTTATACTCTTGTAAGAATGCTTCAAGCTTATGCCCAAAATAGCGCAAGGAAAAATGATGTGAGGGCTGAGCCGCCATATAGGCATAGGTCATTTCATAGAAATCATCATCGCCCAATAAGGTATGGACTGCAGGATAATTTTCAGAAAGCGCATCAATTAAACGGTAGCCATAAGCCTCACCATAAACAGAAAGACGCTGATCCACACTGACTTTATTAACTTCCCCGGTATCAATCACATCCGCTTTTAGTGCTTCATCCTTTTCCATCAACCATGCCAGCATGTTTTTTTGTAATCGATAGAGTTCTGACATTAAGAAGCCTTACTACTTTCTAAAGTAGTCATTGCGTATATATCGCGGGCAATTTGTAATTCACTAAGCAACTCAGGTAATTCCGGAATATTATCATCACGCTCAATCATTACCGAAACCTCACCATAACGTTTAATAGCTTCTGCATACAAATCCCAGACACCTTGCACAACATCATGATCATGTGTATCAATAATATAGCCATCAAACTGACTATGACCAGCAATATGATGCTGCTGAACTCGATCAGTTGAAATCCCATCTAAATAATCCAATGGATCAAAACCATGATTCACTGAGCTAACATAAATATTATTAACATCTAACAAAATTAAGCTATCCGACTCCTCTGCAACAGCCATAGTGAAGTCCCATTCAGTCATATCAGATTGTTTATAGGTAATGTAAGTCGAGGCATTTTCAACCAAGATTTGCCTTCCAAGAAAATCTTGAGCCTGTTTGATTTTTTCTGAAATATGCTTTACTGCTTCCTCAGTAAATGGCAATGGCAATAAATCATGCGCATTAATTCCATCAACACCCGTAAAACACATATGATCAGAAACCCACTTAGCTCCTGTACGCTCAGCAAGCTCTTTAACTTGTTTAAGATAATCCATATCAAGTGGATCAACACTACCCAATGACATAGACACACCATGCATTACAACAGGGTAACGCTCAGAAATCTGATCAAGATAATAAAGCGGCTTACCACCTGGCACAAGGTAGTTCTCAGTTAGTATTTCAAACCAATCTACATCAGGAGATGAATCAATGATAGTTGTATAGTGTTCTTTACGAAGACCAAGACCAAAACCTAACGGTGAAAAACTCATAATCTTTATCCTCTAAGCAAAAAAAATACCCAATGAAAACTATATTTCATTGGGTATTCTATAACTGGTGTAGCTGTATTGAAAGTTAGATATAAACTCAAATCCACGTATAGGAGAACAAAATAGAGTGCGAGCACCTAGTTTCATTCTGTTAGTTTGCAACGCATAATTAATAAATCTTAGCTTCACCCGTAGGTTAAGCGGGTATTTTTTGGATGCGCTGTGGAATCAAATACTTGTACACTATTCGTTTTTCTAATTGTGGGTTCGGGTTAAACTTTTCCACTAAGAACTTTACCACCTTGTGCCACGCAATCAGCTTTATTCGCTTTAACCCAGCCTTTACCTTTACAACTGTTTTGACCAGCACATGAGTTATTAGCACCACCACAGGCACCTGTACCTTTACATGAATTAATACCTGAACACTTCACGTCCGCTGCCTTAGCCATTGTAGGTGCTGCAGCTGAATAATCTCCTCCAGTAGAACAACCTGATAGTAAAATCGCTGCTGCTGCAGATGCTAATGTAATTCCCGATAATTTTGATGCTGTTTTCATTGTGATATATCTCCTTTGATTATAAAACAGTAACTGACACTAAATGTCAGTTACTGTTTTTATTACGCAACTTAATGAGAATTAGATGCGTAAAAAGGAAGATTAAATAACCTTACCACCTTTAGCGTCACAATCAGCTTTACTCGCTTTAACCCAACCCTTTCCTTTACAGCTGTTTTGACCAGCACAAGAGTTAGAAGCACCGCCACAAGCGCCAGTTCCTTTACAAGAATTAATTCCAGAACATTTTACTTCTGCTACTGTAGCAGCTGCTTCAGGCGCTGCTTTTTTAGCTTCTGATTTCGCGCTATCACCACCACATCCTGCTAGTAGTAATGTTGCTGCAGCAGATGCTAATGCGATACCTGATAATTTTTTAACTGAATTCATTTTAATACTCCATTCCTAAGATTAAATAATAATGATTTTTAAACACACATCTTATAGTTACGTTAATTATTAATAGTTAGATGCGGGAATCAACTTAGCTTATTTTTTGCTCATGTGCAACTGCTCTATAACCGATATCATTTCGGTAAAATGCATTTTCCCAATGGATTTCCTTAGTTACTTGATACGCCCTATTCTTAGCACTTGTTACACTATCACCCAAACCTACTACACATAGGACACGCCCACCATTTGTAATAAGATCACCCTCTTTTAAAGTCGTTCCCGCATGAAATACCTTACTATCACCCATCTCATCAGGAATTCCCTTTATAGATAAACCTTTTACATAATCCTCAGGATAACCACCCGCCGCCATAACAACACCAAGCGCAGATCGTTCATCCCACTTTATAGATTGCGTATCCAAACTCCCTTCTAATGCCGCCTCAATTAATTCAACAAGATCGGACTCAAGACGCATCATCACTGGTTGAGTCTCAGGATCACCAAAGCGCACATTATATTCTAGTACTTTAGAATTGCCTTGGTCATCAATCATCACACCAGCATATAAAAACCCAGTAAAGGAATGACCTTCTTCAGCCATGCCTTTCATCGTTGGCTCTATAACATCTTTCATGATTCTCTGACTAATTTCATCCGTTACCACAGGTGCAGGAGAATAAGCTCCCATTCCACCCGTATTCGGACCTTTATCACCATCATCACGTGCTTTATGGTCTTGCGAAGTTGCCATTGGTAAGAAATTTTCACCGTCAGCAATAACAATAATACTTGCTTCTTCACCCCTTAAAAACTCTTCTATAACCACTCGATGACCAGCATCACCAAAGGAATTACCAGCCAACATATCCTTAACTGCGACAATCGCTTGTTCTTCTGTTTCTGCAAGTATCACACCTTTACCAGCCGCAAGACCATCAGCCTTAACAACAATTGGTGCTCCCTGCTTCCTTATATAAGAAACAGCTTCTTCTATATCAGTAAAATTTGCATAGGCTGCTGTTGGGATTTTATGACGAGCAAAAAAGTCTTTAGAAAATGCCTTAGAACCTTCAAGTTGTGCCGCACCTTTTGTAGGACCAAAACATCTCAAGTCATGTGACTGAAATAAATCTACAATTCCCTTAACTAAAGGCACTTCAGGACCCACCACAGTTAAAGCAATTTCATTATTCTTAGCGTAATCCAGTAAAGCATCAATATCTTCAGCATCAATATCAATATTCTCCACCTTATCCTCAAGCTCAGTTCCCGCATTCCCTGGCGCCACTACAACTTTGGTAACTTTGGGTGACTTTGCTAACTTCCAAGCCAGCGCATGCTCTCGCCCACCGCTGCCTACCAATAGTATCTTCATATTTCATTTCCCTTTAAAATCAGTGAATATACAAATATTATCAAAACTACTGTTACAATAAATATATTATTCAATATTAAGCAAAAAAACTATGAAAGTATCCCTAGCCAACCCCAGAGGCTTTTGCGCTGGTGTCGATCGAGCAATAGAAATAGTCAACCGAGCCATAGAACTTCTTGGTGCGCCAATTTATGTTCGTCATGAAGTGGTACACAACCGTTTCGTGGTCAACAACTTGCGTGACAAAGGGGCTGTTTTTGTTAATGAGCTTGATGAAATCCCTGATAACGCCACCGTAATATTTAGTGCTCACGGCGTATCAAAAGCTGTGCAAAATGAAGCCAAGAAAAGAGGCTTAAAGGTTTTTGATGCCACTTGCCCGCTAGTAACTAAAGTCCATATGGAAGTCTATCGTTATAGCAAAGAAGGCAGAGAAACTATTTTAATTGGTCACAAAGGTCATCCTGAAGTAGAAGGCACAATGGGACAGTACGATAAAAGTTTTGGTGGTGATATTTATCGCGTAGATTCACCAGAAGATATCAAAAACCTACAAGTCAACAATGAGAATAAAATTGGCTTTGTAACACAAACAACACTATCTATGGACGACACCGCCATCATTATAGACTCTTTAAGAGAGCGCTTCCCCAATATTGAAGGCCCCAAAAAAGATGATATTTGTTATGCCACCCAAAATCGTCAAGACTCGTTAAAAGAACTTGCTGACAAATGTGACATTATATTAGTTGTTGGTTCACCAAATAGTTCTAACTCTAATAGACTAAGAGAAATCTCTGAAAAACGTGGCACTCCTGCTTATCTTATCGATGGAGCTGAAGACATCAACGAAGACTGGTTTACGACAGATAAACTACGTGTAGGGGTAACCGCTGGCGCTTCTGCACCAGAAATACTCGTAGAAGAGGTTAACCAAAAACTGATTGAACTTGGTGCTGAAATATTACCTGACAATCAAGGAATTGTAGAGAATGTCTCTTTTGTATTACCTAAAGAGCTAAGAATTTAACCTCATAAAAACTAATGGCACCCCCGCCTTTTTTACACAATTGCTAGTACAGGTATCGATCAAAGCTAGATTTTTGATAGAGTCCGATAAAAACAAATAAAACTAAGGTGACAGTAAAAGATAGCAATTAATCGATATGGGTAAATTAGGTCTTCGAACAGACTGGGATTTACCTGATTTAGGCATCGTACATATTAATAAAATTTCTGGTGATGCTACAAGTCATGCGCATTTGAATGAGATTGATTCTTTTCATGATCATTAATGGTGAACAGCTAAAAACTTGCTTATGTATGATAACGGGTGGAGTTATGTAAAGAATTGATGAACTAGCCGTTGCTATCGGAAACTAATAGGTACTTTTTTCAATAGCTTTTTTAGTTTCTTCTTCAATGTACTTTGGATGAAGCTATAAGCTTGGTACTTAATACCATCATGATCTAGCGACAGACTATACATAGTCTCGTTATTGCCTGCATATTGTTTCTTATAGCTAGATTCATCTTCAGAGTACATAAAGTTAAAATACTTCAACGTTTTATTATTAATACTCTTTGATATTTCTAATGCAATCATCGTGGTCATTAACGCATAACGCCTGCCATTCTCTCTTTCAAACCCGCTTTGATAACCATGAATCGTATCGCCATCAATAAACAAATAGAGTGCTGCAACAGGAACACCATCAAACCGTAAAATACTTAAAGAAATATCAGTAGTAGACTGCTTATTTTTTTCTTTACAAGACAAGATTAGCTTTGTTATTTTGCGGTGAAAGCTAAGGAAATTATTATCTTCAAAGACACTCGGTTCTCCACCTAAATCATCTCGACGCGCACAATTTAAGTCGGCTAAAATATCAAGAGCATTATCACACTCACTCACCGATTTAATCGTCTCAAGTGAATAGTTCTGCTCTCTTTCAAGCTTTTTAAATCGCCTTCTAATATTATTACGAACTTTTTTATTCAAGCCCATTAGGTAGTCTTCATATATCTCTGGCAACTCAAGCAAAGTACGAATACCATCGGCTTGTTCTTTCATTAAACTATTCGTTGATATATTAGAAAGAGTTTTTAATAGCTGTGAGAGATGAGAGCTTCCCAGAATCTGGTGAAATTTCATGCCATTCCACGAAGGTTTATTTGTATTTAAAAATTGACTAAAAGCTTTTATAACTACTGTTTCATGACCAGAGGCAATCATTAAATCCATATTCTCTCCGAAGATAGCACTTCCCTCGGTTTCTCCCGTTCCAATCATTATCAATTGAGTACTACAAGGAAAATATTTCTTTGGATTATAAACTAACTGAAAAGGCGCCAAACCCAGTAAATCACCATTTTGGTTAGTATATTTAAGAATATAAAGCTGCCGATTTCCATCGCTCTTATACGTTTTCCACCAGGTATTCAGCCATTCCCAAGATATAAAAACTGAACCTTTTAAAGCACTATCATTAAGCTTAGTCCAAGCATCACGCATTGCATTAAATGCCTGCTCAGTTTCAATCAAGTCAACTCTGTCATTTTGACTTGCTATAAATTCTTCAGAATCATTAGTCTGAAAAGAATCCAACCAATTATCTACAACAGGAAGTGCTTGCTTGCTTAATATCATTTCAATGCCACTTTTATAATAATTATAAAAAAACTATATGATTAGGTAGCCTATTAGGCTCTTCACATTAATTTCTTATTACAAACAACTTTATTATTTTTAGGCATCTCAGCCTATAGCATCATGATATTTGGTGGTAAAAATAAGATACAAAATGAAATATTTTCATTCAAATCAGGTCATCATTAATTACTTACCAATTATCTTTCTCATCTCATCATCCTCGGCAAGATCATAAGCTGATTTCCCTTTTTTATTTTTAAGTGTTTTATTAGCTCCATGACTTATTAAAACTTTTGCTTTTTCAGGGTCAGAAAACTGAGCAGCTGCCATCAGTGCTGTTTCACCATAATCATCCAGCGCATCTATTTTTGCCCCAGCTCCTAATAAAATTTCAACAACCTTGGCATCTGCTGCGTCATACAACGGTGTATTCCCATGACTCGCTCTAGTATTCACATCTGACTTCATTTTAATCAGTTTCTTCACACCATCTCTGTCGCCTTTAACTGCGGCTAAATGCAGTGCTGTCCAACCTTCGCTGTCCTTTGCATTAATATCAATATTTTTCATCAATGAAAAGTCACTCTTCCATTTCTTTTCTTGAGATTTAACCGTTTCACCCAGATCATTAGCAATTGTGTAATCAGCACCTGCTCGAATAAGTACGCCCAATAAATAAGAATTGAGCTTTCTTGAGGCGATATGCAATGGTGTATTACCGCCACGACTTTTGTGATTAACATCTAAACCTTTATTCAACAAATAACGAACAATATTTATATTCTCACCAAACACAGCTCCTACCAACAAATTACTACCATCTTTTGCATGTGCATGAATATCGGCTCCTTTTTCTACTAGCTCCAAAAAGAAAGCCTCATCCCCTTTTGCAGCGGCTATAAATATTGGCGTAATACCATCTTTAGGGCTCGCTGTATTAGGGTCTTCACCCTTAGCGATATACTTTTTAATTTTAGCTAGATTACCTTTGAAAATGGCTTGTATAAAATCTTCTTTTCCACTTTTTATACCAAAATCCTTATTAGTAGCAACGATGTCATAATTCTCGGCATAGAGCTTACAAGAGGACTCTAATTTGGATTTTTTAACCGCTTCTTTACATTTCTTTTCAGCAACTGACTTAGCAATTTTAAGACTAAACTGATCCTCTGAGCGTCCACAATTAAGCTTTCCTTTTTTATCACGGGCAATATAAAACGCATTATGTTGTTTAGAGCGAAGGTAATATTTGAATTGGAAGAGACAAGACTTCTGGAGAATTTCTTCTGCCTGTTGAAGTTTCGCTATATATTCAGCATCACTTAATTTTTTAGCAAGCTTAGGTGAAAAAGTCACACCAAAATCATCAGGCTGCATAACGATTTTATTTCCGTGTGCATAAGCCATACACTTATTCTTAGGCGCTTTCTTACCTCGTTTCTTTTTATTATCCCCACAGCTTTTTATGCCTCTTTTTATCGCCACCTTGAGTGAATTGTTTTTATATGAGCGACCACAGGCATAGTTTCCGTTGTCATCAATAGCGTAGGAATACACCTTATAACCTTTTGCTTTTAGGTGTTCCTTAAAAAATGGCAAGCAATTACCCATTACAACACCTTTGGCGGTATCCATTAATGCTTGCTGTTGCTCTTTTTTAAGTGGCTTATTATCAGGTTGAGCTATCGCTGAAAAATCATCATCCTTGGCCACCCATTTACCATCAATATCAAGAATTTTACATTCTGCATTTATGGCAACTTGGGCACATTGCTTTAACGCACTCTCCTCAGCATGCTCTGCAGAATCTGATCCATAGTTCCAACCACAACGATCTTTACCCTCTTCATCATCACGTGCATAGCTAAAAGCTTTATGCTTTTTATGTGACTGATAAGCCCCGTTATAGCTTTTCAAGCAGCTCATAAACATGACAGACTCAGCTTTAGAATCAGCCAGAACATGGCCTGAATGTGTCATTAATAGAATGAAAACCCAAAGATATAAATGTGTAGCTAATTTCTTAAACATGAGAATAATTAAGTTATTAAGGGGAATAACATCCTAGCACAAATCTATAAATACCACTTAAATATCAGGTATTTATTTATAATGGCACCCCCCCCTTTTTTGAATAATTAGAGGGGTTTACAAGACTACAAAACCTTTGGTGAAGTATGAGTACGCTCGTTATTTATAACCATGCATTTTATCGAACATCTCTGGTAC
>VAPK010450215.1_pt1 | contig 11999 bp, 13 predicted proteins | sample 3395031 | NCBI WGS metagenome assembly VAPK01 (sample SAMN08290443, study PRJNA428436) | hydrothermal vent metagenome | isolation source: Deep-sea hydrothermal vent chimney 1 | place: Pacific Ocean: Juan De Fuca Ridge | reverse complement strand
TCACATGAATACCCCCCGATAAGGCTTTGTACCCAGGCCTGACCGGGTAGACTTCGGGGATAACGGTATACAAGGTTGTCACAGTTTTTTGGTAATGGGTTAAATCTGTAGCTTTAACAAATACATTCTCATTAATAACAGCCTTTTGGCAGCAAATCTAAATATGGAAACCCTTTACAATCAATTGCTTGTAAATTTGACTTTAGGGTTAATTTATAATTCAAGGTCATTGTCGATGGTTTTTAGGCTAAACCGGCAATTGATGCGGAAAAAATCTTAACAAATATTTTACAATATGCCTGTAATCTATTGATATTTGAGGGCGACCCAAATTTAGAATTGCTGGCCTTTTGGGGCGCAGGCTTTAGCCTGCTCTTGCACTAAAGAATGCGGGCTAAAGCCGGCGCCCCAATAATGGATAAATTGTTAAAATAAGCTTTATCAACAGATTTGACCCATTACCAGTTTTTTTCATTTAATATGGCGGAGACTTATGGGTAATCTGGTATTATTTTAAATGGATAACTACCAATTTAACCCTAGGGTCATAAATAAGATAATAAGGGAAAGTGTGGTCGCATTTTGAAATATTTCATCCCAATCAAAAGTGGAATGTTCATTCATTAAATCTTCGATTCTATTGTGAATTTGATCTTGCATAGGAGTACGTGATTGCATGTTTTTTCCTCATTTTACTATTTTATTTATAACTTCTCATTTGTCCGACTAAAACACCTTGTATTTCAACTTGGTTCGGGGCAAAGTGCATGGCTTGCATAGTTTTATTAGCGGGAATTAAAACTGTTTCATGGGGGTATTGTTCAATAAACTTTAAAGTTGCTTCTGATTTATCAATTAAAGCAACCACAACTTGTCCATTTCTTGCATGACTTTGTTGTTCAATAATCACCCAGTCACTATCAAAAATACCAATATCAACCATTGATTCCCCTTTGATTTGCAATATATAACAGGGTTTATCAGTTTTTATTTCATCGGGAATGGACATATAGCTGATGTTTGAGATAGCTTCAATAGGAGCACCTGCTGCGATGGAGCCGATAAAGGGAGTGCCTTGTTTTTCAAATAAGGGAGCTGTTATTTTAGTGACTGATTTTTCAGTTAAACGCACACCACGCTGCTTTCTATTAGGAGATTCTACAAAACCTGCGTTTATCAGCCCTTGAATATGTTTGTGTAGAGAGCCGCGTGATTTTAGTCCCATTGCAAGGCACAATTCATCTAAGGTGGGGGGGTGAATAAACGAGTCTTTGTTATTAACAAGAAAGTCTAAAACTTCTTGTTGTTTTCTGGTTAGGCTTGGGTGAGTGCTCATACTTGTTCTCTGTTCGTTTTTGATAATATTAAATCAAGAACAAAGAGAGAACAAGTTGTTTATTGATAATTCTTCTTTATTTTATGGGTTAACTCTGTAACTTACTATAATTTAAAGATTTTTATATCTTATTGATAAGAGTGTTTAGGGCAGGAAGTGCCCAATTAGGCAAGGTTAGTGTGATTGACTGGTTTAAAAGCTAGGCTACGAAGGGAGGATGTAATCGAGCGAAATTAGTTTAGCAAAAAGTAAGATAAAGAAACATGGCTATATACAAAAGTACAAGTTGCTTAAAAATAAAGACCAAGGCTTTGTAGAGCGGACTTTAGTCCGCTATTGAGATAATTTGTACTGGTTATTGCGGACTAAAGTCCGCTCTACAGTTCATAAGTTGTGGTTTGTTAATAGAATTAAAGACATTTAAAAATGAACATTGAGTTCACGGTGAGTTCTGTAGTGAAAATACTAGGTCTTTTATGCCCTCTCACTTATTACTGGTATTCAATAAGCTCAAAAATTTTCACCACTTGCTTAACGCCTGTTTCTCGACGTGCAATTTCGGTTGCGACATTAGCTTCTTGTTGGTGAACCAGTCCAAGAAGGTAAACAACACCACTTTCTGTAACAACCTTTACGCGAGTAGCATCAAACCCTGGTAAATTTTTAATATTACTTAAAGATGATTTTATTTTTGTGGTGATGAACGTATCACGAGTGCGTGTAGCTAAAGAGGAAAGAGGGGCTATTTTCATTTCATTATGAACAGATTTTACACCTTTAATTGAGCGGACAATATCGATTACTTTATTGCGTAATATCTCAGTAGGGGCTTCACCAGTGACTAGTACAATTCCATTATATGCGGTAACATTAAAATGACACTGGTTTCGGGTATCATCATGGGAATTTAACTCGATTCCTGCATTAATTTCTATACCTTCATCTTTTAAAATCTCTTCGCTGGTTCGGCGGTCATGCAATAAAGAAAGCCCTGTTATTTCGGCTAACCCAGTCATTAGGGTTGAACATCCCGAGAGCATCATTGAGAAAAGAATAAACAGCATTTTTTGTTTCATGCTTAGCCTCCAAAAAGTTGTTGGTCAATTAAATCACATAGGCAATGAGTGATAAGCAGGTGTACCTCTTGGATGCGAGCGGTAGATTCTGAAGGTACGCGAATCTCAATATCCGTTTCATTTAGCAAAGAGCTTAATGCACCTCCATCTTTGCCTGATAGAGCGATAACACTAAGCTCTTTGTCATGAGCCGCCTTAACCACGCTAAGAATATTACTGGAATTACCACTGCTAGTGTAAACAAGCAAAATATCTCCGGCTTGACCAAGTGCGCGTAATTGTTTGGTAAAGACCTCATCAAAATGATAATCATTAGCTATTGAGGTGATCGTTAAAGTATCAGAAGTAAGGGCTATTGCGGGTAAAGCTGGACGCTCGCGCTCAAAGCGGTTGAGCATTTCAGAGGAAAAATGTTGAGCATCACCGGCAGACCCTCCATTACCACAAGTAAGAATCTTTTTATCATTAACAAGAGACTCAACAATTTTTTGTGATGCAAATTCTATCAACTCACACAAACTAGTCATAGACTCTTGTTTAGTTTGAATGCTATCTGAGAAGTGGTTAATAATTCTATCTTGTAAGCTCATAGAGGTAATAATAATTTAATAAGAGGTGAATTTGCATGTCTCATGTTTGAAATGCATTTTTTATCCAGTTAATGTCTGTGTTATTAGACATGGCAATAACATCAAACCGAATTTTGCTATTTACTTTATGGCTTGATAAGTAATATTGTGTTGTTGCTATTATACGGGATTGTTTTCGCTGCGAGATACTTTCTATTGCACCCCCATATTTATTAGATTTTCTATACCTGACCTCAACAATAATAAGCGTCTCCGCATCTTTCATTATTAAATCAATTTCACCATATTTACAGCTAAAATTTTTTTCAACAAGTTGCAGGCCTTGTTGTAATAAAAAATTGCAGGCTTGCTGCTCTGACTTTTCTCCTTGAAGTAAGTGTAAAGCGCGAGAAATATTGAACATTAGAGTGGCGAGCCTTGAATCTCGAAGGGTTCGATTTCTTCTTCAGGCCGTTGACTGACAGGGCTACCATTAATAAATTTTGCACAGCTTAACTGGCGAGTGACTCTGTTTTCTAAATTAATAGATAAAGTCCCTGTTGCACCTGGATAAGGTGTATTTGCAAGATCAGCTAATCTTGAGCTTAAGTTGAAAGAATCTATACCTAGCGCAATAAGCCTTAAATACTTTTGTGGTAAGTGCTGCCAACTGTCTCGTAATGATTCTTTGCTGAGTTCCCCGCTGTAAAGCTCTGGAAATACCCAGGGAATATCACAAAAAACAATGCCATTTAGATCAATATCTGCTGATGGATTAGGTTCACCAGAATATATTTCAGGCAATGCGTAAACAGGGACTTGTGTTGCTCTATAAAATCGTAGTTGTGGGTTGATAGAGCGTGCTTTTTGAGGCGATGCAGATAGAAAAATAGCATCAACATCTTTACGTCGTTGTTCTGTAAATTGAATATTACGCGCTAAAGTTCGTTTTAGTTTTTTATAGCGATAGTTACTTTCACCAAGATTAAGCAGACTTTTTATTGATGGAGAGAAATCACTCGCACGCCTATTGTAGAACTGAGTTTCAAGAACAGTGCTATCACTTTGTTGCCAGAAATCGGTTAAATAGTCGGCCATACGATGGCCTTGGTTTGACTCTGGAGCCAAAATCAATACTTTTTCAATGCCGTCAGATTTTGCCTTATTAACTAATTCTTTAACTTCATCAATAGGACTTAACCCAAATTGAAATAAATTATCTTTAGCCAGGTTGGAGACATGATTTAAGGCTAGCACAGGGGTCGTTAACTCAGTGCTTAAAGCAAGTTCTTGAATGTTATCTTTACTCAGTGGGCCAATAACTAATTCAGCTCCTTCTGAAATAGCTAAATGGTATAAATTAACTATATTTTCAATTGACGAATCATAAAAGCGGATAGACGGTTGTTCGGCTATAGGAGAGTGATGATAAGCCGCCATTAAACCAATTTTTATAGCTTCAGCCGCTTTAGCATAAGGACCTGATTCAGGAAGAAGAATAGCAAGGAAATTGGGTGTTTTAAAGGTATTTGTTAATCCTTTGGAATATGATTGAATAAAACCTGCATTAGCAGGGTGGTGAGGGAATAAACGTTCCCATTCACTTAAATTGAGTTGAAATTCAATGGGATTTTGATTTGCCCTGCTATCTCTTAATATTTTTGCTAAAACTATCCAGCCATTAAATATATTATCGGATGTCACTTGCTGAAGGTTAAGTACCTGGGGTGATAATAAATTTAAAGTATCTAGAATAACTTTATTATTTTCATTTTGTTTTTCGGTTGATTGCAGTAATGCTGAAAGTTTAATACGAGCCTTAACGCTTTGTAACAGATTACCTGATAAAGACTGGGCAAAAGCCATAGACTGGTAAAATATGACTTGATCTGCAGACGTTAAATAATAAGGCTGGGTATTGTTGAGTCTAGTAAGTGCTTGCTCAGCCTCACCATTACTTAAATTTATCTGGATAATAACTAAATTTAATTGATTACGCTGTTCGGCATTTAATAAAGCAGGGTTTATTTGGCTTATAATTGATTGAGCACTAGAACTATCACCAGATTGTATAAATGCTTCAGCGGCCAAGAGATTAAACTCATCACGCTGAGCTGGTTTTGAGGTGGCAAGTGATTGATATAAATTGGCAGCTTGTTTATGCTGACCACTTTGTGTGAATGCTTCCGCTTTAACAGCTTTATTCAACATCTGATAGTGTTGAATTGATTCAGTGGCGCAACCCGAAGCTATAAAGAAGCAAAAAGTAATTAAAGCAAAATAATGGCGGTTCATGAACAGACTAACCTATTGATTAAGAATGAGGATATGATTATACTTCACACGGTCACGACTGCAGATTTCTATCGGTCGATTTGTGTCGATAGACAGCGTTGCTGAAATAGTTGCGTAGCTTGCTATGCGCCTATTTCAGTGCCTTGCTATCAACAAAAATCAACTCGCTATAAATTCCGCATCCGTGACCGCGTGAAGTATACCCTCAAGTTTTAGTATTAAATAAGAGAATAAATTATCAAATGTGCGGTAAATTATACGTTGTTGCAACACCTATAGGCAATTTAGCAGATTTTAGCTATAGAGCCGTGGAAATTTTAAAAACTGTCGACTTGATTGCAGCGGAAGATACGCGGCATGTCAAAATGTTATTACAGCACTATTCCATTAATAATAGCTTAATTTCTTTACATCAACATAATGAAGAACATGCCTCGCTAGGCTTAGTCGAAAAGCTAAAAAGTGGATTAAATATTGCTTTGGTTTCTGATGCAGGAACACCTCTTCTAAGTGACCCAGGGATGCCTTTGGTAAAGCTAGCAAAGCTACAGGGAGTAGAGGTATCACCCATCCCTGGGGCTTGTGCTGTTATTGCGGCATTGTCAGTATCAGGTCTGCCTGTTACACGGTTCACCTTCGAAGGCTTCTTGCCTAGAACCTCATCTGCTAGGAAAACATTTTTTAGTGAAAAGAAAAGTGAAACTGCAACATGGATTTTTTATGAATCTAGCCACAGAATTTTAGCTTCACTGGAAGATTTATTAGAAGTTTTATCGGGTGAGCGTCGCATTGTAGTCGCTAGAGAATTAACTAAGTTGTTTGAAACCGTTGTGAACGACACTTTAGAAAATGTATTGGAAAAGGTGAAAAATGACAATAACATGCAAAAAGGCGAGTTTGTTGTGTTGGTAGAAGGTGCTGTTATTGAAAAGCATGTAACAGAAATAACAGAAGAACAAAATCATATTTTGCAGATATTATTAAAAGAGTGTTCAATTAAAACAGCAGTAGCAATGGCTGTTGAAATAACGGGCGCTAGAAAAAAAGTATTGTATCAGGCTGCTTTGGATATGAAAGAGAACTAAATTTTGTTAACTTTATACTATATTCACGACCCCATGTGTAGTTGGTGTTATGCCTTTGATGCCGTGTTAAAGCAAGTTCAAAGTGAAATACCTAAGACCATCAAAATAGTAAAAGTACTTGGTGGTCTTGCGCCCGATACCACGGAAGTTATGCCAGAATCATTAGCCGCTATGATTGAAAGTAATTGGCAGAAAATTGAGCAAACAGTGTCTAATATTCGATTTAATTTCGATTTTTGGAAAATAAATCAAGCGATAAGATCAACTTACCCTGCCTGTCGAGCTGTTCTGGCAGCAAAAAAACAAGGTGCTGATTTTGAAGGTAAAATGATTACTCAGATTCAATGGGCTTATTACCAAAATGCAGAAAACCCATCACTAGATAAGACTCTGATTAAATGTGCAAAACAAATTGAATTAGATAGCCTACTATTTATATCAGACTATCATAGCGAATTAATCAATAAGCAGTTATTACAACAGATACAATTTTCAAGACGATTAGGTGTATCCACATACCCATCATTATGTTTGGAAATAAACCAGCAGGTTTTACCAATAAAGATTGATTACATTAACTCTTACTTAATAGTTGAGCAAATAGTTAAAGCGGCGAGAATATCAAATTGAATAAATTAGATCGGAATAAGTATTTATTCTAAGGTTCAAGGGGTGAAAAAATATAGAATGCTCTGAATCGCTGTGCATTTTACATTACTGAGATATTTAACCTATACTTCTTCCATTGACTAAAGGAATATATTATTCAACAGTGAGTCGAGTAGTTGCAAAATGCAAGACTTGACCCTTTCTTTCCTCAACATTGTATTTATATAGATCTGTATAAGATGATTTATAGCATATTATACAGATAGAAAATCTACAAAAACGTTGTTTTATTGCTAATATTGAATTTCAAGCTTATGATAGGCAGAAACTTGTGAATAACTGGTTAGGTTCTCAGTAATTTTTTAAGATAAGTGCTGTTAGAGGCACAAACCTATTATGTAATGCTCTAGTTAATAGGGTGAGTCATTTTGTCGCGCGACAATTAGTCACATTCCAAATCTATTTAAGCGGTCTATACTTCAAATACTGAATTTTTCCAGTTCTAATGCTTCTTTACGTTCTAACTTTATCAATTAAGCAGTTTCATCTGTGACAAAGAGGTTTCTGCTTTATTTATAATCAGGTGACTCTGAACGTAAGGGTATTGCTATGGAAAGTTCGGTAAATAAACCATGATAGTTAATTGATGGATTTCATGGTGTTTAAACTCAAATCACAAGGTTGTGTAAAAGTTTACAGCAACTCTTGTATATTGTTCATAGCCTTTTTCAAGGAAAAAATAATGAAAATATTTACAAAGTCGTACCTGCTATTAATCGCTTTAATGTTAAGTTTCTTTTCTGGAATGTCTACAGCTGCTGATATTGAAGCTGGTGTAGTAAAAGTAGTAAATATAAAAAAACATTCACCGCTATCGGTGGATAGCCCATATAGTATGTCTGAAATACCTCTAAAATCATCTTTTAATGATATTTCAACCAAGGCTGCTGCGACAGGTATTACATATTTTGAAATAGGAAATATATATTCTTCAAATTATGGTTGGGAAACTATTTTAGCATCTCAATTCTCAACTGCGGATCATGGAGGCAGTACATTATATATTTATATCTGGCAATTTGGATATGGAAATGTAACTAACGCTACTATGAACGGTATATCTCGGTCAGCAGGTTTAACTGAATATCGATGTGGTAATAATTTACATGTCTGTGCAGTAGGTGAAACTGTAACAGGTTGGTTATACGGTTTTGACTTTAGTGGCCAACAGTTTGGTCATTTCAGTGTTGGCTCAAATTCAACAGCCTCTCCATTTGGTTACTGGAGTGATTCTGTATATATTAATTAAATAGACTAAATAAAAGTTTAACACCTACACTTTTGACCCTGTAACAAAACCTGTTATGGGGTTTATATTTTTCTGTGAGCTTAAGCTTTACGGAATAATTCTTGAAGTTTTTCTAAAATATTAACGACTCTTTCTCTATTCTTTATATCTTCTGCCGAAGTGCCTTGTTCTTTAGCGAAAGCTAATGTTTTACGCGTTGAGGCTAAAAGATCATGTTTAACCTCAGGATCTAAATTCATACTACGAGGTGCCATCAGATATAAACCATCTATTGAAGATATTAACTCATTATCAACTAATCCTGAAACCATCACGCCCATTTCGTTTTGCGATATATTAGTTACATCATATCTTGATCCAATATCAGCGAGTTTCGCTTCAGGGCTAATTGTCACAACTGATGATGGTGACTCAACAGGTCGAGCACTTGATGGAGCATAAGGATTATTTTTGACTGCCGATGATGAATTAGCCTGCAATACACTGTGATTTATATTTGAGATATTTGTATTTATCATAAGTTTTCCTTTATCATCTACATTTAAACAGTTATATCTTGTATAAAGCATTTTCCATGCCAGTATTAAAAGGTATAAGGTTCAGTAGTGTTTTGTTAGGAATAGGAAAAACCTTGCCATAAATATAGTTAAGTAGGAAATTTATTGCCGTTGTTTTATAGCTAGTTTTTCCAAAAAATGGAGTCATGTTATTCGTTATCACATAAAATTATTAAACAAATCAAAACCTAACAAATGCTTACAGCTGACCGTAAAAAGCGTCACATTTTTTGCGAAGCAAAAAAATGCGCCCCTTTTTACGTCAGCTGAAGCAGGCGTTAGGCATTCAGTCTAAATTTAAGTGAGTTTTTAATATGAGTTTTTTGATAAAATTAGATGACAATATTTGGATTAGCGATGGTGAAGCTGTTTCTTTTTATGGAATCCCTTATACAACCCGTATGACTATTGTGAAGTTGAAGGGTGGGAAGTTATGGATTCATTCCCCAGGAAAAATCATCGAAGAAATGATTGATGAGGTAAAATCTTTAGGTCAGGTATCTTATTTGGTATCTCCAAATAAGATACATCATCTATTTATGAGTGATTGGATAAATGTTTTTCCGAATGCCATTTCATATTCATCGCCAGGATTAAGAGAGAAAAGAAAGGATATATCGTTTGACAAAAATTTGTCGGATGATCCAGAGCAGGAGTGGGAAATGGAAATTGATCAAGTGATTTTCAAGGGGAGTAGCATAATGGAAGAAGTGGTTTTTTTTCATAAAGATAGCAAAGTATTAATACTAACTGATTTAATAGAGAATTTTCATCATAATTATTTTTCGGGTTACAAGAAAATTATAGCAAAGCTTACTGGAATAGTAAGTCCCAACGGTAAAGCACCCCTTGATTGGCGTGTATCATTTATATTTAGCAAGAGTGAAGCGAGAAAGTCGTTGGCGAAAATAATTAGCTGGAAGCCAGAAAAGATTGTGATCTCCCATGGGGAGTGTATTTACAGTGATGCCACTGAGTTTCTTTTGAGATCATTTAAGTGGGTCGGACTTAATAAAGCTGATTAAATTTTAAAAATGCCTAACAAAAGCATCGAGAGGGACTTCGCTTCGCTCGCCCCTCATGCAAAGCGTTATGTGTACGTATTAATTTCAGGGGTTTCTTTCGCAAGTTTTAATTTTTCTATAAAACTTAGAGCGCTTTCCAGCCTATCTGTGGATAGGCTATGGGCTTTATGAAATTCTATTTGGCTTCTTAATGAATCAAACATATTGAATTTTTCATTCATAATAGGGTCATCGCTTGAAGGGTTGCTTAGGCTACCATCTGGGTTTTCTTTCAATACCAGAGATTGAGCCATAAATGTCGCGCTAAGGTCTCCTTCACCTGAGCGCATTAGAGCATCTGCTATAGCGCGTGCATCATTTCGGCTCATATTGCTAGGATCTATGGACTGCGCTAATTCACGAATAGTTGTTTTTGCTTGCGTAGGTTGAGAATACTGAGCTTTATTAGTCGGCAAGGTATTGCCGGTTTTAAGTGCTTGTGTAGGTATAATTACGCCAGAAGTGCTGTTTATTTGCATTACTTTACCTTAAAGAGAAGATAGTAATAGAGTTTAGCAAAAATTATGCCAATAATCGTTAGAAGACACATAACAATCGCATGCACTGGGGCTGCCGTAAGCGTCACGATTTTTGCGAAAGAGCCGCAAAAACTCGTGCCACTTACGGCAGCCCGTGATGCGGGCGTTATGTAAAAGCAAACTTAATTAAATTTTGAGAGGAAAAATGGAAACAGCAACAATAGTATTGGATATTCCTTATGAAGTTTCTGCAAAATTAGCTACTGGAGAATACACTAGGAATGGAAGTGTTATTCAAGATGATAATGGACAAATAATTATGTGGTTAAGAGAGGGGACTTTATCGCCTCCTAATCCAGATGATATGACCCTAGGTTTACCATCTAAAATGGGAAATATGTTACAACTAGCAGGGGCAACAGCTAGCATATTAAATTTAGGAGTAACAATAGCGTTTGGTAGAGAAACATTATCTAAACTCAATAAAATAGACAAGAAACTAGATGTTATTATTGAGAAATTAGATGAAATAGAACGTAAAGTTGATAAGTTACAGTGGTCTGTAGATATGGGCTTTGCAAATACTCTACAAGCATTAGATAATTTAAAAAGTTATCAAGAAATTGGGCTAGCAGGAGAGTTAAATAGTGCGACAAGTTTAGCTTGGAGTTGTCAGTTTTTAGAACCTGAAAGCACGAAAAGGGTAATGAGAATAGAGCAGGCTTTTTCGAAATCAAGTGGTGTAGTAGAAAAATTATTACTCCATACTGAAACAGAGATGAATCAAGCTATAGAATGGATGGTGAAAAAAAGAGAAAAATCATCTGATTTTGAAATTGATAATTTAATAATACAAAGCTTATTTCGTTTTCGCCAAACATGTATTGCTTGTTCAGTTAATGCAAGTATTCAAGCAGAAGCAGGCGATACATATTCAGTTTCAGTTAAATTATTGAAAGACCAAAAAAGACTATCAGAGTTATTATATCAATTAGTTAATATTGCGATAAGCACTAATAATGGTGAGCCTTATAAAAATTTATTAGATAAAAGTATGGTTGAACTTATGCCCATTGAGCGTATAGGAAGATGGGTAGAACGGTTTGATTTAAAGAATAAAAACCTTAATAAGGTTCTTGAAACTTTAAGAGAAAGTGGTTTTTCAAGTAATGGCTCTGAGAATCCACATATTCAGAGTAGCATTGCTGGTCGACATAGAAGAGGTAAACTTGCTACTGCTCTAGCTAATAGAGAAGTACAAGTAGAAAAAACAGAGAAAAATGCAAATACACTCGAATTTTTTAATGTAATTGATGGGTTATATGAAGATTTAGATAGACTTAAGGGGCATAGCCTAGAGTATAAAGCTATGAATACAATGCACCTTACAATTCACCAGTATAGGGATATGTTGCAAGTCAATGAATTACCAAACGAAAGGAATTTAGTATTTATTCAGTCCAGTAAATAATAATTTAATGATATAGGCTAGGAGGAATTTTGAATAAAGAGAATAACTGGAATAACTGGGGTCAGATACAAATTAAATGCTAGGGCATGCATCAATGTCACATAGAGGGAAGAAGCTCATCAAAACCTAACCATCACATACACTTGACC
>VAPK010273044.1_pt1 | contig 12003 bp, 12 predicted proteins | sample 3395031 | NCBI WGS metagenome assembly VAPK01 (sample SAMN08290443, study PRJNA428436) | hydrothermal vent metagenome | isolation source: Deep-sea hydrothermal vent chimney 1 | place: Pacific Ocean: Juan De Fuca Ridge | reverse complement strand
TAACCACTCTCTTAAAAAACCAACCCCAAACACCCCACCAATAGTAATATGAGTAGAACTCACAGGAAGTCCAAGCTGACTTGCGATGATAACAGTAATTGCAGCGGCCATTGCGATAGAAAAAGCTCTTATTTGATCTAGTTCTGTTATCTCTGTTCCAACTGTTTTAATTAGTTTTGGACCATAAAGAGCAAGCCCAACAGCAATTCCAATAGCACCAACAGCCATCACCCAAAAAGGGATGCCAGCACTAGAAGAGATACCACCTGTGTGAACCGCATCACTAATAGCAGCTAATGGACCAATAGCATTTGCAACATCATTAGCTCCGTGAGCAAAACTTAAAAGTGCAGCTGCAAATATAAGAGGAATAGTAAAAAGCTTGTTTACACCATCTCTTGAGTTTTCAATATTTTTATCTTTTTTTGATATATTTTTTTTCACTAAAATATAGACTACAATTGCAACTACAAATCCCATAAGTGCCGCTGTTAAAAAGCTAGGTTTTTTAGCTATTTCAACGGATGCAAATAGATACTCATTGATAAATGAAGTGATACTTGGCCAAATCTTCTTTAACCCTTTAAGAGTAAGATAAGTGACAAATGCCCAAGACATAATAGCCACATAGACAGGAACCCACTTTTTAGCCGATTGTATTCTATCTTCTTTAAATACAATTGTCTTTTTTATAGAGAGTAAAAACCCAGCAGCTATAAGACCTCCTAAAAGTGGAGATATAATCCAAGAAGCTGCAATTGCTCCCATAGTTCCCCACGCAACGATAGAAAACCCAGCAGCAGCAATCCCAGCACCCATAACACCACCGACAATAGAGTGTGTTGTAGAGACAGGAGCTTTAAAAATAGTTGCTATGTTTAACCATAGGGCAGCTGATAAAAGTGCCGCCATCATTGCCCAGATAAATGCATCTGTATTATCACCAAATGCTTCTATATCTATAATTCCTTTTTTAATTGTCTTTACAACATCTCCACCAGCGATAAATGCCCCACCAGCTTCAAAAACAACAGCAATCGCAATAGCTCCTCCCATAGTTAGAGCTTTTGAACCAACTGCTGGTCCTACATTGTTTGCAACATCATTTGCTCCGATATTCATAGCCATATATGCACCAAAGAGTGCAGCTATGGCTAAAAATGTGCTATTTGGAATATCTCCAGTTGAGGAAAAGCTGTAGATTAGAACTGCCGCCATAAAAACGAGTGCTATACCTATCTTTATAAAATCAACACCACTTGATTTTATAGCTTTTTTTTGCATTTTGTTGATGGTTTTTATCTCCATAAATTTTGCCGTTCCCTTCTATCAAAGTTAATTTAAATCTTATCTCTATTTATCTTCATTATAAATGAAATTCTATCTTTTTGTAACCATTTTGTAATATAAATTGGTTACTATTTGTTTATAAAACAATTATACTAAGGAAAAAAAATGAGAAAAATTTTATTATCTACTGTGGCTTTAGCTCTTGCTTCAAGCTCACTAATTGCAAAAGAGTCTAAAGTTGTATCTAAAGTGCCACTTTTGAAGTTTAATGGAAAACACTATCTTGGATTTGTGCATAACTCAGATAAAGATGTGAGTAAATTTGAGACAAGACGAAATTATCTACAAGTAAAAGCCTATTTTAATGAAGAGTCAAAAAACCATTTTAGATTGACACTTGATACAAAAGATGTAGATGGAAGTTCAAACATAAGATTAAAATATGCCTATTTGTATTTAGATCTTAAAAAGTATCTGCCATTTACTGCTGTTGAAATTGGGCAGGTTCATAAAACTTGGATAGATTATGAGTCAAAACATAGTTGGAACTATAGATCTATCTCTAAAGTTTTTGCAGAAAAAGGGGCTAACCTTACAAAATCAGCAGATAGAGGTATAAACTTTAAGACAAATATGAGAAATTTTTCAAGTGAGATAGGTGTTTTTAACGGTGAAGGGTATTCGAGTGAGCAAAGTGGAAAAGGGTTATCGTTAGAGGGTAGATTAACTTATCATATCTTAGGTGGCGGAGATAAAAAACCAAAAGCATCTAGTAAATATACAAATATATCAGTTTTTGGAGAGTTTAACACAAAAAATGAAAAATATGCAGCTGGAGATGATTATAAATGGTATGGAGTTCACGCAGTTTATAACCAAAAAGAGTTTTTACTCTCAACACAATTTTTAACAACCACAGATGCTATAGACAAATATGCAGGAGATGGATATAGTGCAAATGGAGTTTATAGGTTTATGAAAGATTGGAGTCTGCTTGCTAGATATGATAGTTTTAAGCTTGAAAAAGATGCAAGTGAAGAGATTAGGATGATAGCAGGGCTCTCTCATAAATACTCAAAACATGTAGAAGTAGTGGCAAATATTATAAAAAGTGAAAAAGATTCAGTTAATGATACAGCTTTTATGTTAACCGCAGAGGTAAATTGGTAAACTTATAACATATATATAGTATAATTAGATTATAAAAATTTAAGGGTACTTATGGCTGAGTCTAAAAATGGAAAAGTTCAGATTTGGGTTAAAAAAGAGACATTAGCATATGAAAATGAGTTAAAAAGATTGCAAGTGGAGCTTTTGAAATTTCAAAACCATGTTAAAGATAAAGGTCTTAGAGTTTTGATGATTTTTGAAGGCAGAGATGCTGCTGGAAAAGGTGGAGCAATAAAGAGAATCACTGAGCATTTAAACCCAAGAGGTGCTAGAGTTGTAGCATTAGAGAAACCATCAGACAAAGAGAAAACGCAGTGGTATTTTCAAAGATATGTTAGTTACCTTCCAAGTGCTGGTGAGATAGTTCTTTTTGATAGATCTTGGTACAATAGAGCAGGTGTTGAGCCTGTTATGGGGTTTTGTACACAAGCTGAACATAAAGAGTTTTTAAGAGAGGTTCCTGAGTTTGAGAAGATGCTTGTAAACTCTGGAATTATTTTACTAAAGTTTTATATCTCAGTTAGCAAAGATGAACAAGCAAGACGATTTGAAAAAAGAAAAAATGACCCGCTAAAACAGTATAAAATCTCTCCAATTGACGAAAAAGCTCAAGAGATGTGGGATGCTTACACAGTTGCTAAATACTCAATGCTTTTCTCATCAAATACCCCTCGTACTCCTTGGATAGTGGTTCGCTCAGATGATAAGAAAAAAGCTAGAATAAACTGTATAAAACATATCTTATCTACAGTAGAGTATCCAAATAAGATAAAAGATAACTCTCTTAAAATTGATAGTGATATTTTACACACAGGTGAAGAGGAGATAACTATCATGGAAGAGAATTTGCAAGAAGCACTTTGACTTCTTGCTCTTTTTTATTTATCTCTCACACATCTAACAAAAAAATCACTAGATTTTGAGTTTCTATTTGTTGATCCACTACCAAAATATACATACCAAGCATAATTCTCATCAGATGCATATTCGCTTTTAGACCAGTAGTAGTTGTTTTTACAGTTTTTGAATTCCCTTTTTATAGCAGGTTCAAAATTTTTAACATCTATGATACTATAAAGTTCTGAGACACTAGGAAGTCTCCAGTCACTTCTTCCTCCTAAAGATAACTCTTTACAGTGTTTATTTGCTAAATGCCAATCTCTTTTAATAGTAGTAGTTTTACTATCATCTTGCCACTCCAACTTATCTTGTATAACTGTATCTTGAGAATACACCACCGACGCTACTAAAAATAGTATAAAAACATACTTCATCACACGCTCTCCTAAATTTTTATACCCTTATTCCCCTATGGTTGTATTATATAATATTTTTATTTATAATTATAATGTAGATTGATATTTATAGTATAGATATATAAAATTTTCTTATATTATATTTTTATATCTGCATAAAACTTTGCTCTTTTTTCTATGGAGTTAATAAGATTATCTATAAAAGCATCCTCTTTTTTAGAGATAGTAATTTCAGAAAATGAGATATCGTTAATCTTTTTTATCAAAGAGTTGGCTAAGTTTTGTAACTCTTTTTTTGCAAGTTTAATATTTATATCGCACTCTTGACACATTTTTGAAATTCCTATAGATGTGATATCAATCGAAAAATCATCTCCAAATGCCATCGATAAATCTTGTTCAAACTCTTTGTACATTGAGATATTTACCATATCATAATATGGAGCTAACTCATATCCAAAAGAGTCTACAAAAAATGAGATATTTTTTCCATGTGCATCTGCATTTGATATTATGAGGTTAAAAAATGCCCATTTTAAGATGGAGAGTTTTGTCTTTATAGGGTTTTTACACATAAGAGAAAACTCAAAAAGTTTTTTGAAACTAACTCCCTCTCTTATATGTTTTACATCTTCTCTTTTTCCAAAATTTCTCTCATACTTGTGTGTGGCAGAGAGATCCAAAGCTTGGCAACCATCAATGATATGGAGTCTTTTTATCTCATCATCACTAACTCTTTTTCTATCAAATCTTTTCACAAGCAATGCAGGTTTACTCTCAAATCTTTTTATCTCTACCTCTGCGGTATTTAATCCAACCTCTTTTGCTAATTTCATACAGATATACTCATTTAAAACTAGATGTCTCTGCCTTTTTGTCTCAAATTTTAGTATATGAGTTGAGGCTAATTTCCCCTCTCCAAAACTATACTCTTGATTGTAATAAATGATAGGAAGTTTATCATTTACTCCAGCTACACTAAGACGAGGTTTTCCATCCCAAATTATGAGCTGTATGGCATCTTCGGATAAGATGCGATTTGTTAACTCTTTTATATTTATTTTTCGAATTGTTGTTTGAAGTTTTTTTTTATCACTCTCAAAAAAGCTCAAAGCTCCTGAGGTTTCATTTCCTATCTCTCTTGTTAGAGCTAGAGTGTTGTTTTTTGTTATTTGAAAAAATAGAGAAAAAACCTCTAGTGCTTTTCCCTCAGGAAGAAGATTATCGAGAAATTTTTTAATACTTCCAGAGGAATTTTTAGTGTTAAATTTTATATGTGGAGATATTTCAAAACCATTTTTTTGCCAATCATCTGTATAGACAAATGAAAACTCTTGTGTTTTATCATTAAATCTTAAACTAGCAATTTGTAACTCTTCAAGATATACATTAAGAGAATTTTTCAGCATCTTTTTCACTCCAAGGCTCTACTGTGATTTTAATACCTAGCATCTTGGCAACACTTAGTGCTAAATCAATTCTTACATTTTTTCCAGCTTTTTCAATATTGCTTAAAGTTGCTATTGAGATACCGCAAAGCATGGCTACATCTACCATCTTTAGACCTTCTTGGGTTCGTCTAGCTCTTATAAACTCTCCTAAAAGCTCTTTTGTTAAGTATCCATCTTGTTTTGGAGTTGGTATGCTTTTTACTTTTTTTGGCATAAAAAACCTTTAATTCTATTTAAGTAGTATTATATGCAATATTAGTTAAAAATATACCTATAATACTACTAAAGTAGAATTATAGTAAATATCTATCTATATTTTTTATAAATAGTGATTAAAGTAGAATTATATAAAAAAGTGCTTGAGTTTAACCTTTTGTAGGCTATCATAATAGCAGGTGTATTTTATTTGGAACGAGGTTATTATCAAAGCTTTTATATTGGCACTTTTTCTTTCATTATCTCTGTTTGCATCTGAAGCAAATAAGACAGAACAAGAGCCTAAAACTGACTTTATAGAGTCTATGTTAGAGATACAAGAAGAGTCAAATACAACGATGGTAAACTCCCTAGCTCTTAGTGGAATTATCGAAAAAATTAACTCCTACTCATTTTTTGAAAAGATAAATAGCTATTTAGAGTACATATATACAGATGCAGGGCGTGCAGCTCTTTTTATACTCATTGTAATCATTTCGTTTATCTTAAAAGATGTTGGACAGATGATTTTTCCAGCTTTAAAGAGGATTTTTAAATCTTCTGAAAACTCTCCGCATCAAACAAGTATGGAAGATTTTGAGGCATTAAAAGGACCTTTGGCATTTTTGATTAAAGTTTTTGGTATAAATTTAGCAGTTGATGTACTCTTTTATCCATCAGATGCACATAAGATTGTGGAAATTGCTCTCTATATTGGTTATCTTGTTGGATTTGTTCGACTTCTTATGGTTTTTGTTGATATCTTTTTCTATCTCTACTTTACAAACACTTATAAAAAGAAAAATATCGAATTTAGAAAAGAGCTTGTAAATTTAATAAAACAGATTATAAAAGCTATTATTGTTATCATCGCATTTTTGTTTTTCTTAAAAGAGATGCAAGTTGATATAACAGGTTTTGTAGCATCTTTAGGGCTTGGTGGATTGGTTATCGCTATGGCTTCTAAAGATACAATTTCAAACTTTTTTGGCTCTTTAAAAATTATAATAGATGAATCTTTTTCACAAGGAGATTGGATAAAAGTAGCAGGAGTTGAGGGAACTGTAGTTGAGCTTGGTTTTATAAGTACAAAAATTAGAACTTTTGATAATGCTCTTATCTCACTTCCAAATGCCACTTTAGCAAATGAGTCTGTACAAAATTGGAATAGAAGAAGAGTGGGGCGAAGAATAAAGATGAAAATTGGAGTCTCTTATAGTGCAAAAAGAGAGAATCTTTTAAAAGCTGTTGATGAGATAAGAGATATGTTGAGAGAGCATCCGGGAATTGCCACAGAGAGTAAAATTGGTAACTTAAAAAGAAGATCAACTTTTGTTGAGAGAGCAGATTTACTTGGAGTAAAATCTACACTTTTGGTTAATGTTGATACATTTTCAGATTCTTCAATTGATATCCTAATTTATGCATTTTCTAAAACTACAAACTGGGCAAAATGGTTAGAGATAAAACAAGATGTGATGATGAAAATTTGGGAGATTTTAGAGAACAACTCTTTGGAGATTGCATTTCCAACACAGACAATTTATATTGAAAAAAATAATAAGGAGAGAGATGACAATTTTACTGCCACTAACGGCAAAAGTTGAAGATGATGGGAAACTTATAAATTTAGATAAAGTGGCTATTTGGGGGTTTGTAAGTTTAGAAGATGGAAAGGTTCAAAAGATAGATTATCTTGAAGATAGAAAGGAGTTTTCTGGCTGGATTGATGTTGTGGTGGTAGCTTGCAAGGGTGATTATGTTTGGCCTTTTATGGAAGAGTCTATACCTGTTTTAGAAGCACCAATTCAAAGAGATTTTGATGATGTTATCGAAGCATTTTTATTTAAAGAGTTATACGAGGTGACATCATGAGTTTGTTAGAAGTTATGCTTTATATTCATATTTTAGCAGCATCTTCATGGGTTGGTGGAGCGATGCTACTTTTTATACTTGGAGTTTTTATAAGAGATAAGGATGCGATAACTGTTGTATATAAATATATAGGACCAACATATGGGTATTTTCAATCTGTAGTGCTTGTTATTTTGTTAGCAACTGGTACTTATCTTTATATGGAATATCATTTTCAAGAGTTATGGAGAGGCTCAAATACTTTATTGTCAGAGCATCTTTATACAAAGATTTATCTTGTAGCTTTAATTGTGATCGCTACAATTATACACATGTATATCTCTTTTAAAGCATTAAATCGTGATAGAACTCATAGAGAGAAGATTATCTCTCGTGGGACTTCTCTTGGGATATTTTTGTTAAATCTTTTTATTTTATATTATGCTATTTCTATTAGGACTATGCTTTAATATTTTCTTTTATGAGACTTTGATTGTCTAATTTTATAGCAACAAAGTCTCCTTGAAATATAGTGATATCGTTTACTGTTCCAACTACTTGGACATTTTTTTTGCCAGATATATTAGAGATAGCTTTAGCTTCAAAGATAACCTCTTCATCTTCGCCACTAACTGGATTTAAAAAATCGACATTTGCACCAATTAAAAATGTCTCCTCTTCATTTATAGCAGCCATCGCACAAAAGTTTGCCGCTGAAAAGATTGAGCCATCATATATTAGATTTTGATTATCTACTTTTTGTGAGTGTTTTGAGTCTATTTTTATTTTTGCATAACCCTCATCTAATTTTAATATCTTGTATGAGTGGCTAGATTGGATATTTTTATGAGTTTTTAACTCATTTGATAGTGCAATATTGTTATCTACTTCTAAAACTTCACTCATTAAAATCCTTAAATATTTTGTTTGTAAAAATAGTATCGGAAAAATTAGAGTATTCTTTAGAGAGAAGCCTTGATATAGACTCTTTTTGGTGCAGGGTAACCTTCAATGGTTCTTTTAGTATCAAATTTATCTAAAAAATCTCCTAAACTCTCTCCCAAAATCCACTCAGTTGCTCTTTGTTCATCTAAGGTTGTCTCTTTTATCTCTAACACCTCTACATCTTTAAATCCAGCTCTTTTACACCAATTTGTAAGAGCAGGTATAGTTGGGACAAAGTAGATATTTGGAATTTTTGAGTAAGTTGTTTTTGGAGATAAACATATATCTTCATCTCCATCAATCATAAATGTATCAAGATAGAGAGTTCCATCTTTCTCTAATCCTTTTTTGAGAGATTTTAATGTACTTATGGGATCACTTCTATGGTAAAGAACTCCCAAACATAAAATAACATCAAATTTTTCATCATAAATATCAAGATGCTCAACTCCAAGCATCTCAAAAACAATATCACTTTTTATAAAATGGTTTATAAAATCAAATTGAGTCTTAAAGTGAGGGGAGGGGTCAAAACCTACTATTTTTGAAGGCTTTAGATTTAAAAGTCTAAACATATAGTAGCCGTTATTGCATCCTATATCAGCAACTTTTTTACCTTTTATATCTAAATAAGGCTCTAAAAGATTGTATTTTATAAAACTTTGCCACTCAGAGTCTATAAAAGTATCAAAAAGTTTAAAAGGTCCTTTTCTCCAAGGGCGAAGCTCTTTTGCAAAGTCGTAAATCTCTTTTTGTAAATTATCTGAAATTTCACCTGATATCTCAATGCTTTCTTTTATACTGTTTTGTGTTTTTATCTCTGGAAGATTATCAAGAGTTTTTCTAAGAGGGCTTATGTTTTTCCAAGTTAACCACTTCTCTCTAGTGGCACGGAGATTTTCTAAGTTCAACTGTTTTATCTTTGCATTGTCCATCGTTACTAAAAAAAGTTCCTATCTCCTCTTTTACCTCTACCGCTCCATCTATCGCTTCTGTATAGTCTATGATATTTTTATCACATGAGTTTATAAACACTCCATTTGCATCATAATATGTTTGACATTTATTATAGAGATTTCCAGATACTCCTCGATCATTAAAGTATAGGCATCCTTGAAATGATAAAAGAGTTAGTAAGCAGACAAGATATTTCATAAGATGATTGTACAAAAATTTTACAAAAATTAAAATTATTTTTTAAAAGTCCGATGTAGATAGAGCTAAAAGAGGAGAGATGATGAAGTATGAGTTAAAAGAGTTGAAATTAGCATTAGAACATATAAAAGAGGTTCAAGAGATGATTATGAAATTAAATCATGACTCAATGACACTTTTAGGTGATTCTATATTTGAAGCAGATGTTGATTTGTGTGAAAATGGTTTTGTGGCACTGCAGCATCAAGATATCTTAACTCAACAGTTAAATGCATCTAGCGAGCTTCTTGAAATGATAACAAAACATATAGATGAAAAAGATTTACCAAATCTTGATAAAAATATTGCTTCCGCATTAAAAGTTGCAAAAGCTAAAAAAGAGGCATTTTCAGGAAATACTTTTGGTGAGAAACACGAAGATTTGTCTGAACTTTTTTAATACTCATTTTTATAAAGAAAATCTATACCACTACTATCTGGACTAAATGTGATGTCAGTCTCAAATCTTTTTGAGTGCTGATACTTTACTTTGATGGTTTGCACTATATCATTTATATAAATTATAGTCATTTTTCTTGATATTTTTTTACCAACTTCTACTCCAAATCCTCCCTCTTCATTTGTTGATAAGACAAGTTTATCTAGTTTAATACCAAAGTTTTCAACTAACTCTTTTGCAAAAGTATTTCCAAACATAGATAGAGCTGCTTTTGAAGAGTCTGTGTCACTATTTGCTAAATCAGCTGTGGTTGAGCTAAAAAGTAAAACTGATAAAATATCGCTTTGAGTTAAAAATGGAGTTGAGCTAAAATTTATAGTAGGAGAGTCTAAAAGTCCGCTAACATTTATAGAGATGTTGTAAGGGTCACTTTTGTGAGTTATGTTGAGATTTAAAAATGGATTTAAAGCTGCACCTGCAAATAGTATTTCGCTACTTTGCACTTTAAACTCTTTATCTCCTTCCATATGGACTCCATTTAAGATTTTTGCTACTCCTAAAAATTCAAGCTCTTTTTTTGCCTCTTTCCAAAGTTGAAGCTCTAAATTGATACTTGCTTTTGTATTTTTGATTTTATAATCAATTGGCTTTTTTGTGATGAGTGAGACATTAACAAGAAGATTACTCTCTTTTTTTGCCTCTTTTTGTTTTATCTCTTGAATAATTATAATATCTTCATCTTGAACATAGTGTTTCTTTTTTGCTTCATAGTTTACCTCACCTTTTAAAACTTCAACTTTTCCATCTATTTTTGTCTCATTTTTTCTAAAAGTAGCATCTAGATGAGCATTAAAATATATCTCTCCCTCAACTCCTTTATAGTGATAGTTTTTACTTTTAAGTAAAAATTTTCCTAAAGTTTTTTCAAAATCATACTCTCCATTTAGTATAGCTTGGTCGTTTATCCAAAACTTTTCAACTCTCAACTTCTTGTTTTTATATGAAAATTGTGAAGTATTAAGAGCTTTAAAAACTCTATCATAATCTAAAAATGTACTTATATAGTAGTCATTAATCTCATAATTTTCACCTTTTTTATTTAAATTTATTTTGATTTTTTCTGCAAATATAAAGTTGTTTGGTTTGTATTCATCTACTAGCCATCTGCTTTTTATCTTAAAATCTATATTCTCAACAGAGTGGATAATGGCCGTTAAGTCCAACTCACCATCTAGAGGTTGTATTTTAAACTCATAAAATTTATAAGCTTTTTTTTGTAGAGTTTTAAGAGAGATTATTTTTGTTTTGAAGATTAGTTTATCATCTTTGTATCTAGTTAGATAAAATTTTTCACCTTCTATATCTAATGTAGCATTTAAATCATGAGTGTGTTTTATGGTAGCTAAGAAATCCTCATGTTCTATCTTTGTCTCTTTTAAATTTGTGTGAATTTTAAGAGGAAAAAAGGCTTTTAGTTTTAAGTTTTTATCATAATTTTTTAAAATCGAATTTTTTATAGATGTTGCTTTTGCATCTATTACAAAATAATCTTTATAACTAGCTTTTCCTTCAAAATTTGCAAGATTTGATTTTATAGTAAACTCTCCTTCGTATCTATCTAAATTTTTAAAATCAATTGGAATTTTTGCATCTAATACTGCTTGTAGATTTGAGAGCTTGGGAGGTAGATTTTTAAAATACTCACTTAAAATTAAAGTGTTGCTATTAAGCTTTAATAGAGCTTTTTTATAATCTTGTGTAGTAAAAAGGGCAGTTACATTTTTGTTTTTTAAGTTGGCTTTCATACCTCTTTTATCTCCATTAAAAGTGAGTGTAGAGTTTTCCATAAGAGAGCTTATATTTTTATCAATATTTTTTAATCTAGGGATAAAAAGCTCACCTTTATAAGTAAATGTTTTATCAAAAAGTAGATGGCTTTTGAGAGTTATGTTTTGGCTATATTTTGATGTTAAGTTCCCATCAATTTTTACATCAACTAATAGAGGTTTAAAATCAACCACAACTGATGAAGTAGCATTTTTTACTCCAAACTCTAACTCTTTTTGTTTTTTAATTAAGAGATTTGAAGTTTTAAGATTTATGTTTGAACTTAAGCCATTTTTGTCAAGAATCAGTGAGAGAGTTATTGGTTTAATATTATTGTAATTAAAAAATGGTACAAATTTCTTAAAATATTTATCATTTAAGATAACCTCTACATCAGTAAATAGCTTATTTTCTTTGATAT
>VAPK010128119.1_pt1 | contig 12003 bp, 12 predicted proteins | sample 3395031 | NCBI WGS metagenome assembly VAPK01 (sample SAMN08290443, study PRJNA428436) | hydrothermal vent metagenome | isolation source: Deep-sea hydrothermal vent chimney 1 | place: Pacific Ocean: Juan De Fuca Ridge | reverse complement strand
ATTGATGTGGAAGGAGCTGAAAATGAAGTCCTGAATGGATGTGAAACGTTTCTGTCTTCCAATGTGCCGTTAAAAATTGCGGTATGTTGTTATCATAAACCCAATGATGAACATCTGTTTAATGAACGATTATTGAAGAGAGGTTTTTCTACCTCCTTTTCTCACGGCTACATGATTTTTGATGAACCTAAAACTTTTTTCCCTCCCTATTTGCGAAAAGGTGTTCTCCGGGGTGAAAAAACTGCAGGTTAATATGGTCTCCTTATATCAGAGATATGATTTCGCTTCGCAAGGTATTGACTTAAAATAAAACAGATCTGACATCTTTCGGCGTAGAGTTTTCCATCACGAAATGCTGTTTCTCCAAAAAGTTTTCCTTACGTATTTATTTATAAATTTGTTCTCTCAATCAATCCATGCGAAACGGAATGCATTTCATGAAAAAAAAATCCAAATTCCCTTTTTTGATTTTGTGGTCGATGGCTTTTTTGGCTTTCTGGCCATTTCAGTCGGCGATGAGCCAGCTTCCCTGCACCATCACCTCAAGCGCACCGTCACCCGTGTGCAATCATGCTGATTTCATACTGTCGGTACCTTTGCAAAACGGGCTAAAATATAAGTGGTCCACCGGTGATACCACATCATCCATTACTGTCAGATTAACGCAACCTGCTGATTTTACGGTGACAGTAACCGATCCGGCATTGGGTACTGTTTGCACCAGCCAACCGTTTCACATGGATGTACATCCGAAAATAAATATCAGTTTCAGGCAGTTTCAGCTTACCTGCACCGATGCCAGCCAGGACATTGGGAATACCGCGCAGGTGAAAGCCACAGCTTCCGGTGGATATCCTGCCTCGGAGTACCGGTATTTCTGGAATGTAAAACCCATTCAGATTTCACCCGACGATCATTCCGTGGCGGTTGGGCTGAGGGCGCATCAGTATTATTCTATTCGCGTTGTTGACCCCGCCGGATGTGTGGCTCAGGATACAATTTACACACAGGCATACCCCAATCCGGTGGTGAAAATAACCGCTTCGCCGGATACGGCTTATATTCAAAACCCACACATTACTTTTTCGTTTGAAAATCTCTCGCAAGATACCCTTCAAATCACGAACAGCTATTGGGAATTTGACAAAGATCAGAATTCCTATTCCCAGCCGGAGATTGTCCACACCTTTGATAAGGTGGGAACCTATTCTGCTTACCTTACCGTTTTCAATCCTCAGGGTTGCGATACGCTCTACACCCATGTGGTGGATGTCCTCCCGGTGGAACTCTTTATTCCCAATGTGTTTACACCCAACGGTGATGGATTCAACGACTATTTTGTCATAAAAGCAAAAGATGCCACGCAGCAGGGAGCTGTAAGTGGGTTCAAATCGGTTGCTGCCATACAGGAGTACAAACCACTAAATGACTATTTTGAAAAAACACATTTGGTAATTTTTAACCGCCTTGGCCGGAAAGTTTTCGAATCGGATAATTATAAAAATAACTGGGATGGCGGAGGCTTGCCGGATGGAACTTACTTTTATGTACTAAAATGTCAGGGATTTAAAGATAAAAATGTGGTGTATAAAGGTTCTATTACTATCTTTGCAGGGAAAAAATGAAAATAAAGTTGGCTATGAAGAAAATAATGTTTCTTTTTGTTTTTACCGGTTTGCTGGTTTTCAGCGCCTGTCAAAACCAAAATACAAAAAAACAACCTGTAAAGCAAAAAACTTCAATGCAGGTTGACAACAATGCTCCGGTGATGACATTTACTCAAACAGTTCATGACTTTGGAAAGATGGCACAGGGTGAAATTGTGAAATACACGTTTCATTTTAAAAATACCGGTAAAACCAATTTGAAAATAGCCAGTGTCAGCACCAGCTGTGGTTGTACCGTGGGAAAATATCCTCATGGACCGGTAAAACCAGGCGAGGAGGGCGATGTTGAGGTAACCTTTAACAGCACCTACAAAATGGGCTATCAAAACAAAAGTGTCATGCTGCTGGCCAACACCAAACCCGCAAGGACGGTTTTACGCATTAAAGCTGTTGTAGAAATACCTAAGAATAAGTAACAAAGACTCCCACAATTATTGGGAAATTATAAATTCGAAGAAAATTTAATTAAACATTAACAATTAATCTACTGGAAATGAACACATTATTTATTTTATTACAAGCTTCAAAAGGAGAGGGGTCTTCTTGGATGCAGTTGTTGCCGTTATTATTGATTTTGGTGGTATTTTATTTCTTTTTTATCATGCCGCAAACCAAAAAGAGCAAGGCTCAGAAAAAATTCAGAGAAAACCTTAAAAAGGGAGATAAAGTGGTTACCATCGGTGGTATTCATGGAAAACTTGCAGAGGTTAAAGAAAAGACCGTTGTCCTGGAAGTGGGTACGGGTGGTCTGAAAATGACGGTTGAGAAATCAGCTGTTGCCATGGACAACGAAACCATCATCCAGAAATAACAGAAAAGTACCATGCTTTTTTGAAGAACCTTCCCTTTTTCCCATGGCGGGAGAGGGGAGGTTTTTTTGTGAGCCTTTTGTACTGAGGAATTGTAACGAAATAACCTAACGTTTTCGGCTTATCCTTTTACGCTTTTTCTTCGTTGCAAAAGTTTTAAATAAACAGTGGATATTCGTAACTTTGGCGCCTTGAAAACCCGCAAAATTACTTCGCCGATTCCCGTCACTTTATTCCGTCACAAATCCTGACTTCCGAAGAGCTGATGGTTCTCCGGTATGTTTGTCGGCGGAATGGTACGTTTCGTCCGATATTTCTACTGGCACGTATATTAGATTTTTTAGGCCGGGAAGATTGCAGGACTTTTGCATTTGAAAACTAAGGAAAATGAAAAAAATAGCTTTTGCTTTGCTTTCGGTACTCCTGCTGGCCGCGTTTACCGTTCCCAAAAACAAACGAGAAGTTAGGTGTACCAAGCAGTCCGGAAAGTTTGTGGTAGATGGCAAAACCACTGACTGGAAAGCCAATACATTACAATTTGATAAAAAAACCGGTTTTGCTTATGCTTTTAGCAACGATGACCGGTCGCTGTTTGTACAGTTGAAAATGTTGAATGCCAATGTGCAACGCAAAGTGTTGGTTACCGGCCTGACATTGTGGATTGACCCGCACGGAAAGGGAAAGCGTGTGTTGGGTATTAAATACCCTTTGGGGCGCATACATGAGCCACATGCGCGTCGTAAGCGAGGCCAAAGGCCTTCCGGACGATACGGACAGCGACGGCCGGCTTCGGGAAATCATCTCACTGCTGAGAAGATAAGTTTGTTCAATAAACGTTATCGTTCGGAGCGGGCTAAGTTAGAAGGCTTTGATAAAGCAGGCATAGAGGCTAATACCGGTCCCGGTGGAATTCAGGTGTTGCTGCAAATGGATACGCTCGGACATGTGGTTTATGAAGCCAAAATCCCGTTAAAGATGATTTTCACGCGGCCTGCTGATTATTTATCGAAAGACAAACCGTTTTCCGTGTTGCTTGAAACAGGCTATCTCCAAATAGATATGTCGCGCATGCAGGGACGTGGCGGAATGGGCGGGAGACAAGGACAGGGGTTGGGTAGTGGTCAACGTCCCAACCCTTCGCGTATGGCTTTCATGCAGAATATGGCGGAGGCCAGCCATTTAAAAATTAAATCTGTGTATTTGTTTCAGAAAAAATAATATAGAAAAATGATAAATTCAATTCGGTTTTCAATTGTTTTACTACTGGGTCTTTTTATGACTTCTGCTCTGTTTGCCCAGCGTCCATTTAACGAAATGCCAAAATCGGCACCTGTCCCGGGCGGTGTTATTTTCGGAAGAGTGAAGGACAAGGGGCAGAAAATGCCCATGCAATACACCAACATTGTTCTTTACCGCCTGCCCGATTCAACCATGGTTAACGGTTCCATAACCGGGAAAGATGGATCCTTCAAATTTAAAGGCGTCAAAAACGGACACTATTTTTTGAAAGTCCATTTTATTGGTTTTAAGATAAAGGTCATTCCTAATATAAGGCTGTCGGATGCAAGACGTGAAATAAAGTTACCAGTGATTTATCTCGAACCGACTGCTTCTACTTTACAGGGTGTGGAGGTAAAAGCAAATCGTTCCAGAATATCATATCAGGTGGATAAACAGGTGGTAAACGTAACAAAGGATCTGATGGCTTCGGCAGGTTCTGCCATAGATGTGTTGGAGAATGTGCCGTCGGTAAATGTGGATTTAAATGGTGATGTTACCGTGCGCGGATCTTCCAATTTTACGGTGCTTATCAATGGCCATCCCAGTGTGCTGGACGGGAACGATGCCCTTCAACAGATACCGGCCTCAACTATCCAGCGTATTGAAATTATTACCAACCCTACTGCAAAATATGATCCGGAAGGAGTTGGAGGAATTTTGAATATTATTTTGAAAAAAAATAAAAATCTCGGAATTAATGGTGTGGTAAATGCATCCGTAGGTTACAAAAAAAGATATAGAGGTAATGTGCTGCTGGGGTACCGTACAAAAAAACTGAATCTGTATGTGTCAGCCAATGGTAGTTACAGAGATATGAATATGAGCATGAATTCTCAGGATCTGACTTTTATTGGAGATACTACAAACTACCGGATTACTAATATTGACGGCATCAGAAACCGAAGAGGTTTTGGCCTTACCGGAGGCCTTGATTATTACCTCAGCAAGAAATCCACACTTACTCTTTCAGGAGAATATGGCGGCTATGGCTTCGGAATGGACAACAACAGCAAAAGAAATATTTACACAATGCCCCTGACAACTGATGACTATTCAAAATCCATTAGCCATTCCAACCGCTGGGGGCATTACTACACCGCACAGGCCGATTTCCTACACAAGTTTAATGATTTAGGACATCAAATAGAGGCTTATGCATACTATTCGGGCAAAAGCAGCGATGACAAGGAGAACCAATCTAACTACGAAACTGATTCGCTATGGAACGATTTAGGTTTGGAGCCTTCTATTCTGCGTACCAATACGATTGACAGCTCATATAACTTACGGATAAAGCTGGACTACAGCCTGCCCATAGGTAAAAAAGGAAAATTTGAGGCGGGGTACCAAAGCCGTTTTTATTCCGAATCCGGAAAATACACATATGATAATTTTGATACGGTAACAGATAAATGGATTACTAACGGGAACTACAACAATGTAGTGGATTTTAAACGAAACATTCATTCGGCTTATGTCAGTTTCCAGGATGTTTATAAAGGTTTTGGATATGAGTTGGGGTTCCGGACGGAATATACCGACCGGAGTGTAACGAACAACAACGGAAAAGCACCGTTTAAAATTGACCGGTTCGATTATTTTCCTACAATACATCTTTCATATCAGCTCTCAAGAAACTATCAGGTTTACACCAGTTACAGCAGGCGCATTAACCGACCGAGGCAATGGAGCCTGAACCCGTTTCCCATGATTATCGATCCATATAATATCAAGGTGGGAAATCCCGAGTTGCAACCCGAGTATATTGATTCGTATGAGCTGGGACTGCAGAAAGTGTTGTCCAAATCTTTTCTCTCGTTTCAGGCTTATTACAGGAAAACATCTAATAAAATTACACGTGTTAAGTTGCTCGACACAACAGGAATTATGATTCATACCAGCCAGAACCTGAACAAGGATTTTGCATTGGGAGGCGAGTTGATGGTCAACCTTAAATTTGTAAAATGGTTTGGACTTAATGCCAGCTTAGACTTGTATCACTATCGTCTTGAAGGCAATGTGCAGGGAGCGACCGTGGCGGCTAATTCTACCAACTGGTCGGGAAGAATGACCGCTTCGTTTAATCTGAAACACAATTTCAGGCTCCAACTGATGGGCATTTATCGGAGTCCGACAGCAACCGCACAGGGTACGCGGAAGGGATTTTTCTATTCAAATTTTGCGGTTCGCAAGGATTTCTTTAAACGAAAGTTGAGTTTAACGCTGTCTGCACGCGATTTGCTCAACACGGCGCATTATGAGTCCACGGCTTCGGGTTCCGGCTTTTATTCTCATTCAATATTTAGGAGGGAATGGCCAATGGTTTCTCTTAACCTTTCTTATATTATTAATAATTACAAGCAAAAGCGGCAAAAGAACACGAACAATCAGGAGGCTCCTCCTTCCGATGTGGGATTCTAATATTTTATTGTCCAGATAGTTTAAGACCCTTTTTGGAGAGGAGTACTTTTCAGCTGCGTCAAAAGATTTTTGTTTAAATTTGTCCAAACTTTAAAAGAGATTATCATGGGAACAAAAGTTCATACAACCTGGTCAGGCAAAATGGCATTTGAAGCCAAAGTCGGTGGTTTTAACTTTATGATTGATGCAACGGAAGCTGTGGGGGGCGAAAACAGAGGCCCTCAGCCCAAATCATTGACACTGGTTTCTTTGGCAGGATGTACAGCCATGGATGTTATCTCCATCCTCGGTAAAATGCGCGTAGTTCCCGACTATTTTGATGTAGAGGTTGAAGGAGAGTTGACCGATGTATATCCCAAATATTACCATACCATCAATATCAGGTATATTTTCAAAGGGAAAGACCTTCCCATGGATAAACTTGAAAAAGCGGCAAACCTTTCACAAGACCGTTATTGCGGTGTTACCGAGATGCTACGCAAGGCTGCAAAGATTAGCCATGAAATAGTTATCCTTGACAAATAAAAAGAGACTATCGGAAAATTTTACCCGGATCTGTTTCCGGGTTTTTTTATGCCGGGAATCTTTTAATAAACCTGAGTTTGTGGGTGTACTGCTTAGCTGCTTCGTTGAAAATACCTTCATGGTCGATGGTGTCAATGCGCACCTGGCCTGAGGAGTGGATGATTTGGTGGTTGCTGAGCATGATGCCTACATGGACAATGTGTCCTTCCTCATCTTCGAAAAAGGCGAGGTCTCCCGGTTTTGCTTCTTCAATAAAACTAACGAGTAATCCCTGCTCAGCTTGTTGTGAACTGTCACGTGGCAGGTTATATCCACACATACGGTAAACTATTTGAGTGAAACCCGAACAGTCATTTCCAAAAAAAGAGCGGCCTCCCCAAAGGTACGGGCTTCCCAGGAATTTTTTTGCTGTTTTTATCACCACTTCCTGCTTTTGTTCTCCCCGCAAAATATGAACAGCTCCGGGGAGTTTGTAATTTGAGTCTCCAATGTGAAAAGTGTTTTTGTCAAAACCCGGTAACCGGCTTCCCATGACCAGAGAGAGTCTGCTACCGTTTTTTCCATGGGCAACAGCATATCTTTCGGATAGAAAAACAGGTTCCTCATTTTCTATTTGCTCAAAAAAAGTGGAAGGAGGGAAGCTGATTTGTTTTTCGTCAACCCAGCCGGCATAGCTGTCGTGAGAAGCCTCCGTAAATAGCCAGCTTTTGTGCCGGTCTTTGATTTGAACCACATCACCAAAAAGAAGCTGGTTGATCATTTGGGTTTTGTCAGAGGGCTTTTCGCGAACCGGAATCATGGGAAGAATGCAAATACCTTTGTTCATAATAACAGGTTAATGAATGATAGAAATTCAGGATTTCGTATTTTTGTAGCAAGATAATCTGCTATGAAGTCTCTTTTTCCAAAATTACAACAATATTCATACGGTCTGCTCAAGATTTTAACTTTTGTGGTTGCCGTTGTTATTGTGGTGGCTGTGAGCCCACGGGAACGGATTTTTAAGTATGAATTTAGCCTCGGCAAGCCTTGGAAGCACAAGGATTTGTATGCTCCTTTTGACTTTTCCATCCTGAAAACAGAAAAACAGTTGTCGAAAGAAAAGCAAGAGGTGCTGAAAAATCTGAAACCTTACTTTCAGTATGATGAACAGTCCACTAAAACAGGGAGGTTCCAGCTAATCAAAAGTTTTGGTGAGAACTGGCATTTTATTAGTAGAAAAATGGATTCTGTAGTGAGCCATCAGGACTCCATGACCTATCTCGATGCTTTGTTGTCCGTTTATGACCAGGTTGAACGCGGAATTGTTCGCCTTGACCCTGTCTTGGAAGGAAAAGACAAGACCTTTCAGATTAAGCTTATCAGAAATAATGAGGTAAAAGATTATAACCTGTCGCAACTTTACACGATAAAAGAGGCGGATGATTATGCCATCAGTTACCTTCGGCAGCTGAACAGCTCCGACAGTGTGATGCTGTTTAAGCTGATAGATAATTCGCTGGTGCAGAACGTAATATATGATCAGAATAAGACCGGCATGATGCGGCAGGAACTTATCTCAAAGATTTCTCCAACTGTAGGCCTGGTACAAAAAGGGGAACTGATTATTTCGCAGGGGGAGTTGGTTACGCAACAGAAATATCAGCAACTGGCGTCGCTAAAGCGCGAATATGAACAGGAGGTTGGTAATTCCAAAGCCTGGAAATTTGTTTATACCGGTAGGATAATTTTGATATCACTGCTGTTTCTGATAGAGTTGCTGTTTCTGATGACATTTATGCCTTCTATTTATAAAGAGCTTAGGAAATTGCATCTGCTTGTGGGGACACAGGTGCTGCTGTTGGTTATTTCATTTTACATTTTTTCCTTCCATCCCTCATGGAGTTACCTGATTCCATACACCATCCTGCCGGTTATCGGCGCTGTTTTCCTTGACAGGAGGGGTGCATTGGTGGTTTATCTCATAACACTTATGCTACTGGGATTTTATGCTCCCAACAGTTTTGAGTTTTTCTATACTCAGTTTACAGCCGGATTTGTCGCTATATTTTCCGTGGGGCAGCTATCGAAACGGTGGCATCTTGTGCGTATTTCCATATTGGTCTTCATTACATATATGCTGGTGTATTTCAGCATGTTACTTGTGCAGGAAGCCTCTTTTGCAAACATCTCTTTCCGTTTCATCCTGATGTTGGCTGGCAGTTCGTTATTAATTTTACTGGCTTTCCCACTCATTTTTGTTTACGAAAAGTTGTTTGGTCTGGTAACGCAGCTAACACTGCTGGAACTTTCCAATACAAACAACCCGTTGCTACGTGAGCTGGCGGAAAAAGCTCCCGGTACTTTTCAGCATTCTATGCAGGTGGCCAACCTGGCTTCTGAAGTGTTGTATGTTATTGGTGGTGATGCACTGCTTGTACGTACAGGGTCGCTTTACCACGATATAGGAAAAATGAAACATCCGCTCTTTTTTGTTGAAAATCAACCGGAAGGTTACAATCCGCATGATGAACTCAGCTATGAAGAGAGTGCCCGCATTATTGTGGGACATGTACTTACCGGAATTGAAATGGCAAGGAAGGCGCACATCCCGGAGCAAATTATCGACTTTATCCGGACACACCATGGTACGCGGCGGGTTGAATATTTTTACCGGCTCGAACGAAAACTAAACCCGGGGATGGAGGTGAATGAAACGGAATTCCTTTATCATGGTCCGGTACCATTTTCAAGAGAGACCGCTGCGGTGATGATGGCCGATTCGGTGGAAGCCGCGTCACGTAGTTTGGTAAGCCCTACGGAACAGAAGATTAATGACCTGGTTGAGCTTATTGTAAATTCAATGATGGAATCCGAGCAGTTCAATAATGCACCCATTACCCTGAAGGAGATCACCATTGCCAAAAAAATACTAAAGAAAAAACTGCTAAACATCCACCACGTACGGATTGCTTATCCGGATTAGAATTCGAGATTGACTTTGGAGAGATAACGCTTGCTTTCCGGACCCAGATTGAAAAGCAGATCGAGGATGCTCAGGTCGGGCAGGAAGCCGTGACGGCTTGCGAATACTTGTATATATTCGGTAAAAGAGCCGCAAACCGGCTTTTTGGGAGTGAAGAAATTACGCAGATCATAAGTGTTTGCCGGGCTTTTCTCAAATTTCTCCGTATAGTTTAGCTGTGGCTGGATTCCCAGCAATTCACTGGTCTTTAGCATCAGTTGTTTGTCGTAATCATACAGATTGTCAAAGCCTCCGGTATAAAAGTCCTGAAACTCATCTTTGTAATAAAGAAAGTAAGGTGAGGCTTCGTAAGCCGACTGAAAAGCACGCCATTGGTTCTGATACCATTTTTCACCATTATAAATAACTACATCCGTAATGAGAGAGTGGTTTCCGTTTGGCTTACTCACCGGAATGGACAAGGGAAGTTTGCCTCGTTCCGAATAAATCAGACAACGGTTGCGGTAGCTCTGCCGCTGGTAGGTTTCGTGTTTTTCTATCCGTACGGGATACTTTAGCAACAGCGAAAACCAACTAACAGGAGGGAGATAAGCGATGGATAACAGGACGGTTTTTTCATTCCTCATAATGGCAGTGGGTTAACACAAAAAAAGGCTACAAAACCCTGAGGAATTGCAGCCTTCTTAAATCATTGGCAGACTTATTTTTCCACTTCCTGTTTTTTCAGCAGAACGTCGTTAATAGCCTGAACAAGCGTTTCTTTTGGCAAAGCACCTACTGCCATTTGAGGCTGACCTTCAGCAGGACAGAACAACATGGAAGGAATACTGCGGATTCCGAATGCAGAAGCCAAATCCACTTCCTGCTCTGTATTTACTTTGTAGATATTAATTTTTCCGTCATACTCAACAGCGAGTTCTTCGAGGATGGGAGCCACGATCTTACAAGGCTGACACCAGTCGGCGTAAAAATCAATAACACAGGGTAATTTGCCTTCAAATTTCCACTCTTTGTTTGCTTCGTAGTTAAATACTTTTTCTGTAAAAGTTTGTTTTGTTAAATGTTCCATTTTAATTATGATATCTATTGTTTAAAAAATTACTATTTTTTTTCTTGCGGTTTTTTGTGGAGTAGCTGCTCATCAATAATTTGTACATAAGTACTATGGGGGAGCAAGCCAACCTGCATCATGGGTTTCCCTTTTTTGGGAATAAACAGAACGGCAGGAATACTCCTGATATTGAAGGCGGAAGCGAGCTTCTTCTCTTTGTCCACATTTACTCTGTAAAACTTTACTTTACTGTCATATTTTTTTGCCATTTCTACCATGATGGGTGCAAGGCGTTTGCAGGGGCCGCACCAATCGGCATAAAAGTCAATAACAGAAGGTTCATTGCCTTCATAAATCCATTGTTTCGGGCTCTTTTCAAAGTTCCAAACATTTTTCAGGAAGCCGTCATACGTAAGCTGTTCAGGCTCGACATTATTTACGGCCTCAGCTTTTTTGACAATGTTGGTACCCCCTTGCTCCTGATTTCCTTTGATGCTTGTACAACTGTATGTTGCAAAGCTCACAAGCAACAATATTATCGGAATGAATCGTCTCATATTATTTATAAAGTGTCTTAATAAAATGCGCTGCAAAGATATAATAAATTAGTATTGATGTGGAAAAGCATAAAGATTTCTTTGTTAAAAAAAACAGCTCTCCTTCTGTGATTTTTTGTTGGATCAATGGAAAAAGGTAAATCTCATTTAACACTGGTTTTTTCTGCAGAGCACTATCTGCTCCGGGTTTTGACGCTGCAAAGAAATAATGCACACAAATGTAAAATAAAAATGAAACTATGATTTGTTGATTTCAAAAATGTTGTATTTTTGCTGCCTCAAATGAAGGTCCCGTAGCATAATTGGATAGTGCACCTGACTACGGATCAGGAGGTTGCAGATTCGAATTCTGCCGGGATCACTTGGAAATGAAGCCTTTGGAAAGAAATTTTCAAAGGTTTTTTTGTTAGAAAAAAAGTGGAGTAATAAATGGTCTCATTTTCTGAAGATATAAACCTCAACAGAACATTATTAAAAAATTATTCTGTAACGGACAAGACATTCTCGACAACGAAATGTTTCCTGTACTTTTGGGTGGTGGCCATGGAATGGCTTTGGGACATTACAACGGGATTGTTGCTCATTTGGAGGAAAAGCATGCTACATCCGGCGTGGGAATCATCAACTTTGATGCGCACTTTGATTTAAGACCATACACAGACAAAGGCTCTTCCGGAACTATGTTTTCACAGATAGCTGCCAACTGCCAACGTAAAAAACGGAAGTT
>VAPK010053600.1_pt1 | contig 12005 bp, 12 predicted proteins | sample 3395031 | NCBI WGS metagenome assembly VAPK01 (sample SAMN08290443, study PRJNA428436) | hydrothermal vent metagenome | isolation source: Deep-sea hydrothermal vent chimney 1 | place: Pacific Ocean: Juan De Fuca Ridge | reverse complement strand
TCGGCGCGACAGCGAGTACAACCGAGGAACCGGATGCGGGAAAACTGCACGTCCGGGACTGCACGGGGGGTTCCTGGTAACAGGGGCTCCTACCGTGAGAGCCCTTTGATTGCTCTATCGGTATATATGTCTTATTGAACGGCAGGACGATATACGTCGGGTTGGCTTTTGGTAGTTGGTTTTTTGAAGACATGAATAAACAAATAAATCAACAGACCAATCGCGCCCGTTATTAGCATCAGTATCACATAGAAAATCGGATTAGCACCTCGCTGGCGAGCATCATGCCATACCCAAAGGCTGCTGAGGGTAAAAACAATGAGAAAGTCGATGATGACTTGAACCACGATAAGATGGTTAGTCAGTGCGGCCCAAATCTCACTAAAAGAATTGATGCTGAACACGGCAATATCGGTGAAAATAATAAATGGAATGAGTATCGATAAGATTAAGATACGTGCTTTTGTCATGATAGTTTCCTAAATTTTTAAATGTCAGTATAGCTTATAGCAAGTGATGTACCACAGTCATCAGGTGCTATAATAATAGTGGTTAAGCCTTGCAATGACAGGAGATAATTGAAATGATGAATCTGAACTCAGATATAGTGGAATAGCAAGGTTGCAGTGTTGCAACACTGCAACCTTGCTATTTTGTCATATAGAAACGCCATCAGGCTATTGAGCGTGTTAAAAATATGTTAACTCACCCCAAACAACCAAAATATGCACTGCGCGGATTGGTCATTGGTCTTTTGATTGCGCTAAGTGATTTTATGATGCTTGGTGTATTTAACGTGCAATTCACCATTAATGGTGAATCTGCCTTGTGGATTGCCGGTCCTTTTTTGGCATCGACGTTTGCTATCTTGGGTTATGTGGCAGGCAAACTTTATGAGGCAAAAAAAAATCTCACCTTACAGACCGAAATCATTCAACGGCAACTCCAGGCATTAGAAGCTTCTCAAGAAAAAACGCTGCAATATGAAAAACTAGCCTCGATTGGCCGACTGTCCGCTGGGGTGGCACATGAAGTAAGAAACCCCCTCGGGGTCATACGCAGTGCCGCTGGATTAATTGCCGAAGAGAGTGTGAATCTGAGCGACAATGCCAAAAAAGCTAGTGATTTTATTCAAAAAGAAATTCTTAGATTAGACCATTTCATTGCGCAATTATTGGATTTTTCCAAGCCCTTGTCGGCGAAATTTGAGGTGATTAAATTCGAGGATATTCAAACGTATTTACAAGAACTGATTGCACATGAACCGAGTATGTTAAAAAATAATATTACGTTTGATACACCGCATGGATTGACATCATTTGAAGGTGATTTAGGGTTATTAACTCAAGCGCTATTCTCTTTAGTTAAAAATGCCACTGAAGCGGCTGGCAAACAAGGGCATGTGATCATGAATGCTGACCTTCGGCGGCCCAACTTAGTCATTCATATTCGCGATGATGGGGCTGGCGTTGCTCCAGATGTTATCGACAGATTGTATGAACCATTTTTTACGACAAAAGCACTCGGTACCGGATTAGGCCTCGTGATGGCTGAAAGAATCATCAAGGGCCATGGGGGACGCCTAGCCTATATCGAACATAATGGTGCTGGGGACCGTGGAAAAGGAGCTTGTTTTGTTGTTACCATGCCACTCGATAGCACTCAACGGTTTTTAGGAGATAACAATGCAATGTAAAATTGCGGTGATCGATGATCAGCCACGTATGGCAGAAATCTTAGCGATGGTATTGCAACGAGACTATGTTGTCGATGTATTTACCGACAGCGAGAAGTTTTTAGCTGTTGCAAAAACCATGCTCTATGATGGCATTATCACAGATTTAAAAATGCCAAAATACGATGGATTAGCCGTCTTGAAAACCGTGAAAACCTTGCAACCCGATACGCCGGTGATTTTATTGACGGCCTATGCCACCGTTGCTACGGCGATTGATGCACTCAAGCAAGGGGCATTCGATTATTTACAAAAACCCATTGATAACGACCGCTGTCGTCAAGTGATTGCATTAGCGCTAGAAACCACCATGTTGCGTCGGCAAAATCGAATCATGCGAGCGGCCTTATTAGAACGTTATGATCTGGATAACCTGGTGGCTCATAGCGAAATTATGCGTGATGTGATCGATCGAGTGCGACGTGCCGCCATGAGTAAAAGCACGGTATTGATTCATGGTGAAAGTGGTACGGGCAAAGAAGTCATTGCGCGTGCGATTCATTATTATAGTGATCGTGTGGCTAAGCCTTTTATTGCCGTCAATTGCAAAGCCTTTGCCGATGGGGTGCTGGAGTCCGAATTATTTGGTCATGAAAAAGGGGCATTTACCGGTGCCAATAGTTTAAAAAATGGAGTATTTGAGCGAGCGGATGGAGGCAGTTTGTTTCTTGATGAAATTGGTGAAATTAGTCAAGATTTTCAGGCGAAATTATTACGAGTGATTCAAGAACGGCAAATTCAACGTGTGGGTGCTAATTCGACGATTGATATTGATTTTCGTTTAATTGTTGCCACTAATCGTAATCTGCAACAAGCTATCGCCACCCATCATTTTCGCGAAGATCTCTATTATCGGTTAAATGTTATTCCCATTGAGTTGCCTCCGTTAAGAGCGCGCCAAGCGGATATTATGCCTTTAGCCACATTATTTTTACATCGCGTCAATGAAGAGCAAAACCGTGGCTTGCTGGGGTTGAGTGATGAAGTCGTAAAATATCTACAGAGCCATACTTGGCCGGGTAATGTTCGTGAGTTAGAAAATACCGTGGAGCGCGGTGCCGTATTAGCCCGAGGTGATCAGATTGAATTGTCCGACTTAGGAGGCGGGTCGTCAGTGAACCCTGAAAAAGTGGCGCAATTCATGGACGATCAATCGATATCAACGCTGCAACAACACTTAGATCTAACAGCAAAAGACTACATCAGTCAAGTGTTAACCAATGTTAACGGGGTACGCCGATTGGCTGCTCAGCAACTGGGCATTGAGCGTACCACGTTATACCGATTAATTAAAAAATACGATATTGAACATGACCAGCGTTGACGCCATACGATCTACTTCGTCTTGAAATATTTCTGTGATCATCATGACTGTTGTCGAAATGGTTAAGTTTCATTTTGAAGTGCATGAGCGAATGTTGCCTCACTTGTTTGGCCCATGGGGTCGTGTAGTGTTGGGTCAAACCAAGACGGCTAAAATCTAAGGAAAAATTTGTGGCATATGAGCCGTGGGAGGAAATGGATCATGTGGTCCTTAAATTCAATGAAGCTATTGATTATTTCAAAATCAGCGCCGATAATTGGACAGGCTTGTCTTTCCAAAGCTTATTGATTACCATATCCTCTATGAAACGTGTCGCGCTTAACAAAAGTAAAAAAATATCATGTCATTCTTTATGGGTGACTTACTTAATCATTACTTTGGCCTTTATGCAACTCGTTCCTTTGCATATGCATGTTTATGATCATAAACATGGCGCTCACCATCATGAATCCCTTATTGATGAGCATGCTCATGTTAATCAGGTTCATTTATCACATGAGTCATCAGATGCGAATCATTCTCACGAAGTGATATCAGAAATGGATATTGAGTGGGAAGGGTTATTTAAACACTTTTCTTTTACATCATTAGCGGTCTTTATATTGATCGTCGCTATTATTGTTTTTCCTGCTTCACCCCTTTATGTGCGCATTTTATGGCGGCGTAATAAAGATACCTCGGTTATTTCCCCATGTCGTGCGTTTTTTCTCCCTTCGCTGCGTGCTCCGCCCGGCTAAAAAATCTTTTTTAACATTCTCCCATGGGTTAAAAGTATTCATTGACAGGGTAAGGCGGCGTCGTTTTGTTCAGTTTTTGCCTTGCTTTAGACGGCTCTGGTGAATTTTAAAGCAGAGGCTTTAGATTGCTTAATTGCTGTGACGTGATAGGCCTGTTGATTTGTCTGTTTCATCTGATGGCTTAGGGTCCGCACGGCAATAACCCTTTTTCTTTCTTTGTCTTCAAGGAACATAATGATGCACTATTTGATATCGATAGTGATGGTGTTTATCGCGATACCGGTGTTATATGCTAAAGAAAGTTCGATCGCTGAATCGATCACCTTAGAGCAGGTCATCATCAATGTGTTGCAACGTAACCCACAACTCAGTATTCACGGCTTTGAAGCTAAAGCCGCCGCGGCAAGAATACAACAGGCTCGATTGAGAAAGCCACTCAAGACCAAGCTCGATATCGAAAATTTTACGGGTACCGGTGATTACCAGGGTTTCAAACGTTTTGAAACGACGCTGAGTTTAGCGACGGTTTTGGAATCGCAAGGAAAGCTTGTCGCTCGGGGCGAGCTTGCTCAGCAACAAGCCAATCTGTTAGCCAATGATCAAGATAGCAATCGCTTGGATATATTATCTGAGGCGGCACAACGTTTCGTTGGTGTTGTCATTGACCAGCAACGCTTGCTCATCGCACAAGATAAGTTGGCATTAGTTAAGCGCACCTATGAAATTGTTGAGCATCGGGTGAACGCAGGCAAAAGTCATATTGCAGAACAACGGAAAGTGGCCATTGCACTGGCTCGGGCAGAAATTGAGCTTGAGCATGCGGAACATAGATTGGGGACGTCTCGGTTAAAGCTGGCGACGAGCTGGGGTGAAACGAGGCCGAAATTTACCAGGGCGCGTGCAGATTTGTTTGATTTGCCGTCCGTGGGTTCGTTTGAACGGCTTGAGACCTTATTGGCACAAAATCCTGATCTGCTGCGTTTTGCCACGGAACAGCGTTTAGCACAAGCCTACCTACGCTTGGCACAAACTCGCCGTCGGTCAGACCTTGAGTTAGCCGGTGGCATTCGCTATTTCAACGATTTAAATGATGGGGCGTTAGTGTTGTCGGCAAGTATTCCATGGGGTGCAAAACAACGTGCTGCGCCAGTGATTGAAGAAATGCAACAGCGAATGCAACGTGTACCACGACAGCATGAGCAGCGGCGTCTTGCTTTGCTTCGCAGCTTGTATGAAATATATCAGGAGCTGTCACACGCTAAAAATGCTTTTCAAGCACTCAATCAACGCATTATTCCCGAGGCAGAACGGATGACAGAAGACTACGAACAAGGTTATCAAAGCGGACGTTTTTCGCTATTGGAGCTGACCGAGTCCCAACGAACTTTGCTTGATGTTCGTCTTGAGGTGGTGATGGAGGCGGCGAAATATCACCAATTCCGAATTGAAATTGAGCGGTTGACAGGCACAACAATGCGTCCAGGCATTAACTGATGAGCTGTATTGCGAGATCACCATTATCATGAGGTTATTGATGAAAAAATTTGTCTATTTACTTGGATTCATCGGTTTGAGCCTACTACTTACAGCCTGCGATGGTATTAACTTGACACAACCTAAGCTGCCAGAAAAGGCGCATGATGACGCCGGTGAGGCCGAGCCCGTCAAAGGCCCGCACCATGGGCGGTTGTTAATCGATGGTGATTTCACACTTGAATTATCCATCTTTGAGGCCGGTGTACCGCCAGAGTTTCGCGCCTGGGTAACCCAAAACGGCCAAGCAATTAAACCTGACGCCATTGACCTCAATGTAGCATTGACCCGACTCGACGGCCAGGTGGATCAGGTTAAATTTAAACCCTACGATGATGCCTTACACGGCGATACCGTCATCTACGAACCTCATTCGTTTAGCGTCACGATCAATGCGATCTATGGTGATACTCAACATACTTGGCAATATGATACCTTCGAAGGGCGTACCAACATCGAAACCGCCGTGGCTGAAGCTTTGGGCATTGAAACGCGGGTAGCCGGTCCGACTGTTTTGCAGGAGACGACCACCGTGTACGGCCAAGTGATTCAAAATACCGAACAGCTGCGTAAAGTGAGTGCGCGCTTCGATGGAGTGATTAAATCGGTGTCACCATCGCTGGGGGATAAGGTTATCGAGGGGCAGCCACTGGCCACCGTTGAAAGTAATGAAAGCTTGAATTTATATACAATAACATCGCCGATGATTGGCATCATCACTCAGCGCGATGCCAATCCAGGGGAGCAAACGGATGGACGACGATTATTTACGATAATGGATATCTCATCGGTGTGGGTCGATTTATCGCTATTTCCTGCTGACCGTCGCCGGGTTCGGGTGGGGGCGCCGGTGCGTGTTGTTGACAGCATGAGTGGCTTATCCGCGAAAGGGAAAATTGCCCGGATTAATATCAGCGCTGAAGCGAATCAAACCGTAAAGGCGCGGGTGGTGCTTAATAACAAAACGGGAGCACTGCTTCCGGGGAGCTATGTCACCGCTCAAATTAACGTAGCGAAATATCCGGTATCTTTGGCGGTAAAGCGATCAGGGTTACAAGCGTTTAGAGATTTTACTGTAGTTTATGCTCAAGTTGGCGAAGCGTATGAGGTCCGCATGTTAGAGTTAGGGCGGCAAGCCGGAGAATGGGTTGAAGTGCTGAGTGGTTTAGCGCCAGGCACGCGTTATGTCAGTGAGAACAGTTATATCATCAAAGCGGATATCGAAAAATCCGGTGCCTCCCATGACCATTAAAAGGCTCACCGTTTATGCTTGAATATATCATTAAGTTATCACTCGCCCGACGTGGGCTGGTGATTATGCTGGTGCTTATTATCATGGGTCTTGGCGCGTGGAAGTTCACCCAGCTACCCATTGATGCGGTGCCTGATATTACCAATGTACAGGTGGTCATCAATACGGAAGCATCGGGTTATACCCCGCTAGAAGCGGAACAACGCGTGAGTTTTCCGATAGAAACGGCGATGGCCGGTTTGCCTAAAATGTCCTATACACGATCTTTGTCGCGTTATGGATTATCTCAGGTAACGGTTATTTTTGAAGAAGGAACCGATATTTATTTTGCCAGGCAGTTGGTGGGGGAACGGCTCAATAACGCCAAAAGTAACATTCCCGCCTTGCTAGAACCAACCCTTGGACCGATAGCGACGGGATTGGGTGAAATATTCATGTTTACGGTCGATGCCGAACCCGGTGCTAAAAATTCGGACGGCAGTTTGATCACTCCGATGGATCTACGCTCTGTTCACGATTGGATTATTCGCCCGCAATTAATGCGGGTTTCAGGTGTCGCCGAAGTTAACCCGATTGGTGGTTTTAAAAAAGAGATATTGGTGGCACCCGATCCGGCTAAACTCTTGGCCTATCAACTCAGTTATGCCGATGTGTTCAGCGCACTGCAACAAAACAATGACAATCGTGGGGTGGGGTTTATTGAGTATAATGGGGCTCAATGGTTAATGCGAGTACCAGGGCAAGCCAATAATTTCGAAGATTTAAGAAACATCGTTATTCGGCAACAGCAGGGTATTCCTATTCGCATCAACGATGTGGCCACGGTTAGTTTGGGCAAAGAATTGCGGACCGGTGCCGCTACGCAAAATGGTCGCGAGGTCGTGATGAGTACGGTCTTTATGCTGATTGGTGAAAATAGTCGTACCGTGGCTAACGATATTTCGATAAAATTAGAAGAAATTAAATCGAGTTTACCGATAGGTATCACGGTCACGGCGGTTTACAATCGTACCCATTTAGTTGACAAGACATTAGCCACGGTACAAAAAAACCTGCTTGAAGGCGCTTTGCTCGTCATTGTTATCCTGTTCTTGTTTTTAGGTAATATTCGTGCCGCTCTATTAACGGCAGCGGTGATTCCCATTGCTATGCTCATGACCATTACCGGCATGGTGCAAAGCAAAGTCAGTGCGAATTTAATGAGTCTTGGGGCACTGGATTTTGGTTTGATCATTGATGGGGCGGTGATTATTGTTGAAAATTGTCTGCGACGCTTAAGTGAAGCCTACCAGTCGGGTTCACAACGACGATTTTTATCGTTGCAGGAGCGTTTAGCGGTGGTTTACGATGCGACGCGAGAAGTGATTCGCCCCGCGCTGTTTGGGGTGTTTATTATTACGGCGGTGTATATTCCCATCTTCGCGCTTGAGGGGGTGGAAGGGAAAATGTTCCATCCGATGGCGACAACGGTGATTATTGCGTTAGTCAGTGCGATGATTTTATCGATTACGTTTATTCCGGCCGGGGTGGCGCTGTTATTGACTAAACCCATTAAAGCGAAGAAAAATCCTATCGTTAAAATATCCGGCTTCTTGTATCGCCCCGTTTTATTGTTATCACTTAAGCTACGCTGGGTCGTTGTGATATTCGCCGTGATCGGAGTGATTGCCGTTGCGTTTCAGGTGCCTAAACTGGGCTCCGAATTTGTCCCGAACCTGGATGAGGGCGATATTGCGATGCATGCTTTACGCATTCCAGGTACCTCGTTGGAACAAGCCATACGCTTGCAAGAAGGTCTGGAAGCTGAAATTAAAAAGCTGCCAGAAGTGGCGAGGGTATTTGCTAAAATTGGTACGGCCGAAGTGGCCACCGATGCGGTACCGCCGAGTGTCGCGGATAATTTTATTATTCTTAAATCGCGTGAAGACTGGCCCGATCCGGATAAGTCGAAAGCGCAGGTTGTCGCGGAGCTGGAGGCCTTGGTGACTCCCATACCGGGTAATCGATATGAGTTTTTGCAGCCGATTCAAATGCGCTTTAATGAATTGATTTCTGGGGTGCGTGCTGAACTGGCCGTCAAAGTATTTGGTGATGATTTTGAGCAACTCATCGCGTTAGGTGCCGAAATCGGCAAGGCGGTTGGCGAGGTGTCAGGGGCGGCGGATGTGGCGGTAGAGCAAACGGCAGGATTGCCGGTGATGACAATTTTACCCAAACGGGAAGCCATGGCACGTTATGGGTTGAGTATTGCCCAGTTACAGGATTTATTGGCGATGGCACTGGGTGGAAGGGTGGCTAGTCAATGGTATGAAGGGGATCGCCGCGCTGATATTGTGCTGCGTTTATCAGAACCATTGCGCACCGATGTTGATGGTTTGTCGATTCTCCCCATTATGCTCTCAAATGGTAATTATGTGCCCTTGCGTGAAGTGGCCGAACTCAACTTGGTGACTGGCTATAACCAGGTATATCGAGAAAATGGCAAGCGACGAGTGGTGATTTCCGCGAATGTACGAGGACGCGATTTGGGTTCCTTTGTACAAGAGGTTCAGCAAGTCGTACAACAAAATATTGAGGTGCCTGCCGGTTATTGGGTTGAATACGGGGGGACTTATCAAAAATTACAATCAGCGACTCAACGTCTATCCATCGTAGTGCCATTAACCTTGATTATCGTGATTGGTTTGCTGATCATGGCCTTGGGGTCGTTTAAAGAGGCTGTTATTATTTTTTCAGGGGTTCCCCTCGCGTTAACAGGGGGCATTTTGGCATTATTGTTTCGCGATATTCCTTTTTCGATTTCGGCGGCGGTGGGATTTATTGCGTTGTCAGGCATTGCCGTACTCAACGGTTTAGTGATGGTCGCATTTATTCGCGATCTACGCCGTCATGGTCAGCCACTTCATGAGGCGATTGTTACCGGCGCGCTGACTCGGTTACGGCCAGTTTTAATGACCGCCTTCGTGGCGGGGTTGGGTTTTATTCCGATGGCATTGAATACTGGGATTGGTTCAGAAGTTCAACGACCGCTGGCGACGGTAGTGATTGGTGGTATTATTTCATCGACGTTGTTAACCTTGGTGGTGTTACCGGCGTTGTATCGATTAGTCCATGCTCGGGAATATCGCCAAGCCAGGGCCGCTGCTGGCAAGCCAGTATGACTCGTTCCCACGCTGGAGCGTGGGAATCAGGGCACATGGCCATACGAAGTCGCGATCACCTTAGGTGCTGGAATATATTTTTTTTTATATGAAATTGTCATTGCTGAGCAATAACGGGTAAGGAATGGGCACGCAATTCTCAGTTTCGTAAAGAACCCGAGTGGCCTGCATGGCACTCGAAATATCAAATTTTTATATCTAATCAAAGAAGGTTCCATGAGAGGGGTGGCCTGACGTTTTATGGTTAGCGAGTATCGTGAGGGGTTAACTCGAGTTTTTCTATCATAAAATGCAGTAATAAATCCTAACTCTCAAAACACAGATAGCGTGTCAAGGCTCGTAAGTCATTAAAGAAGCTTTCTCGTGGCAACACTTCGCGAAGACATTGATACTGACGATCACACAAGGCCAGCACGGTATGAAATAAAAAGGCGAGAATATTTAAACTCGCCAACAGGCTGGATAAATGTTGTTTTCCATGTCCAAAATTGTGAGAAAGATCGTAGCCTTTCGTTTTCAATGTGTTGTTATTAATTTTCATACTAAACCCCACGGTTAAGATCATTATGGATATTTGGGGTGTGAGATTGAGTGAAAAAACGTGTGAAAAAAAACTCACAGATAATTGCTGGTAGCATCGCAATTTTAGCATTGTATTAGCCGACAATTATCTTGCCCGTATTGCCTCATTCTAAAGTCAACGTTTTAAGGAGAGCAAGGATTTCGCAGGTAACACTGTTATCAATAGTATTGATTGGTCATAATATCACCAAGCAACATTTATTACAGATTGACAATTTGTTGTCGATTACTATATACTCATTACAATATTCATATTAAAATTTAAGGTGTGGTATATGCGTCTTTCTATTGAAATAACCCCTGAACAACACCAACGCTTAAAAGCTGTGGCAGCTTTACAGGGAAAAACTATCAAAGATTATGTCCTTGAGCAGTCTTTGCCGAACATCAATTCTGATAAAAATAACGAACTCAAGCAGCTTGAGAATTTTCTAAAGCCCCGTATTGAAGCCGCTGAAAATGGGGCTATTTCAAAAAAATCCATTGATGATGTTTTTGATGAAGTTATTCAAGAAGAAAATGGTAAAAAATGACCCTATATGAACTCACAAAAGATGCTGAAAACGACCTCAGAGAAATTGCGCGTTACACACTGAAGAACCATGGCACAAAACAATTACAGCTTTACCGAGGAAAAATTAACAACAAGCTAAACGAAATAGCTAGCGGGGAAGTAATAGCACGTTCATTCTCCGAAACTCTTCCACAAGTTCTTATCACAAGATGTGAACATCACTTTATATTTTACATCACCAAAAACCGTGAAAAACCAGTTGTCATAGGCATTGTTCACGAGAACAGAGATATAGCCTCGCAAATAAAGAACAGGATTTAACACAAACGTAATGGCTTATTGTACGAGGCTCATGTAGGCAAATAGGTGAAATCAGGAATCATCAGTGTTTCACCCGCCTTTTAGAACATTTCATCTGCTTCGGTGACCTCATCAGACAAGGCAGACTCCCATTGATGGGCTAACGCCAACGACTGAATCTGATGCCGCCGCGCCAATAGCGTGCCGTAATCTAACGCCAGCTCATCGGCCAGTTGCAAGGTCGTGGTGCCTTGGACAATACCCCGCATCACCAGGATAATGGTTCGACAATCATAATGCGTGCCTTGCCAAATCGTGTCAGTGAAAAGGTTAAAGACATGACCGCAAAGCCGACAGCGATACTTGAAAATAGGGGCACGACTACCCCTGCACTTTTGTTCAATCAGAACGAACCAATACGAACTAAATTTGAGCGCCAAACAGGGAAGTTATCACATGCCCATTCCTAATCTCTTTGCTCTTTTACGCCACCACGTGCGTGATGGCCCTTGCCGGGTTTACATGGCGGATATGAAAGTTCACGTCGAGACGTCAACTGCATTTTTCTATCCTGATGTTGTGGTCACTTGTGATGAACGTGATCGGCAATTATCGGAGTTAAAGGAATACGTTATTATCGACCCTGATATGATCAGTATCGATTGCTTTCGCCGTGATAGAGCGAATCATTAGGTGTTGTATCCTTTTACAGCAGCAGAGAAGGTTGTTGAGCTTGCCAGTATTGATTTTTCTACAAGTATGGATGCTATTGACCCTAGCTCGTCCTTAGTTTTATACACTACAGTGTAACAAATCTTATTCAAGTGTGATAAATACTATAAAACAAGTGTAAAATCGTTTATTTTG
>VAPK010789425.1_pt1 | contig 12007 bp, 11 predicted proteins | sample 3395031 | NCBI WGS metagenome assembly VAPK01 (sample SAMN08290443, study PRJNA428436) | hydrothermal vent metagenome | isolation source: Deep-sea hydrothermal vent chimney 1 | place: Pacific Ocean: Juan De Fuca Ridge | reverse complement strand
TTTTCAAAAAGGGCACTTACGATTTCTTTTTCTTTTGACTTGGGGTATGTAATGTTTAACTGTATTTCTTTTTCGTAATGTGTTTGACCTATTTTTCCTTTAGTGGGCTTTGCAGCGCTTTCAGCTTTGTAGCTTCCCGTTCCCTCGCTGGTAAAACTACAATTGCTGTAATTACCCATATTGCCCGCCCCTGCCCTAAAGAGGGTTTTTTTTAGGGTGTGGGCATCGGCAATTGGTACGTAGGTCGTCAATTTTTTAACAGTACCTTTTTGAGGGATGAGTATTTTGGTATCCTCAATACCAAGAACTTCACAGATTTTTGCATTTACACCGTTCTTACAGTTGTCAAGTGCCGTATGCATACTGTAAATCGCAATGTTGTTCTGAATAGCTTTGATAACAACCCGTTCTACGTAAGATGTACCGGTTATTTTTTTTAGTCCGTCAAAGATTATCGGGTGAAAGCTCACGATGAGGTTGTATTTATGCGAAATCGCTTCGTCGACAACGTTCTCTAAAGTATCTAAAGTAACCAATATGCCCGATACCTTTGTGCTAGTGTTGCCTACCAAAAGGCCTACGTTGTCAAAATCCTCTGCATAGGCCAAAGGGGCTAGATTTTCAAGGATGTCGGTAACTTCTTTTATGATCATTTTTCAATTTATGTGGTCTTCAAAGATAAAATATTATAATTTCGTTCTGATGTGGCTTTTAAAAAAATTATTATTTCCCGTTTCACTGTTATATGCCCTTGTCGTATATGTTCGTAATTATTTGTACGATAAGGGTTTTTTTAAATCGGTATCCTATAATACCCCAATACTATGTGTGGGCAATCTTAGTGTGGGGGGTACGGGTAAAACCCCAATGATCGAATTGTTGATTTTGCTTTTGCAAAATAGATATAAGATTGCTGTTTTGAGTAGAGGCTACAAGCGAGGATCGAGCGGGTTTGTACTCGCAACCGCTGAGAGTACCTTTGAACAGTTAGGTGATGAACCTTTTCAAATTCATTCAAAATTTTCTGAGATCAGCGTTGCTGTTGATGCCGATAGGCGTAATGGCATATCTATTTTGGAAAAGGATTACAGACCTGATGTTATTTTGTTGGATGATGCTTTTCAGCACCGGAAGGTGAAACCTGGTTTTTCAATCTTATTAACGGTCTATGGCAAGCTCTATTCAGATGATTGGTACCTACCCACCGGAACATTGCGAGATAGTAGGAGGGAAGCAAGGCGTGCTGATTTGATTATCGTAACGAAGTGTCCGCCTCATTTGACCGAGGCTGAGCGAGCTCATATAAAAAATAGCTTGAACCCAAAGAAAAATCAAAGTGTTCTATTCAGTTGTTTGTCTTATGCCCAAGAAGTAAAAGGGTCAATGCCGAATAGGCGTTTAGATGATTTCAAAGGCAAAAAAATAACCTTGGTCACCGGTATTGCGGATCCTGATCCCTTGATTTCTTTTCTTACTGAAAGCGGAATTTCATTTGTGCACCTTCCTTTTAAGGATCATCATTCTTTTACGGCCAATGAGGTGAGCATGTTAAATGACAAAGAAAACATACTAACTACCGAAAAGGATTATATGCGTCTAAAGAACCGTGTAGAAAACTGTTATTATATTTCTGTATACCACAAATTTTTGGGTGATGACGGTGCCTTATTTGAAGAAGGCCTATTTGCTTTTATGAAGCGGCATTCTTAGATTTTCTGCCAAAGATATTCTCTCCTATTTTTTGATAAAACACCTCAGGTTTGAAAGGTTTGGTCACCACATCGTTACAGCCCGCAGCATAAAAACTTTCAAGACTGTCATCTAAAGAAATGGCGGTCAATGCTATAATTGGTGTTTCGGTGTCGAATTCCCTAATTTGAACGGTAGCTTCTTCACCACTGATACCTGGCATATGAATGTCCATCAAAATAGCGTCGTATACATTGTTGTGTGCAAGCTTAACGGCTTCAAGGCCATTTTCGGCGATGTCACTGGTCATTTCTTTTTTGGACAACATTTTTTTCGTGATCACCTGATTAATCTTATTGTCTTCAACGATTAAAAGATGCAGGCCATTGAAATCATATTCTTGTTCGGTAATTTCAAAGGGTACGTCATCTACAATGCTATCCTTGCTTTTGGTTTTTAGTTCAAAAAAGAAAGAGCTTCCTACTCCGATCTCACTTTTCAACTGTATTTTACTGTCGAACAGCCCTAAAAGGCTTTTTACTATAGTGAGCCCAAGGCCGGTACCTCCGTATTCCCTATTAATTTGAATAGAACCCTGCTCAAAGCCCTCGAAAATACTTTCTTGTTGGTCTTGAGAGATACCTATACCGGTATCTGCAACTTCAAAATAAATGGTAACGTCTTCCTCTACTTTTTCTCGCAATTTTGCAACAACGGTAACTTTCCCGTTTTTAGTGAACTTTAGGGCATTGCCCACCAAATTCATGAATACTTGAGATAATTTTATGGGGTCACTCATTAAATGCGAGGGAATCTTTTCATCGTAGTTGAGAACAAGTTCTACATTGCTCTCTTTTGCACTTTGCTGTAACGAGTCGATAACTTCTTTTAGTGTTTTCTTTAGGTTGAAATCAACATTCAATGGCTCAAGTTTATCGGCATCGATCTTATTGATCTGAAGAATGTCATTAATAAAATTCAATAAGTAATCACCTGAAAATTTAAGTGCTTTAAGGTGTTCTTTCTGATTTTTGGTAGGGTTTTCCTCTAATAATAAATGTGTTAGGCCGGTAACGGCATAAAGAGGAGTTCTGAGTTCGTGGCTAACTGTTGATAAAAAGTTCGTCCTTGCTTCCATGGCATCTACTGCCGCATCTCTAGCGAATTGAAGTTCACTGTTTTTGGTTTGCAAGAGATCATTGGTCTTTAATTTTATTTGATTGTTTCTGTATAACGATACGGCCAATAGAGAAATGATGATTAAGAATGCCGAGGTTAGTATTACGGCGACTTCTGACCTGTTTTCAGATTCAGTCAGTTCTTCTATTTTTTTTTCTTGGCGTTTTATTTCATCACCCATGAAAACGAACTGGATGTTATCGGCGGTTTTGGTCTCTGTTTTTACTTTTTCTATATTGAAGAGCGAATCTTTTATTTGCAGTAAGTGTTTATTATGCGCTAATGACGTATCAAAACGATTTAATTTCTCGTAAATGGAGGTCAGTTTTTCATAAGATTCCAAAATTTCCTTGAAAAAATCATTCTCTTTTGAGAGTTGTAGCGCTTTTTCAAGATAGGCTGCACTTTCTTCAAATTTTTCGATTTTTCGATTTAATTCCGCCAGACCTAAATACGCCCTTGTGGCGAGATATTCTTTTTCATGAATATCAGTGTTGATAATTAATGAGTTGTAATTTTTAGAGGCAACATCATATTTTTCAAGATCGACATAGATATCACCTTCGACCAACAATATATTATTGAAAAAATTACGATTGTTGTTTCGTTGTTTTGCTTCATTGAGGGTTAAAAGGGCTTGAAAATTTTTACCGTTTTTGAAGAAGATCAAGGCATCAATATACCTATAGATGGCTTCGCCATAGGGGTATTCTACGTCTTTCAGTAAAGCTTTGGCCCTATCTTTATACAATAGTGCTGAATCTTCTTTGTCTAATTTAAGATAGAGAAGGGCAAACTTGTGGTAACTATCTATTAGCGATTTGACATCATCATTTTTTTCGGCCATTTCAGCGGCCTTGTTCAATGACTCTAACGCAAGATCTAGTTTATTTTGGTTGGTGAGCGTTCTTACCGAGTCAAAAAGGGTATTTAAGTTTTTCACTGAAGTACTGTCAACCTGTCCATAAGTGTTCTGTGTGAATACTATGAAGGCCAAAAGCATAAAAATCAACTTAGAAACTATATGTAGTAGTGAAAATCTCAAATGTACTTTTTATTGATCAGTAAATCGATAAGATCGATAATTCTACTGCTGTATCCAGTTTCATTATCATACCACCCGATTATCTTTACCATTTTCCCGATTACAGAGGTCATCTGTGAATCAAACGTACAAGAATGACAACTATTGTTTACATCGATTGATACTATGGGGTCTTTGGTATAAAAAAGGATGTCTTTCAGTTCGTTTTTCGAGCTATTCTCAAAAGTATCATTAATTTCTTGAATGCTGACGGGTTTTTTTACGTTAAAAGTGATGTCTGTCAATGACCCGTTGGGTACTGGCACACGAATGCCGCATCCACCGATTACATTGTCAAGCTCAGGAAAAATCTTTGTCAATGCCTTGGCCGCCCCTGTTGTGGTCGGTATAATTGATAATGATGCTGCTCTGGCCCTTCTCAGATCGCGGTGTGGTTGGTCGTGAAGACTTTGATCTGATGTGTAGGAATGTATGGTCGTAATATACGCCTGTTCTATGCCACAAAGGTCGTTGATTACCTTTATCATTGGTGCGGCATTGTTGGTAGTACATGAAGCATTTGAGATGATATCATCGTCTTGGTCTATGATGTTTTCATTGACACCATACACGACCATTTTTATGTCATCATCGTTTGGTGGTGCGGAAAGAATGACTTTTTTCGCTCCGTTTTTAATATGGTGGCGAAGGGTATTTTTAGACTTAAATCTACCTGTACATTCGATAACCAGATCAACGTTGTATTTCGACCAATTTATCTTTTCAGGTGTAGTTTCGTTTAACAAGGCAATATGAATACCTCCAACGATTATAGTATTTTCAGTATGATTCACTTCTTTCTGAAAAACTCCGTGAATACTATCGTATTTTAACAAATGTGCCAAGGTTCTTGAATCGGCCAAGTCATTAATGGCAACCACTACTAAATCATCACGGTCGTTCAATAATCTAAATAATGTTCGACCGATTCTACCAAAACCGTTAATACCAATTGTTGTGCTCATTTGAAAAGCCTAGTTTTTAATATTGAATTTAAGGTTGGGGAAGGGGTTCTTGTAACTAAATTTCAGTTAGTGTATATGCTTGTTGGCTTTGTAAGATGATCGTACCAAAGCACCACTCTCTATATGCCTAAAACCCATTTTCAAACCCAATTGCTCATATTTTTTGAATTGTTCGGGCAAAATGAATTCTTTAACGGGTAGATGCTTTTTTGAGGGTTGTAAGTATTGGCCTATGGTCACTATATCAACATTGGCATTTTTTAGGTCTTCCATAGTTTCAATGACCTCCTCCTCTAATTCGCCCAAGCCCAACATAATACCTGATTTTGTGCGATTGACCCCACAGGTGCTCAAATATCTAAGAACTTCTAAACTTCGTTCGTATTTTGCCTGTATGCGTACCTCTCTAGTGAGTCTTTTTACCGTTTCCACGTTATGTGATACCACTTCGGGCGCAACATCGATAATACGGTTTAAATGTCTTTCAATGCCTTGAAAATCAGGAATTAAGGTTTCTAATGTGGTTGTAGGGTTCATTCGGCGGATTGCCTTCACGGTTTCTGCCCAAATGATAGAGCCCATATCTTTCAGGTCATCACGATCTACCGAGGTAATGACTGCATGCTTGATCCCCATTATTTTGATTGACCGGGCGACTTTTTCTGGCTCAGCCCAATTTACATCTTCCGGTCTTCCGGTCTTTACACCGCAAAAACCACAAGAACGCGTGCATATGTTGCCCAAAATCATGAAAGTAGCCGTACCCTCGCCCCAACATTCGCCCATATTGGGGCAACTACCCGAGGTGCAAATGGTATGAAGATCGTATTTTTCAACAAGACCCCTGAGTTGGCTGTATTTTTTACCGGTAGGAAGCTTGACACGAATCCATTTGGGTTTTCTTTTAGGAGGTTGAACGCTATTTACGATATCTGCACCCATACTGAAATTTTACGCTAAGATACGAACAATTTAATCGTAGGGCGATAGCCAAAAAGGGTTGATATTTCTAAGCTTTGTTTTGAAATTAAAAAAATCATTTGAACTAAAGGTGGTAATTCTAAGTGGTTTATTCTGACTTTATTTTTATAATGGCAGCCAGTAATTTTTTTGCTCTGAGCAATTTCACCTTTACATTGTTCATGGGCTCATTGAGTTCTGTTGCAATGGCCGCATAGCTAAGTTCATTGAAATACCTGAGATTGATGATTTCTTGGTAATGGGGTTTTAGTTGTTTGATATGCTGCAATAAGGTATCGAGATTTTGTTTCGTAATCAATTGGTCTTCAGCAGATGGTGCATCGTCCAAAACTTTTTTTATGGCGTCGTTATTTACCCGTGATTCAAGAACGTTGCTTTTTCTTTTGCGAATAAGATCAACATGAATATTTTTTGAAATCGTAATCAACCACGTTTTGAATTTATACTCATCATTGTATGTGTTCAACTTGTCAAAAGCCTTTGAAAAGGTCTGAATGGTAATATCTTCAGCATCGTTCTCGTTTTCGGTCCGTTTTAACTGAAAGCCATAAACGTCGCTCCAAAAGGTATCCAAAAGAATACTAAATGCAATTTGACTGCCCTTTTTGGCCTTTTCTATGGTTTCGTGAATTGTCTTGGTCTGGTCCAAAAGAAAGTAATTTGGAAATCGAATAAATATAACTTGTGGCCTCGTGCGAATCTAAGATGCTTCTTTTTTGCAATCCTGTTCATCAGGTAGTTTTCCGCACATGCCACAAGCCTCTCCGTCTTTGTTCAAAAACGGACTCTGACTTGCACAGGTACCAGCAAACTTCCCATCTTTTTTTGACCATATTTTTATACTGATACCTGCAAAGGCAATAGCAAGTAAACCTATGGTCAATAAAATTAATTTCATAGTACCCGATTTTAGACAAAGGTACAAAAAATAAAGCCCCAAAAAGGGGCTTTAAAGTATCTCGAGAGACAATATTAATATGTGATATTGGCCACTATATTTTCAACTGTAGGGGTATGGTTACCCCCTTTGGGTTCAATAGTGATATAGCTCAATGCATTTTCGCCAAAGGGTAGTGCGGTCAACTTGTCTTGGCTCTGTGCCTCTTTGACAACTCCTAAATTCACCATTTCACCGTTTACCTCTGCCCACATTTGAAAACATTGGTTCTCAGGAAGATCCGGCAATTTACTCACATTGATGTACGAAAGTTTTTTAACCGGGTTAAAGTAAACGACTGCTTTCAGTTCTTTCGCTTTTTTGTTGCCCATTACAGCGAATTTCTTTGTCTGCGGATTCTGTAAGACAATAAACTGGTTTCTAACATCTTCCAACTGTGCTTTAATGTCTTTTTCAAGATCCTTTATTTTATTGGATACTACGGTATTTTCTTGCTGTAAGTTTTGGTTTTGGTTCCAAAAGAAAAAAGAAGCCCCCGCAAACAAGCATGCGGCGACACTCGCTGCAATAGCATATCTGAAGAATCTTTTTCTACCGATTCTTTCTCCCCTAATTCGCGCAACAATTTTTTCTTTTAGGCCTTCAGGGGTCTTGATGGCATGTATTTTAGCGAACGCCTCTAAATTTTCTTGCAGCTCATCAAATGATTCCTTGACTTTGGGGTACATAGCAATATAACGCTCAACCTGTAAAGATTCTTCGTTACTGGTATTGCCCATCAAGTACTTTTCGAGAAGATCGGTACCCAAAAATATTTTAATTTTTTCTTTCATTACATTAAACTTGTAGTTAACGCTAGTATCAGTATAGGAACGTAAATTTTTCTTAGTTCACGTAGGCCTATTTTCAGTCTTGATTTAATCGTGCCCAACGGAATTTCCAATTTATCACTGGCCTCTTGTTGGGTCATGCCTTGAAAAAACAGGGCTTCAAGTACAATTTGGTACTTTCCCTCTATTTTTTCAAGATTTTCAGAGACATCGATTAATTCGGGTTTAATGCTTTCGACGCCTAGGTTATATACGTCTGAAACATCCATTTGGATTTCTTTATCCTTTTTTGTGTTTACGCTTCTTAATTTGTCTATGGCCGTATTACGTGTAATGCGAAAGAGCCATGTGAATAACTTCGCTTTTGATGCGTCATATGAGTCTGATTTTTTCCAGATTTTCACGAAACTTTCTTGGAGTACGTCTTTTGCTAGTTCTTCGTTCCGAACTACCTTAAAAGCTACTCCATATAAGGTATCACCATAGTTGTCGTACAATAGTGAAATGGCTTTTTCATTCCGTTCTTGAAGTAGTTCGACGATGTGTTTTTCAAGTAGTGTGCTCATACAAAATAATGTGGTTTGAAAAAATTGTCGGCCTTGGGCATCCAATTTAATCATCTATACCGTATATATACAAGTAAACGCTAATTTATAAGATTGATTGTTTTAGTCAGCGTTTCTAAAATTTTAATTAGATAAATGTATAACTGGTAATTGTACATTTAGTTTTTGGTTAGTTTGGTTTGGTATAGCCCCTGTAAATTATTTTATGGGGGTTATTTTATGATATTGACTTCTGGTGCGATTTTTATGCCGAATTTTTCGTTCACACTTTCGATAATAGTATTTGCCAAGGCCAAAATCTCTGCACCACTGGCATTACCATGGTTCACCAAAACCAATGCCTGATTTTCGTGTATGCCCACATCACCGTATCGTTTGCCTTTAAAACCGCATTGTTCTATAAGCCAACCTGCTGGAATTTTGTATGTATCTTCGGAAACCTTATAAAAAGGTGCATTGGGGTGGTCATTTGTAAAAGTATCGAATTCTAATCGAGAAATCATGGGATTCTTAAAAAAACTACCACTGTTGCCCAATATATCAGGATCGGGAAGCTTACTTCGCCGAATTGAAATCACCGCATTCGAAACATCTTTAATCGTTGGACTTTTGATTTTTCGCTTTTTCAATTCAGTCTCGATCGCACCGTAAGAGGTGTTCAATATGTGGTTTCTTTTACGAAGTTTGAAATTCACCGAGGTGATGATATATTTCCCTTTTCCTTCGTTTTTGAAAAAAGAATCTCGATACCCGAACTGACAATCTTCCTTAGTAAATTTTTTGATTTTCTGCGTAGTGATTTCCATAGCTTCACAGCTTTCGAAATTGTCTTTTAGCTCTACGCCATAAGCACCAATATTTTGTATGGGTGCTGTGCCTGTATTGCCCGGTATCAATGACATATTCTCGAGACCACCGTAATTGTGGTCTAGGGTCCAAAGTATCATTTGATGCCAGTTTTCACCGGCCATTACTTGTATGAGAACCTGTTCTTCATCTTCGTTCAGAATTGTTTTTCCCTTTAAATTTATATGTATTACAAGGGCATCTATATCTTTGGTAATAAGCATATTGCTGCCACCGCTGATAATGAATTTTTCAGGGTATTCGTCAAGTTGTAGGGTTTCTTTAAGATCGGCCAAACTATTGACCTCGCAGAAGAATTTGGCCTTGGCCTCTATGCCGAAGGTATTGTAGGTTTTGAGTGAGATATTTTCTTGAATCGGCATCAACCTATATAACTCTTTAGGGCTTCTTTTAGTATGTTGACGGCTCTTTTTAAACGGTCTTTGTCAAGCACATAGGCAATGCGTATCTGGTTTTTGCCCAGGCCTTTCGTAGCGTAAAACCCAGCTGCAGGGGCAACCATGACAGTTTCTCCATTCAACCTGAAATCTTCCAACAACCATTGGGCGAAGTCATCGGCATCATCAATGGGCAATTCGACAATACAATAGAAGGCACCTTGGGGTACGGCAACTTTTACACCTTCAATTTTTTTTAGTTCTTCAACAAGCAAATTCCGTCGCCCAACATATTCTTCTTTTACCTCGTCGAAATAGTTTTGAGGGGTGTCCAAGGCAGCCTCACTGGCAATTTGTGCGTAGGTGGGGGGCGATAGCCTGGCTTGCGCAAACTTGATGGCCGTTTTGATCAGCTCTTTGTTTCTTGATACCAAACAGCCTATGCGAGCCCCGCACATACTGTATCTTTTTGAAACGGAATCTATAATAATTGCATGTTCTTCAAGCCCTGGTTCTTGTAGAACCGAAAAATGTTCTTTTCCGTCATAGGTAAACTCACGGTATACTTCATCGGCCACTAAAAACAGATTGTGTTTTTTTACGATCGAGGCCAATTTTTGTATTTCTTCTTTGCTGTAAAGGTAGCCAGTGGGGTTGCCCGGGTTGCAAATAAGAATGGCCTTTGTTCTTGGGGTAATCAGTTTTTCGAACTCCTCTATCGGTGGTAGGGCAAAATTGGTATCGATATGAGAAACCACTGGAACCACTTTCACCCCTGATGCAGTGGCGAAACCATTGTAATTGGCATAAAATGGTTCGGGAATGATGATTTCGTCATGGGCATCCGCAATGCTTCCCATTACAAATGACAGCGCTTCTGAACCTCCAGTGGTAACGATGATGTCTTGTGCAGATACTATAATATCATTTTTCGCATAGTAAGCGGCCAATTTTTTACGGTAGGTTTCAGAACCTTCGGTTCGGCTATATTCAAGAACCTCTAAGGTGTTGTTCTTTACCGCATCTAGGGCGATTTTGGGTGTTTTAATGTCAGGTTGGCCAATATTCAAATGAATGACCTTGGCGCCCCTTTTTTTCGCAGCCTCAGCGAAAGGTACTAGTTTACGTATGGGTGATTGGGGCATTGATAACCCTTTTTTTGATATGGATGGCATGTACGCTTGTTTTCAACAAAAATCGTGAATACAAATGTAGAAAGCAATAGGTATTTCTTTATAATGGGAATTTTTCAAATCTAAATCCGTCCTACATTAATGGGAAGGGTCACAACCTAGTTTAAACAACGCTAAATTATCCATGATAAAACCAAAAATCCACTATACCTACTAATAAAGGTTTAGTGGATTATGTATTTTTAGTTTGAAGCTAAATCTGTTCTTCCCCTTAACCCAGATCAAAACGATCTAAATTCATCGCTTTTATTGGTACTTAAGCTTTTTTGTCCGCTAAAAAGTGTCGCCCAATATAATTACAAAGCCCCAACAGTGATGTTGGGGCTTTGTAAACTATAAGTTGTTCTTAAGTTATTTTCCTTCAGGGGCTTTGATCTCTCCTTTGATCTTCAATACCTTGGTAGGCGTATCGGCATTTGAGATCACCGTAATGGCCTTTCTAATCGGGCCAACCCTGTTGGTATCATATTTCACCTGAATCTCACCTGTTTTACCGGGTAGGATCGGATCTTCTGGCTTCTTGGGGATCGTACAGCCGCAGCTAGAACTTACCTTGCTGATTATCAAAGGTGCGTCGCCGGTATTTGTAAATTCAAATACGCGAACACCGTCGCTACCTTTTTCAATTTCGCCGTAATCTACGGTTTCTGTCTTAAATTCGATTTTTGCCGCAGTATCTTGGGCGGTCATACTAAAACCTAATAGGCCAACAAATAATACAAGTACTATTTTTTTCATCATTTTAAATTTAGGGTGAATTTCAAAAGTAAATGTTTTTAATGAACCTCCAAAATTCTTTTGTTATATACTAACGTTACTTATTTTTGTTTCGTATTTATAATTGGGCAAAAAACGATTCCTTCGGATATTTTAACATATATTTTCTGGAGTGTTTTTTAACACCGACATAGCTTAACCAAAAACCGTTCCAAAAAATGGAAATCGCACCAAAATATGAACCTCAAAAGGTAGAAAGCCACTGGTATGATTACTGGATGAAGCATAGCTACTTTCACTCAACCCCTGACGATCGCGAGCCGTATACCATTGTAATACCGCCGCCCAACGTTACCGGAGTATTGCATATGGGCCATATGCTGAACAATACCATACAAGATGTTTTGACAAGAAGGGCCCGCCTCATGGGCAAAAATGCTTGTTGGGTACCCGGTATGGATCACGCATCAATTGCTACCGAGGCTAAAGTGGTCGCTAAATTAAAGTCAGCGGGCATTGAAAAAAATGATTTGACCAGAGAAGAGTTTCTAAAACACGCATGGGACTGGACCGACGAGTACGGCGGCGTGATTTTAGAACAATTGAAGAAATTGGGCTGCTCTTGTGATTGGGATCGCACGGCCTTCACTATGGATGACAA
>VAPK010084619.1_pt1 | contig 12008 bp, 9 predicted proteins | sample 3395031 | NCBI WGS metagenome assembly VAPK01 (sample SAMN08290443, study PRJNA428436) | hydrothermal vent metagenome | isolation source: Deep-sea hydrothermal vent chimney 1 | place: Pacific Ocean: Juan De Fuca Ridge | reverse complement strand
GTTCTGGGACTTCCTTATTGATCGAACAGGAAAAACAAAACAGATTCCTCTGATGGCTGATGTTCTTCAGGCTGCTGCCTGTGGATAATGAGAAGTTACAATATTTCTCGCTTAACTAAATTTTCTAGGAAATTATTTTCAACTTGAGGGAGACAAAGTATGCAATATAGAACAAAAATATTCAAAAGTGTTTTTATGGCTATAGGGGTAACTGGATTGGTCATATTCATATCACCTCTTGCAGCTCGATTATTACCAGACGAAATATCTCATCAATTCTCTAGCCACAACCATCTCGATAAAAATCGATTTTCCGAAGTTGGTGGAGATTGGCCGCCACAACCAAACAATATGGAGAACATTGTCTGGTTGCAAAGTAATGTTGCCGGGCGTGCGAGTTCCAGTCGCAATAGTGATACGTTAGCTACATCACTATCGGCTGATGATGTGATTGAGCTAGGTGATAGATTTACTTATATAAGTACAAAATCGTCTGCTGAAAAGGACACATCCTCTTCAAAAGAAATTATGACTTTTTTTAGTCATTCAAATAATACAACTGTTGAGATTACAGTTGATCAAGGAGTAATTGGAGATGTTGAGCAAATAAATCCATCCAGCTATCAACCTCCTTTAACGGTTGAAGAAGTAACAGATTCTGTAAAAATTGCTCGTGAGTCATTTCAGCAAGATGGGTTTAGTAGAATCCAACAACTTGAAGGATATAGTATTTTAGCTTTCAAATCATCCACTGAACTTAATTCAGAAAACGGTGGATTTTATGATACGCGCGTTGCTTATGTTTCGTTTCATGAGCATGTTGATGCTAGACCTGAATTTGTGGCATGGGTAGATCTGTCTGAAGAAATCGTCATTAAATCAAGGGAGGATGAATTATGAGCATTTCAATTAAAGCATTTTTATTATTAACTATTTTATTGAGTGGGCTTACTTTTTTTAACGCTTCGCAAGCAGCAAGATTTAGTGGAGTAGAACATAGAGACTGGCAGAATTGGAGCTTTGATTATCAGGTAAATGGTCGTCTCGACGGAATATCTCTTACCAAAGTTAAGTATAAAGGTGTCGAAATACTTGGTAAAGCAAGCTTACCTGTAATGCGAGTTTTCTACGATGATGATGCATGTGGTCCTTATGCTGACCGTTTAGGTGGTGATTTAACTCCGATCAGTTGGGCAAATAATAATCTTGTGGTGTTGCGGGAATTTACGCAATCAGGTCGTCAATGGCTAGAAGTTGGTATTCAAGACACAATAGGAAACTATGTTATTTATCAATCATGGTATTTGAGTTCTGATGGGATATTGGATGGACATATTTTTAGCAAAGGTTTGCAATGCAACATTGATCATATTCATTATCCGTATTGGCGTATGGACTTTGATTTAGCTGGACGAGAAAATGATCAGATTCGTAAATTTGTTGGTGGTGATTGGCAAACAATTTCAACAGAGTCCAATGAAAGTGTAACAACTGCAAATAATCATCGTTGGCAGGTTAGAGATACCGTTACTGGAGATAGTGTAAATATTGAATTTAGTGCAGCTGGATGGAACAACATTAATGGTACTGTTGTTCCAGAAGATAATTTTGCAAATAATTTACTATTAGGTCGACGTTACCAATCAAATGAGAATCGTGGATGGACTCATGGTGCGCATGCTGAGGTACCTTACAATAATGGTGAAAATATAGACGGGCAAGATCTTGTTGTTTGGTACAAAGGTTATTTGCCACATACTGCCGCCGAAGGACCGGATTTGTGGCACTCTACGGGAGTACGGATTGTCGTTAATCTTGCTGATAATACGAATCCACCCCCTGATAATAATGAACCAAATATTACCCATCCGGGCAATCAAACTAAACTAGTAGGCGATAGCGTAAGTCTGCAAATAGAAGCTAGTGGTAGTAATAGTTTATCCTATAGTGCAACAGGTTTGCCCTTAGGGATAAGTATTAATAATGAAACTGGTCTTATTACAGGAACAGTATCAGCAGCGGGAGAGAATAGTTCAACTGTAATAGTGACTGATGATAGTAATGGAATGGCGGCACAAGTTATTTTTATTTGGACTGTTTCCGATAGTGATGGAGGGGGTAGTACACCTTCATCTACTAGTTTTGACTTTGAGACTGATCAAGGATGGGTGAATAATGCGGCTGGAACTGATACCGCATCTACAGGGCAATGGGGACGCTCGAATCCCTCTTTAACGACTTTTGACGGTGTTGCTATGCAGCCTGATAATGCGGCTGAAGGGGAGTTTGCATTGATAACTGATGGTCAGTCTGGCTCAAGGCTAGGGTCTTTTGATGTAGATAATGGTGTAACTACCATGAAATCACCTAATATTGACTTGACTGAGGCATCTCAGGCTAACTTATCTTTTTCTTATTTCTTTGCTCATTTAGGAAACGCAAATAGTGACGACTATTTGCGTGTCAAGATAGTTGGGTCAACAACTTCTACTGTGTTGGAGAAACGCGGTACCAGAGAAGTCGTTGGTGCGGATTGGCAAACTCATCATGTCGATATTAGCGAATTTGCCGGACAATCTGTTTATATTCTGGTTGAAGCAGCAGATGCTGGGAGAGGAAGCTTGATAGAAGCTGGTATTGATAGTGTTGATATATCAACTCAATAATTGATCAATATCTGATTTTTTGAGTATTAAATTGGTTGGTGCAGAATTATAGTTCCCGGATTGGTTGAAGTACAATGAAAACAAGTCGCTTGAACAATAGTTCTGTGCCTAACTGATTATAAACCGTCAATTATTCAGAGTAGAGAATGGAATATTACTGCAAAATTTAAGGAGTGATAATTTTATTTTTAAGAAATTATGAAATATTCATTCCAACAACTTAATAATTATAATAAATACTATGAAAACTTTTAAACGATCCATTTCGCAGGGCTTGTTTATAGCATCTGTAATCATGCTTATGCTAGTAAACAATGTAAATGCAACAGGAAGATTTCGAAGCAGGAATGTATCGGTGAGGGGAGTAGCTGATATCCATGCCTGCAACAATGGTGATGACATTCGTGGAAGGGTGTATTTAGAGGAACAACGATCTGATCAGGGTGTTAAAAAGGTGAGGATCAAAGTCAATCTGAGAGGTTGGGATCTTCCAAATGGTGCTCATGGTTTACATATTCATGAAGTTGCAAGTTGTGAACCCTGTGGCGATGCCGGAGGACATTTTGATCCGGGGTCAAATGGTAATTCAAGTCCTGATGGTAACCATCCTTTTCATTCAGGTGATTTAGAGAATATTTATGTTCGTAATGGTGAGGGTTGGCTTAACACAATGACTACTCGCGTTACACTTTCAGATGGTCCCATTAGTATTTTTGATGATGATGGGAGTGCATTTATTATTCATGTTGATTCAGATACATTCTGTCCAGATGGTGTGGAAGCTGGTTGTGCAGGGGGAGGGAGATTGGCTTGTGGTATCATCAGGCGATCTTGGTAATTACTTTGTTTATTCTACTACTGCACGGAAACCTGAGCATAAACATATGTTTTGGAAAGCGGTTTTATAAAAAAATTGGGGGATTGGAATCACAGAGCTTTATATAAAAATATAGTTTTACCTACATAAGGCAACTGGAAATAAATACCCCGCCATCTTCTTTGTCCTTTTGTCCGTCTTCGGTCTTGTTGTTTCGGTTACATAGCTTGCTATGCGTCCTACAACAAAACCGAAGTCAAACAAAATTCTTCGCAAAATGGGCGGGTTATTTATTTCCAGCTAACAAACATTTTGGATGTGCTGTGAATCAATCTCTTGTTTAGAAACCTAGTGAGTAACCGGTTTTTGGATTAAAGAGGTATTTAATATTTACCACTGTTTGTCCCTACCACAAAATAGAATAGACTGGCTCTCCATGCCATTTAAGCAATTTCGAATCAATTCCCCATTTGCGTCCTGCGCGACCAAGAAAAACAGCTAGAGATGTCATAAATAGAAGCACATAATTCCAAATCCATTCATGGCCACCAAAATGAGATAAGAAAAAGTTGAAAAATAATAGCATGCTTAGTAAACCGAAGAAACGAGTGAATAACCCAAAAAGCAATCCAAGACCAATGGCAAATTCAAGTACTAATAAAATAATGGCAAAAATATCAGCAATTGGAACGATTATTTTATCCAGAATAGATTTGTAGAAAGTAAGGCTACTGTTATTTCCTCTTTCTGAGTCAAATAGCCAGTTGAAAAATTCGGTCAAGTTATCGGCGGAGTAAAATCCAGACGTTATATTTTTGTACCAGGCAAGCAAAATTATAATACCCAAGGTCATGCGCAATAAGGCAATCCCTATTTCTATTTGTTGAGTATTCTTCTCACTATGGTTGATGACTGGTTCATTTATTGGGCTAATTTTTAAAATATAGTCATCTACACTCTTTTTAATTAGGATATTAAAATTTCCAGTTGAAGTGGTATAGTTGCAACGAATTGTTTTATTTTCAAACAATTCTTTTTTTTGCGAATTATCAAGTAAGCTTTCAATAAAGGTAGTGATATATTCAGTTTTTAATGTTTTTTTTCCAACTGCCTTTTCTCTATCCAATAATTGTATTTTAGGAATTTGATTGTCTTGAAGAACTAGACAATCACCCTGTAGTTTTAGCATGAATTCTAAATACGGTGCTAAATTCATAATTTTTTCCTTCATAGTTCTAAATATATAACAAAGTTAACCAAAGATCTATTTTTACACTTTCGCGGCATTATAAATTTATTTATATTTCTAGGTAAATTTTTTTGAATGAAATGTGCTGTTTTCACTACGTTAGGGGGGGGTATGGCGAATTCACTTTTGTAATTAGTGCGCAAAATTGGCGTTGAGCGTGGTACTGATTAGAATACAGCTTTCTCATAAAAAAGTTCACTAGCTTTAGCATAGAAATTAGTGCGTTAGGTGAATCAGTAAATTTTTCAATAATGGCTTGGAAATTGTTATTCCCTTTTTACTCCATCGTATCAAGTTCATATTAAAAGCAACGTAATTTACCCATAATCAACGTTTGATTACCTTTTTTTGTTTTGACCGAATTTTCAACAAAAGCTAACAAAAAATTTATTATTTTTATTTTGTTAAATTGTGAGATATTTCATGTTTTAATTTTAATTATTTTGATTAATGTCACAGTTATTTTTATTTTTTCATTAATTTTTTTTAATGAATATCAATATCATAGAGAATAAATACGTTTATTTTTATCATAAAAACCTAAGTTATTTTTCTTAGACGTTGACTTTTAAAGTGTTTTTAGAATAGTATTGATAACGAAGCAATCAAAAAATTGTTTCATTAGAGCTTTACTCTAAATCATGAGAGTTTATTTTAAACTGTACAATTTATTTACTTTTTCTGATCTAAAATAAACTCTTTCATTAATTTAATGTGTATTTTCTCAATTTGTGTTGCCTTTCTGTTTATAAAAAAAAATTCAGAAAAAATAACGTAGGCGCAAAATTGGGGATGGAGAAAACATCAATGAGAAATTTAAAACTGAAAGTTACAGCTATTGCATCGCTATTTGTTGCAACAGCCATTACAGTACCCACAGCAAATGCGACTTATGGTAGTGGTTATTATGGAGGTGGTGGCTATGGTGGCTATGGTGGCTATGGTGGTGGTAGCTATGGTGGATATAGTGGTGGTGGGTCACAAGGATCTCAAGGACCAGCAGGTCCAGCAGGTCCAGCAGGTCCAGCAGGTCCAGCAGGTCCAGCAGGTCCAGCAGGTCCAGCAGGTCCAGCAGGTGCTGATGGATTGCCAGGTGCAGATGGATCAGCGGGTGCGGATGGCGCAGCAGGACCGGAGGGACCAGCAGGACCAGCAGGACCAGCAGGACCAGCAGGACCAGCAGGGTCTGGGTCTGGTGCTGGCGTTTCAACAAGTCAAACTTCACAAACATGTTCTTATACAAACCCAGGTTATTTAGTACACGGGTCTGACATTTCTGGTTTTTGTACTGCATCATGTGCAGCTGAAGAAACACTTGTTGGTGGTGGTTGTAGTGTCACCGGTGAAGGAACGGGTGTATTAACTACTAACCAGCCTGATGGCGGGAATGGTTGGCAGTGTGACTTTGTTGACATGAGTTCAAGTGAAAAAGCAGATATTTCTTTCAATGTAACTGCGACAGCAATATGTGCAGGTGGTACTGCTAACTAATTTTGGTTAGGGGAAAGACTTCGAAGAAGAGCTCTTTTGGTTGTTGGTCAATTAAAAGGGCTTTTCCCAATAGAAACTTTTATTAGCATCAATTTATAAATTTAATTCCAGTGTTTATTTGGCAGAAGACCATTTTTTTCTAAGTTGTTCTCTATTAATAAACAACCACTGTATAGCAATAATTGGAATACCTGATTCTATCTTGCCAGATTCCAGCATTTGATAGACCTCGTCAAATTTAGCAACTGAAACAAGAATATCTTCATCTTCATCATCTAGGCCGTGCACACCGCCGATATTTTGTGTGTCTACTTTTCCACAAAAAAGGCTGATTCTTTCTGATGAACCTCCTGGGGTAGTATAAAACTCGTTAATCAACATTAATTCTTTAATCTCGCAACCAGCCTCTTCTATGGATTCTCTGTAAGCGACTTCCTCAGCTGATTCACCTTCCTCAATGGCACCTGCAACAATTTCAATTAACCAGGCATGTTCAGGGTTAAAAATGGCGCCAGCACGAAATTGTTCAATCAAGACTACTTCATCTCTATCTGGGTCATAAAGTAGAACAGCAACACAATTTCCCCGCATAAAGAGTTCACGGGTTATTTCAGTACTCCAGCCGCCCTTAAATAGAGTGTGCTGTAATTGATATTTTTCAAGCCTGAAAAAACCTTGGTAAGCTATTTCCTGATGATTGATTTTGAATTGTTTCTCCACTATTTTTTGTACTCCACCCGATAAATTACGCCCAAAGTATCATCTGCAATTAATAAACTTCCATCAGGAATTTGTAATAGGTCAGTAGGTCGTCCCAACACATCACCTTTACTCGTTAACCAGCCAGAAATAAAGCTATGCTCTGAAACAGGTTTACCTTTTTTAAATTTAATTAACGCGATGCGGTAACCTTGGGGTTCTGTTCTATTCCAAGAACCATGTTGTGCAACGAAGAGTTGATTTTGGAAACGTTTAGGAAATGCTTTTCCGGTATAAAATTGTATGCCGAGAGGAGCCATGTGTGCTCTGAACTTCCAGTCAGGCGCGGTAAATTCCTTACATTTTTTATCATTTGCTAATTCAGGATCAGGAATATCACCACCATGACAGTACGGATAACCAAAATGTTGCCCTTTTTGTGACCAGCTATTTAACTCATCGGGTGGAATATCATCACCTAAATGATCGCGTCCATTATCGGTGAAAAATAACTTACCAGTTTCAGGTTGCCAATCAAAACCCACTGAATTACGAATGCCTCGCGCTAATATTTCAAACTCACTGCCGTCTTTATTTAATCTGATTAACGAAGAATAAATATCTTTTTCGGGTAAACAAATATTGCATGGTGCACCTACGGCTGTGTATAACTTATCGTCTGGTCCAAAACGTAAATACTTCCAGCCATGATGTTTGTCGGAAGGTAATTTGTTATAGATGACTTGGGGTTTAGGAGGGGTTTTTAATAGTTGATCAATATTATCAAAGCGTATGATTCTGTTAGTTTCTGCAACATATAAGTCGCCATCTTGATATGCCACACCATTTGGCATATCAAGATGAGTTGCTATGGTATATCGCTTGTCGGCAAAACCATCAGCATTACTATCTTGAATTGCATAAACAGCACCTTCTTTTCGGGTGCCGACATACACAATGTTATTTTTACCAAGGGCTAAGGTTCTGGCGTTTGGTAAATTATCTGCATAGATTGAAATGGTAAAGCCTATAGGCAATTGAAGTTGTTCCAGAATTTGTTGATGTTCTTTTTGAATAGCAAAGCAACTGTTTACCATCAAAACAAAAACACTAAGAATTTTGATAACCATTATTTCATCCCCTGTTTATTTGTTTACTTTAAATATCTTAACAGGGAAGATGATTGAAATTTGGTTTTTATCCCTCATAATAGTAAATATCAATCCGAAACATAGAGGTATTTAACATGATGCGAATTTTACTTTTTCTGGCGACTAATGCAGCGATAATGGTTGTGATTAGTATTGTCTTTAGCATATTTGGTTTAAGTGGCACATTACAACAAAATGGTGTGGATCTTGATTTGAAGGGTCTATTAGTCATTTCCGCTGTGATTGGTATAACAGGTTCATTTATATCATTAGCTATTTCAAAATGGACTGCAAAAAGATCGATGGGAGTTCAGGTCATCGAATCACCACAAAACGAGAGGGAGCAATGGTTGCTGTCAATAGTGACTAAGCAGGCAAAAGAAGTAGGTATTGGTATGCCGGAAGTTGGTATATTTCAAGCGCCTGAACCCAATGCGTTTGCTACTGGCATGAATAAAAATAATGCCTTGGTCGCAGTAAGTACGGGGCTATTGCAAACGATGAGTGCTGATGAAGTGGAAGCCGTTGTAGGGCATGAAATTTCTCATGTTGCTAATGGTGATATGATTACGATGTCTTTAATGCAAGGCGTGGTAAATACTTTTGTTTATTTCTTTGCTTCAATTATTGGGCATTTTGTAGATCGAGTGATCTTGAAAAATGAACAAGGGCATGGAATGGGGTATTTCGTAGTTCAGATGGTGGCTCAAATAGCGTTATCTTTCCTTGCTTCAATGCTGGTTATGTGGTTTTCAAGATACCGTGAATTTCATGCAGATGCGGGTGGTGCTCGATTGGCAGGTAAGGAAAAAATGATTGGGGCTTTAAGAGCATTACAACGCGCTCAGACACCAGAAGAATTGCCGGGTCAATTAGCTGCTTTTGGTATTAGTGGAGGTGGCACCAAAAAATTATTAATGAGTCATCCGCCTTTAGAAGACCGTATTGCTGCTTTGCAAAAATAAAGACGAATCGACCGCAAATCCAGTTGAATTTGCGGTCGAAAGTTGTCGAAATCATTGATGAATCAATCTATTCGTTTTTCGTTACAAATATCCTACGATCAATACCTTCGTGTTTATCAAGGAACAGCTAAAAATATTTCGGTTGTTGCTGATGATGGACGAAGGATCGCTTTTCCTGCTGGAAAGGTTCAATTATTTCTAACCAGAGATGGAATTAATGGTTATTTTGAAATGGTATTGACTGCTGAAAATAATTTTGTTGACATAAAAAGGCTTGATTAACGATGAAGCTACTAGGGTAAACACAATGTAGACAGTTTATTCTCGAAGTCTATCTAGTTGATCCAAGCCAGACAGTGCCTCTCTGTTCCTAGGAGAGACTACGAGTGCTTTATTAAACAGGTAACCAGCATGTTTAAACTTCCCTTTTTCTAATTTCCCCTTAGCTCGTTGGATATAGATTGTTGCAATTTTATTAATGCCTATCAGAGCTTGTTTATTACCCGGGTCAAACCTGAGAATTTCCTTATAAGTTTTCCAGGCATTAGCTTTAGAAGGTGTCATTAATTGTTTTTTTGTGATTTGTTGTTTTGCTTTATTTAGTAATTCAGTAACTTTAGAGCTGGGTTGATTTAAAAGAAAACTATCAGTTTCTATTGCTGGCGTTTCAACTGACGATTTTTTTTGTTGTGAGTCAAGTTTTTTCATACTCAATTGAGCAAAACCAGAAAATGCTTCATTGTCATTTGGATTAACTTTTAATGCTTTACTAAACAAGAATTCTGCATGTTGCAAGTTGTCTCTTTTAATTTCTTCTCTTGCCCACAGGACATAAGTTTTTGTGATTTTGTTGATACCCAATAACGCTTGGTTATTGCCAGAATCCAGATTAAGAATATCTTGATAAGTTTGCCAAGCATTATCTCCATCTGGTGTCGTTAGCTGTTTTTTTGCATGTTGTTGTTCTGCCTGGTTAAGTAATTGTGTTATGAATTGGTTGAAACTATCTGACTTTACAGATTGGTCTGATACTGTATCAGGTGGTATTTGTTTTTTATTATTGTCTTTTCTGAGTAACTGTTTTTCCAATTGAGTGCGTTGATTGATTTCTCTTTTTTCAAGGGTATGCCAATCGGTAAGTAATAATTTAGCCAAAGGAATATTTGAATTTTTGATAGCAGAAGAAATTTCTAAATTATAACGCTTCGTTAAGTCAGAGGAAGTTAAAATAATGTCCGCACTATCAATTTTATGAAGAGCAGTTCGGGTTTGTTGTAAGCAAGGAAGCAACTTAGTTAATTGCTTAGAATTATCTTCAAGGCAATGTTGATATTGTTGTCTAACTATTTTTAGCCGTTTTTCTTTTTGCGATATGATTTTGTTAAATTTTCTAGTTAATTGCATGGAATCTGGATATTGATCCAAAACGTTTAGGAAAGTTTTTTTAGCAGATTGAAAATCATCATTATTAATAGCTTGATCAATTTTATGACTATAGTGAGAGATAAGGAAAACGCGGACGTTTTTATCGGTAAATAATAGGTGTTGAATTTTTGGATCAAAACTATCAATTTGTTTTAAAGCTTTATCAGCCGAGCCTTTTTTAGAGACTATATATTCAGTCAGAGCCATGCGAAGAGACGGTGTATTTAGTAATTTTTTTTGTCCATCAACAGAGAGCGAAACAAAACCTTCCAAAGCAGAATTTTTTTGCATCTGAATTTCAGTGCTAACCTGATTGAGATGCCAACTGGTATATCCTTTATATAAAACAAAGGGAATAATCAAAGAGGCAAATGCAATGGCTGACCATTTTACATATTTTTTATTTGTTTGTTTTTGGGACGAAAATAATTCCTCATAAAATTGTCCTGCACTGGTTGTTCTACTATCTCTATGAAAGCTGAGTCCGTGCAAAATCCCCTGAAACTCATTTTTTTTAAGTCCTGAAATTTGATTAGGCCGCATTTTTTCACGCTCAGCCTTTATTGACAAATTTTTATTAAAGGGGTGTTGACCTGATAATAATTCATAAACAATACACGCAAGACCGTATATATCATCTCGGGGATCGGGCTCTGCTTCCATTAGCATTTCATTGCTGGCGTATGCTGTCGTTATCGCACCGAGAGTGCCGGGGTCAAAACGAGTTTCATCCCTTGCTTGACGACTGGTTAGTCGAGCTATACCAAAATCTATCACTTTACAAAGCTGAGCAAGTGGACTATAAAACACATTACTTGGTTTAAAATCGAGATGTACAATGCCTTCATTATGTGCGTGTTCTAGTGCGTCACACATACCTTTAATGATGGGTTGAGCCTGTATTAAATTGATTCCTTCGGGATGGTCTTCGATAAACTCTCTTAGTGAACTTCCTTTTAAATATTCCATGACTATAAATACTTCATTATCATCACGGTTTAACTCATAGGCTTTTACAATATTTGGATGGATGAGTTTTTTATACCGTCCAAACTCTCTTACTAGTGCTTTTAAGGCATAAGGATGGCTCCTGATATCGTGGTTAATGAATTTAATTGCGACATATTTATCTTTAGAATCAGCCTCATCCTGTATAAGATCCAGGGCTTTCCATACTTCACCCATTCCCCCACTGCCTATTTTATAATCGAGTCTATAAGTGCCACGAATCGTTTGACCGGATTTTATGGATACTTTTTGTTGGGACTCATCCCATTGTTGCAAGTCTTTTAACAAAGAAGATGAATGGGTTGAGTGGTGTTCTTCAATTTGTTGATTAGAAAGTTTTTCGCTGGATAGAGGGGGTGATAGATGCTGAGGAACGAGGCGTGTTTTTTGTTCGTTGGTTTCGTTTATTGGCTGTTTTTTACCTAAAGTTGTTTTGTCAATAAAATCATCAAGATTATGTTCTGACTTATTTTGTTTTTCCATCAATAACCCGAGTTTGCCAAGAATGGAGTTATCTCTTGATGTGTCTATTTTATC
>VAPK010307296.1_pt1 | contig 12012 bp, 13 predicted proteins | sample 3395031 | NCBI WGS metagenome assembly VAPK01 (sample SAMN08290443, study PRJNA428436) | hydrothermal vent metagenome | isolation source: Deep-sea hydrothermal vent chimney 1 | place: Pacific Ocean: Juan De Fuca Ridge | reverse complement strand
TTACTTACGGTTGGAATCTCCTGGTTTTGAAGAGGACAAAGAAATTATTCAGTACTTGATAAAATCGATTATTTTTAAAAATGAAACAATCAATGATTTTTTTGAAATGATTGATTTACGTTGGTCTGAGAATAAGTCTATTTTAAAAAGTTTAGTAACAAAAACCGTTAAAAGCCTTGAAGAAGGTAAGGATTTTGAACTACTGGAGTTGTCCTATAACTGGGAAGAAGACCTAGCCTTTTTTAAAACCATTTATAATACAACATTAGCAGATGAAGATACGTATGAAGAATTAATTGCTGCTAAGTCTAAAAATTGGGATATTGACAGAATTGCTTCAACCGATATGGTGATGATAGAAATGGCTATTCAAGAAATGATTAATTTCCCTTCAATACCAGTAAAAGTAACAATAAATGAGTACATCGAAATATCGAAAAAGTATAGCACACCTAAAAGCAAGCAATTTGTGAATGGTGTTTTAGATGTAATTGCAGTAGATTTGCAGAAGGATGGAGTGATAAAGAAAAGCGGAAGAGGATTAATAGATAATAAATAAGAGAGCGATGAGTAAAAATTCAAATTCATTATTTACTTTTTTAGTAGGCGCAGCAGCTGGCGCAGCATTAGGTATTCTATTTGCACCAGATAAAGGCTCAAGCACCAGAAATAAATTATCTTATAATTTAGATAAGTACAAAGCAACTCTTGAGGATATGATTGAGGAGCTTATTGAAAGCTCAGAAGAGCCCATAAGCCAAGCTAAGTCTCAAGGAGAAAAAGTAGTAAATGAGGCCAAGGAAAAGGCAGAACAGTTATTGGCTGATGTTGATGAGCTAATTGACCAAATTAAAGAAGAGGATTAACAATTAAATAATAAATACAAAAATGAAAACAATAGCATTAAAAGCATTAGTACTAGCAATGTTGGTAGGTGGTATCACAGCTTGTAGTGATAGTGCATCAGAGAAAAAAATAGCTGCTTTGGAAAGCAGATTGGCCGAAATTGAAGCTGAAAAAAATGCAACAACAACTCAATCACCTTCGGCTACACCCGTAAAAACGCCAGATGTTAAGCCAGAAGGCCCGATTCCTACTTTTGAATGGGCTGCAACAGAACATGATTTTGGAACTATTAACGAAAACGATGTAGTTACACATACTTATACTTTTAAAAATACAGGAGAATCTCCTTTGATTATAGAAGGCGTAAGACCTTCTTGTGGTTGTACTGCGCCAAGCTGGACCAAAACACCTATTCCGGTAGGAGCTGAAGGCGAAATAGAAGTGAAATTTGATAGTAAAGGCAAACCAAATGCCCAAAATAAAACAGTTACGGTAACTGCTAATACCTGGCCTAAACAAACTGTTTTAAGGTTTAAAACTTTTGTTACACCTAAAGCTAAATAAGTTAATTTAATGTTTTTACAAGTTTTAGCTCAAGCTACTTCCGCACAAGGTGCAGGAGGATATTCACAAATTATATTTTTTGTTGGTATTGCAGTCGTTTTTTATTTTTTTATGATTAGACCACAACAAAAAAAGCAAAAGAACCAGAAGAAATTTTTAGAAGAAATTAAAAAAGGAGATTCAGTAGTTACCATTGGTGGAATGCACGGTAAAGTTCATTCGTTAGACGATGCTACCATTACACTTGATGTTGACAAAGGAACAAGGCTGACCTTTGAAAGGTCTTCTATTTCTTTGGAAGCGAGTAAAACAAAATAATATGTATTGAAAAAGTATGTAACTATACTTAAACAATTTTTACGGTTTAAGAAACCGGATAACCTGAAGGTAGTAGCTTATTGTATATTAACAGCTGCTACCTTTTGGTTTTTTAGTGCGCTAAATAAAGAATACGATGCCTCTGTTAAATACCCTGTTGAATGGGTTTTTGATGAGGAAAGTTTTATAGTTGTAGAAGAAATGCCTGAGGACATTCAGATAAATGTGAGTGGGCTGGGATGGAACTTACTTAGAGCAAATTCCGGTTTTGGATTGCCGCCACTAAACCTTAAACTTACCGACCCTACCACCAACCATAGTTTACCAGGTAGTTATTTTGCTAATCAGGTTGCCGAAGCACTTGACGAACTTCAGCTCAACTATATAATTGAAGATTCTCTTCTTTTTAATATCGATTATAGAATAACTCAATCCTTTCCTATTTACATTGATAGTTTAGGCATTGACTTGGATGATGGCTATAGAATTATATCTCCGATAAGTTTTGATACGAAGTTGGTAGAGATTGAAGGACCGAGAAAAATTCTAGCAGAAATGCCTAAAGATACTTTTTGGGTTCAGGTAATTGAAACCAATATAGATGGTTATTTTGATAATGAAATTCCTATACAAATTGAGTACCCGGGTTTGATGAAGGTAAAACCCCAAACGGTTAATGTGGTATTTAATGTGGCAAAATTTATTAACCAAAAAGTTGAGTTGCCAATTCAATACACGAACACAGAAGACCTAAAGAACATTTTTGTTAAGGATTCTCTAATAACTGTACACTATCTAATTCAAGAAGATTTTAAAGATTCCCTTTCAAAAGATTCCCTAATTGTAATAGCTGATTTTGATTCTATTAATCAGGCTGATTCTACACTTACTTTATCCTTGCAATCTAAGGTAAAGTATGTGATTGATCCTTATTTTAACTTTCCTCAGGTTAAGGTGTATTATAATGAATAAACCCATTACTGTTGGCATAACAGGTGGTATTGGCTCTGGGAAAACACTAGTCAGTAAGCTTTTTGCTGTTTTAGGAGTTCCAATTTATAACGCTGATAAAAGAGCCAAGGAATTAATCAATTCAACACTTATTGATTCCATTACCAAGACCTTTGGCGCAGAAAGTTATGAGAGAGGAGTGTTCAATCGTGCCTACATCGCTCAACAAGTATTTGGAAACAAAGAACAGTTGCAACTCTTAAACTCCATTGTTCACCCTGCTATTGCAGTAGATTTTAAAAATTGGGTAAGTACGCATGAAAACTCTAAATATGTGTTAAAGGAGGCGGCCTTATTAGTAGAAACAGGTTCTTATAAGCAATTAAATAAGCTAATTGTTATAACCGCTCCCTATCGGCTCCGAGCAGAACGTGTTAAGAAGCGAGATGTTTTTAGAAGCAAAGAGGAGATTGAAAAAATTATGGAGAGCCAAACCTCTGATAACAAAAAAGTTGGCCTAGCAGATTTTATTATTAATAATGATGAATCGAGTTTACTAATCCCTCAGGTACTAGAAATAGATAAAAAAATTAGGCAGCACTAAAAGTACTGCCTAAGCGACAGAAGTGCCGCTATCTATCAACCCTATTGTTTTAAATTTCTTGTGAAAGAAGTTGCATCAGTTCCATTATCGATTTTAAACATTACATAGTCCGATTCAACTTTAGAAAGGTCATATGTTTTTGTAAATCCTTCTTGCATATTATTCATTGATTCCCTAAACAAAAGCTTATTATTTTCATCATAAATTTTCACCTCCACTTTAGAATTAAGCTCACTTGGCCCCACAAATACCTTGAATTTATTAATGCTTGGTAATTGCCCAACAATAGAATGTAGGCTTGACTTTATCGTAGGGTTATGAAATATGGCTTGCGAAGCCTTTCCTTCGCCATTTTTAACTTCTATATTATAATTACCAGCAGGTAGTCCTTTTAGGTTGTAGGTTCTTTTAAAAGCTTTAACACCTGTAATTTTATCGGTATTAATAAGTTTGCCGTCTTTATTTAAAATACGCACTACTACATTATCGAGTGTTTCACTTACATAATATAGATCGTATCGGCTATTTGTATTTTCAACTACTTGAAATTTAGAAGTAGTACTTAGGGCAGTGGTACCTGAGGATGCAAAGGAGGTTGCGCTAATAACTGTTAAAAGCACGGCCATGATAATTGACTTTTTCATGTTGTTTTTTGAGTTTTGTTGTTGTGCTATAATGACGACACAAACGGTACAAAAGTTGCCTTTATGATAAAAAAAACTAGTAAATGGCTAGTTTCTAGGGATAAAAGCCTATAAAATGGAAGATAAAATAAGGTGAGTTGTCAGAAGAATTAAGGTGATTGACCCATATATATAAATAACCCTTTTACGATTTTGGGTGTCCTCCCACCAAAGTAAATGCCATGGTTTTACCAAGCCGATAAGCAATAGGATAAAGAAAAAATAGCCGGACCAGAGAAGTAAATCAAGTAGCATATTGCAAGTATAAGAATTTGTCTTTGACTAGAGTGGTTTACACAAAAAAGCTTGAGATTAGTCTCAAGCTTTTTTTAACCTTTACCCACTGCATCTTCACCAAATCGTGAATGACAATGATCTGCTAAATTTACAATTTACGTTTTACCTCTCTGGTTTCGTACGACTCAACCACATCGCCCACTTTAATATCATTAAAGTTTTTAATACTCAAACCACATTCATAGCCATTTTTAACTTCCTGAACATCGTCTTTAAAGCGTTTTAACTGACCCATTTCACCTTCATATACTACAATACCTTCTCTGATTAAGCGAATAGGGTTATTACGTTTAATGTAGCCGTCTTTCACCATACAACCGGCAACAGTACCAACTTTAGTTATTTTAAAAGTTTCTCTAATTTCAACGTTCCCAACAATTATTTCCTCGGTATCAGGATCAAGCATACCTTCCATGGCATCTTTAATGTCGTTGATAGCATCGTATATAATGGAGTATAATCGAATTTCAACAGCTTCGTTTTCTGCAATTCGCTTAGCCGCAGGTGAAGGCCTTACTTGAAAACCAAGTATAACCGCATCAGATGCTGTAGCTAGCAATACATCCGATTCCGAAATTTGACCTACTGCTTTATGAATGATATTTACTTGTACTTCTTCGGTAGTTAGTTTCTGTAATGAGTCTGATAGCGCTTCAATAGAACCATCCACATCACCTTTAAGAATAATGTTAAGTTCTTTAAAGCTACCAATCGCTAATCGCCTTCCGATTTCGTCTAGTGTAATATGTTTCTTCGTTCTAACGCTTTGCTCACGAAGAATTTGTTCTCGTTTATTGGCAATTTCACGTGCTTCTCTATCACTATCCATTACATTAAAAACGTCTCCAGCTTGAGGAGCACCCCCCAAACCAAGCATTTGAACTGGTGTTGCAGGCCCTGCTTCTTTTACTTTGGTTCCTGTATGATCGAACATTGCTTTTACTTTACCAAAATGAGATCCTGCTAAAAGAACATCACCTACTTTTAGGGTTCCTTCCTGTACCATAATGGTAGTAATATATCCACGGCCTTTATCTAGGGCAGCTTCAATTACCGATCCGGCAGCATTTTTATCTGGGTTTGCCTTAAGCTCTAATAATTCAGCTTCTAGCAATACTTTTTCTAGCAAATCGTCAATACCTGCACCTGTTTTGGCCGAAATTTCCTGATCTTGATACTTGCCTCCCCAACTTTCAACCAATACATTCATTTGAGAAAGCTCTTCCCTCACTTTGTCAGCATTGGCATTTGGCCTATCCATTTTATTAAAAGCAATAATTATTGGAACACCAGCAACCTGTGCATGGTTAATGGCTTCTTTAGTTTGAGGCATTACGCTATCATCAGCAGCAATAACAATAATTACTACATCGGTAATTTTAGTGCCACGTGCACGCATAGCTGTAAAGGCTTCGTGCCCAGGTGTATCTAAGAAAGCAATTTTTTGACCTGATTCTGTGGTTACATCATAAGCACCAATATGTTGGGTTATACCACCAGCTTCGCCTTCTGTAACTGTTGATTTTCTAATGTAATCAAGCAAGGATGTTTTACCGTGGTCAACGTGGCCCATGATCGTTACAATCGGAGCTCTATCTTCCAATTCATCTTCCTTATCTTCATGCACTTCCACGGTAACTTCATCTTCAGCCGAAGCAAATTCAACTTCAAAATGAAACTCATCTGCAATAACGGTAATGGCTTCAGCATCTAACCTCTGGTTAATAGAAACAAACATACCAAGCCCCATACAGGTAGAAATTACATCGTTTACAGAAACACCCATTAATGAAGCCAAATCATTGGCAGATATAAATTCAGCCACTTGCAAGGTTTGAGATGATTCATACTCTTTCATCATCTGCTCTTCCTTAGCATCTTGAGCAGCATCTCGTTTTTCTTTTCTATACTTAGCTCCTGCGCCTTTTTTTCCACTACCTCCACCTCCACTTAAGCGTGCAAGCGTAGCTTTAATTTGTTCTTGAATTTCCTTATCAGTAGGTTCTTCTTTAACAACTCTTTTGGGTCTTCCTTTTCCTCCTTTGTCAAACTTTTTAAAGTTGCGACCACCTGTGTTTGGCTTTCCAGATCCTGCGCCAGGTGCACCACCGATTCTTTTTCTAGGCCGTTTTTTCTTACTGGTATCAGAAGAAGCAACTGGTTTATTTTTTTTCTTTTCTGGTTCTGTTGGTAATTCTATTTTACCTAATACATTTAGTCCTCGTACTTTTTGCGCAGTAGCTTTAATTACTTTCGCCTTTTCTTCAGTTTTAGAAATATCTTCTTCCACCTTTACAACAGTGGTTTTTGGCTCTTTTACTTCTTTTTCTTTTGCAACCTCAACATCAGGCTCCTTTTTGGTTGGCTCTTCCTTTCTTACAGGCTCTTCTTTCTTAGCGGGGGTCTTCTCCGTCTTTTTCTTTTTGGGTTCTAGGTCAATTTTATCAACAACCTTTAATCCTTTAAGCTTAGGAGCATTCTCCTCTTTAGGCTCTAACTTAACTGCTTCAATTTTTTCTTCTTTCTTAGGCTCAGCAGTAGGTTCAATTTTAGTAGCAGATAAGTTTTTAATTAAAATCTTATCTTCTTCCTGTGGTTTAGTAGGTGTAGTTTTCTCTTCACCAGGCGTAGCTTGATTATCTTGATGCTGAACTCCAATTACGATTGATTCTGCTTCTTCTTTATCGTGCAAAGATTCTGCAAATTCCTTGGCAAGTAAACTGTAATTTTCGCCAGTAATTTTTGCATTAGGGTTTCGATCTACCTCAATTCCCTTGCTCGCCAAAAACTCAATAATGGTATCTCTACCAACATTTAATTTACGGGCAACCTGACTTAGCCTTTTAGTATTTTGTTCAGACATACTCAAATATCTTGTTTTTTACGCTTTTTAAAAAATGATCCTATTCAAACTCTTGACCTAGTATCCTAAAGATTTCCTGAATGGTTTCCATTTCCAAGTCAGCTCTCTTAGTAATTTCTTCTGGAGTTAGTGATAATACACTTTTTGCTGTATCTAAACCAACTCGTTTTAGTTCATCAATAATCCAGCTATCAATCTCATCTCCAAACTCATCCAAATCAACATCTTCATCATCCAAATCGGCAGAATCTCTGAATACATCAATCTCTAAACCAATAAGTTGGCTAGCCAATTTAATGTTTTGACCTCCTTTACCTATGGCTAAAGAAACTTGGTCTGGCTTAAGAAATACTGAAACTCTACCTCCTTCTTCCGGAATTTTGATGCTACTAATTTTAGCAGGGCTCAAAGACCTGGCAATGTATAGTTCCATGTTATCAGTAAAGTTGATAACATCTATATTTTCATTCTGTAGTTCACGCACAATACTGTGAATTCTAGACCCTTTCATGCCTACACAAGCTCCTACAGGATCAATTCTATCGTCATACGACTCTACCGCAACTTTGGCTCTTTCGCCTGGCTGGCGAACCACTTTTTTTATGGTAATTAATCCATCATATACCTCAGGCACTTCGTTTTCGAATAACCGCTCTAGAAAAACTGGAGCCGTTCTTGAAAGTTTAACCTTAGGGTTGCCATTTACCATATCAACACCCTCAACCACTGCTCTTACCGACTCTCCCTTACGGAATCTATCCTTCGGAATTTGGTCGTTTTTGCTGATAGAAAGTTCATTTCCTTCGTTATCAACCAAAAGCACCTCGCGAGAAAGTGTTTGATATACTTCGGCAGAAATTATCTCTCCTGCTAAATCTTTATACTTTTCATAGATAATATCTTTTTCAAGATCTTTAACTCGTTGGATTAAAGTTTGGCGAGCCGTCATTACCGCTCTACGACCAAAATCAATTAATTTAATTTCTTCCGCTACTTCTTCACCAATTTCAAAATCGGCTTCAATTTTTCGAGCATCAGTTAAACAGATTTTGTCATGGTCCCAGATATCTTCCGAGTTATCGTCAACAATTTCTCTAAACCTCCAAATTTCAAGATCACCTTTATCCGCATTTATAATTACGTCAAAGTTGTCATCAAATTCATATTTCTTACGAATCATCGTTTTAAACACATCCTCCAGAATCCTAATCATAGTAGGTCTGTCGATGTTTTTTTGCATTGCAAAATCTGCAAACGATTCTATTAAGTTTCCGCTGTCCATTTTCCTTACATTATTTAAAAGAAATCAGTACAAATGATTTTTCTATATCGTTAAAAATTAATTCTATTTCTTCTGTTTCGGTCTTTTTCCCTTTCTTGGTTTCTTTTAATAGCTTAATGCTGTCTTCAGAAACTTTTAAAAGTTTACCCAACACTTCATCACCAGATGTAAGAGTAATTTTTAATCGTTTACCCACTCGGCTCTGGTATTGCCTTGTTAATAATAATGGATGATCTATCCCTGGCGATGAAACTTCTAGGGTATAAGCCTTATCTATCGTTTCATTTTCCTCCAAATTATGCCCAATCTGACGGCTAATACTGGCACATACATCTATGTTTACACCATTATCTCCATCTACTAAAACAAGTACTTTTTGCTTGGCATCAGAACCTTTGATAATTACTTCTACTAAGTAGTAAGTAGCATCGGGCAAAAACCCTTGTGCTAGCTCAGCTATATGTTGTTTTAAATCCATTTTATAAGATAATAAAAGAGGGGACTTGCTGTCCCCTCTTTTGGTTTCCTTACATTTTACGATGCAAAAATAGATGTTTTATGTATTAAATCAAATAGTAAAGATGGATTTTGGACTTATTCTTGATTTTTGTTTCTCTCCTTCAAAATATCTATTACATCCTTTAAACAAAACTCTTTTGCTTGAAGCAGGATTAAGTAATGGTATAATAAATCTGCTGCTTCATTTAAAAACAAGTTTTTGTTGTTGTCCTTAGCCTCAATTACAAGCTCTACTGCTTCTTCTCCTACCTTTTGCGCTACCTTATTAATGCCCTTTTTAAATAAAAAGGAGGTATATGATGCCTCATCTGGTGTCTCTTTTCGCTCTTTAATTATAGCTTCGAGTTTATCTAGAAAGTATAAATTATTAGTGTTCTCTTCATTCCAGCAAGTGTCTGTACCTGTATGACATACGGGCCCTGTAGGCTCTACTTCAATCAATAATGTGTCTTTATCGCAGTCGTTTTTTATATCCTTAACCAGTAAAAAATTATCACTTGTTTCTCCCTTAATCCATAAGCACTTTCGTGAGCGGCTATAAAATGTTACTTTGCCGGTATCTAGTGTTTGTTGATAAGCTTCTGCATTCATATAGCCAAGCATCAACACTTTTTGAGTTACATAGTCTTGAATAATGGCAGGAACCAAGCCTGTAGTTTTGTCGTAGTTTATATTCATAATTTATTTAAAAACCGTTAAAACGGTTTCTGCTATTTAGGTTTGCTAACATTAGCCCACGGTTTAAACCGTGGGCTATGATACAATTACAATTTACACAAATGGTTTTAACCATTTTAGATTATTTCTAGGTCATTCAACTTTAAAAATGCCTCATATTCATCCTGAAACGATTTTTTAGAATGATGTTGCTTTTGATTATTTATGTAGTGGAATACTTTTTCTAGTTGAGACTCACTTACCGAATAGGTAGCGTAGCCCGTCTGCCAAGCAAATTTTTCTGTTAAAAAATCCTGCGTATTAATGAAGTGCGAAGTACTTCCTTTCACTTGCTTAATTATATCTGAAACCGATTTTTGTGGATTCAGTAAAAACAAACAGTGAACATGGTCGGGCATTCCGTTTATTATTCTTACCGGACAGTCCATTTCTTTTAGCTGATTTCGCATAAAACTATAAACCTTTGATTCTACTTTGGATAAAATAAAGGGTTTTCGTTCTTTGGTTGCCCATATTGCGTGCAACCATATTTTATTGAATGAATGTGGCATACTATTTATTTAAGTCTAAACCGTTAAAACGGTTTCTGCTGTTTGGTTTGCTAACATTAGCCCACGGTTTAAACCGTGGCTATGATACAATTACAATTTACACAAATGGTTTTAACCATTTCACCTAACTTCTTACAGCAATTCCTTGCACTTGAAGTTCTTGTTTTAAATTGGCTATAGTTATTTCGTTAAAGTGGAACACACTGGCTGCCAATGCTGCATCGGCCTCTCCTTTAAGAAAAGCATCTGTAAAGTGTTGAACAGAACCAGCTCCACCTGAAGCAATTATGGGTACATTTACTAGTGTTGAAAGTTTTTTTAAGGCCTTATTTGCAAAGCCTTGTTTTGTCCCATCATTATTCATCGAGGTAAATAATATTTCTCCTGCGCCTAGCTCAACTACTTGTTCCGCCCAATCGAATAAGGTGAAACTTGTTGGTTCCTTTCCCCCAACTAAATGCACAATCCATTCTTTATTAATTTGCTTGGCATCAATAGCAACTACCACACATTGGCTCCCAAATGTGTGCGATAGCTCAGTAATTAAGTTGGGGTTTCTTACGGCAGCTGAATTTATACTTACCTTATCAGCACCTGCCAAAAGCAAAGTTCGAGCTTCGTCTATTGAAGTAATACCACCACCAACCGTGAAAGGGATGTTAATTTTTTGAGCAATTTTATTAACTAATTCTGCAAATGTTTTCCGCTTTTCGGCTGTGGCCGAAATGTCTAAAAACACCAATTCGTCTGCTCCTTGTTTAGAGTAATAGGCTGCCAACGCCACTGGATCTCCGGCATCAATAAGGTTGTTAAAGTTAACCCCTTTTACGGTTCTTCCGTCTTTTATATCGAGGCAAGGAATTATGCGTTTAGTTAACATGTTTTTCTAATTGTTTAAGAGTTATTTTATCTTCATAAATAGCTTTGCCAATAATGGCACCATCTAATCCAATCAATTTTAGCTGGCTCAATTCTTCGATCGATGTTACTCCACCACTAGCAATTAATTTAAGTGTTGGAAATTTCGCAAGTAACTGTTGATATAGCTCTATTGAACTACCCTTAAGCATTCCATCTTTACTAATATCTGTACAAATTACCGATTGAACACCGTTGGTTATATAGCTTTCAATATATTCATCTAGCTCCAATTCTGTTGATTCCTGCCACCCATGTATAGCTATTTTCCGGTTGTTAACATCAGCTCCAAGTATAATTTTATCAGCTCCAAACTCTTTTATCCAGTCAAACACTAATACTGGGTTTTTAGCGGCAATACTCCCGGCTGTAATTTGAGTTGCGCCTAGTTCAAAGGCTTGCTTAACAGCATCGGTAGTTCTAATTCCACCACCAAAATCTATGATTAAATTGGTGTTATTAGAGATGGATTCAAGCACTTTTCCATTAATAATAGAATTTGCTTTAGCGCCATCTAAATCTACCAAGTGAAGGTACATTATTCCATGGTCTTCAAATAATTTTGCAACCTCCAAAGGGTCTTCATTATACACTTTTTTAGTGCTGTAATCGCCTTTGGTAAGGCGCACACATTTACCATTGATGATGTCTATTGCTGGTATTATTTTCATTGTGAATAGGTTAAGAGAAAATGAGTTGTTGGTTAGTGGTTAGGAAATTTCTTAAAATTTGCTCGCCAACCTCTCCACTTTTTTCAGGGTGAAACTGGCAGCCGTAAAAATTATTCTTTTGCAAAGCAGCTGAAAAATCCTGTCCATAATCTGTACTTGCAATGGTTTCATTATTTATTTCGGCATAATAACTATGCACAAAATAGACATAGGGATTTCCTTTGAGACCTTCAAGCAATTGACCTCCTCTTATCTTTATGTTATTCC
>VAPK010084134.1_pt1 | contig 12012 bp, 8 predicted proteins | sample 3395031 | NCBI WGS metagenome assembly VAPK01 (sample SAMN08290443, study PRJNA428436) | hydrothermal vent metagenome | isolation source: Deep-sea hydrothermal vent chimney 1 | place: Pacific Ocean: Juan De Fuca Ridge | reverse complement strand
TTCTTACTTGAACAACAACCATACTGTCAGGATGTAAAATTTCAAAAGCATCATTTTTCACCTCCTCTACAAATACTTTATCTCCAATTGTTAGTTTAGAAATATCTACATTGATAAAATCAGGTAAATTTGCAGGTAAAGCTTTGACTCTTAATCTACGATTAGGAAAACGCATTGTACCACCATTACTAACACCAGGAGAACTACCTAGCAATACTACTGGTATATTCATGGTAACAGCTTTATCATCAAAAATCTGATAAAAATCAACATGTAATATTTTGTCAGTTACTGGGTGAAATTGAATGTCTTGCATAATAGCGTTCAATTTCTCGCCATTTCCCAATTCAATCGTTGCAGTATATACATTTGGAGTATACACTAAACTTTTAAATGCAATTTCTTCTGCTGAAAAGTGAATAGGGTTTTTTCCTCCGTATAATACGCAAGGTACCTGTCCAGCATTACGTAAGGCTTTAGTAGCTACTTTACCTACGATTTCTCTTTTGGATCCTTTGATTGTAATAGATTTCATTTGTATTTATTTAATTGTTTACATTAAAAATTGATCACTGATAGATTGATTACCTTGTACTCGGTGCATTATATCAGCAAATAAAGGGGCGCAAGATACTGTTTTTATTTTAGAAACCTCTTTTTTCAACGGAATTGTATCAGTGATAATTAATTCTAATAATTTTGAGTTTTCAATACGGTCATAAGCCTCTCCTGAGAGCACTGCGTGTGTGCAAATTGCACGTACACTTAAAGCTCCTTTTTCCATCATTAAATCTGCTGCTTTGGTTAATGTGCCCGCTGTATCAACCATGTCATCAACAATAATAACATTTCGACCTTCTACATTACCAATTAATTCCATATGAGATATTACATTTGCTTTTAAACGTTGTTTGTAACAAATAACTACTTCACTTTGGAGAAATTTAGAATATGCATAGGCTCTTTTTGAACCACCCATATCTGGGGATGCAATGGTAATATTATCTAAATTTAAGCTTTTTATACTAGGTAAAAATATTGTGGAAGCATATAGATGATCAACAGGTTTTTCAAAGAAACCTTGAATTTGATCAGCATGTAAATCCATTGTGATAATTCTTGTTGCACCTGCAGCTTGTAGTAAATTTGCAACCATTTTTGCAGCAATCGGCACTCTAGGCTTATCTTTCCTGTCTTGTCTAGCCCATCCAAAATAAGGGATTACTGCTGTTATATGTCTGGCCGATGCTCTTTTTGCAGCATCAATCATTAGTAACATTTCCATTAAATTATCTGATGAAGGAAAAGTAGATCCAATAATAAAAATCCGTCTTCCTCTTATAGATTCTTCAAAAGAGACTTGAAACTCTCCATCACTAAAAACATTTTTTCTTGATTTACCAAGTTTGGTACCATAAGATTTGGCTATTTTTTCTGCCAATTCTATGGATTGAGAACATGCAAAAATTTTTGGTTCAGGTAGATTTTGTTCCATGAAGTTGTATTTAGTTGTGTTGTTTGTACCTTGGGTGGGAATCGAACCCACACTCTCGAAAGAATTGGATTTTGAATCCAACGCGTCTACCAATTCCGCCACCAAGGCAATTTTAGAGATTGCAAATCTAAAGAATATTTTTACATTATAACATAATGATTTTTGTAATTTTGCTAAAAATTAAAAAAAAGAAAATGAGTTTACAAGTAAAAGATACTTTTGATGTGTTAATAGAAATTCCAAAAGGGAGTAGAAACAAGTACGAATATGATTTTGTATTGAACAAAATTAGATTTGACAGAATGTTATTTTCATCTATGATGTACCCAGGCGATTATGGTTTTATACCAGAGACTTTGGCTTTAGATAAAGACCCGTTAGATGTTTTGATATTGGGTACTGAACCTACTTTTCCGATGTGTGTGATGGAAGTGAAAGCTATTGGTGTATTTCATATGACAGATGAAAAAGGGCCTGATGAGAAAATAATTTGCGTACCAGTTTCTGACCCTATTTGGAATCAGTTAAATGATCTTTCAGATATGAACCCTCATCAAGTAAAAGAAATTGAGCACTTTTTTCAAGTATATAAAGATTTAGAAGATAAAAAAGTAGATGTAGGTGGCTGGGGAGATGTTAAAGAAGCGTATGAAATTCTAGAAAAATGTACCGAACGATACGATTTAAGTGAGCATAAAAAGAAACGAACCTTTACCATATAATTAGATGTAATAGTCAAGCCTCCTTATATTTTATAGGAGGCTTTTTTTATCTCATATAGATTTGTTACTTTTGCAAACGCTTAAATTTAACCCTAAGCTAGTATAGAGTTTAATAAAATCAATCAAATAATAGTTTATATATGGAATCAATGATGATTTATATGCCAATCGTAGCTGCGATAATTGGCTTAATTTACATGGTAATCAAGAAGTCTTGGGTAATGAAACAAGACGCAGGTGATGGTAAAATGAAAGAAATTTCTGATCACATTTACGAAGGTGCTTTGGCCTTTTTAAAAGCAGAATACAGACTTTTAACAATATTTGTTGTTGCAGTAAGTATTTTATTATTTATAGTTTCTGTAGTAGTGCCTACTACACATTGGCTTATAGTGATTGCCTTTGTTTTTGGAGCATTTTTCTCAGCTTACGCAGGAAATATGGGAATGAAAATAGCTACTAAAACAAATGTAAGAACAACACAAGCCGCAAAAACAAGTTTACCAGATGCTTTAAAAGTGTCTTTTGGTGGTGGAACCGTAATGGGCTTAGGTGTTGCTGGTTTAGCAGTTTTAGGATTAACTGCATTTTTTATCTTTTTCTATTACTATTTTATGGGAGGAGCCGAAGGAGAATTCTCAACAGAAAAAATGACCATGATATTAGAAACCTTAGCCGGTTTCTCATTAGGAGCTGAATCTATAGCCTTATTTGCAAGAGTTGGTGGAGGTATCTACACAAAAGCTGCCGATGTTGGAGCCGATCTAGTGGGTAAAGTAGAAGCAGGTATTCCTGAAGATGATCCAAGAAACCCAGCTACAATTGCTGATAATGTTGGTGATAATGTTGGTGATGTTGCAGGAATGGGGGCAGATTTATTTGGTTCATATGTAGCAACAGTATTAGCAGCAATGGTTTTAGGTAACTATATTATTGAAGTAAATAACATTGATATCTTTATAGGATTTGGACATATTGGTCCAATTTTATTACCAATGTCAATTGCTGGTGCAGGAATTATTATTTCTTTAGTAGGTACAATGTTAGTTAGTATTAAATCAAATGATGCAAAAGCAGCTCAAGTAATGGGTGCTTTAAATAAAGGAAACTGGTTCTCAATTGTTTTAGTAGCAATTTCATCTTATTTCTTAGTAACTTGGATGTTACCTGAAACAATGAAAATGAATTTCTTTGAAACTGGAGGAAATATATTAAAAGATATTACAGCCTTAAGAGTATTCGGAGCTACAATAGTTGGTTTAATAGTTGGTGGAGGTATTTCATCAGTAACTGAATACTATACAGGATTAGGTAAAAAACCTATTTTAAATATTGTACAAAAATCGGCTACTGGAGCAGGAACAAATATTATTGCAGGTTTGGCAACAGGAATGATTTCTACATTTCCAACAGTAATTTTATTTGCTGCGGCAATTTGGTCTTCTTATGCATTGGCAGGATTTTATGGTGTTGCAATGGCAGCATCAGCGATGATGGCAACTACAGCAATGCAATTAGCAATTGATGCTTTTGGTCCTATTGCAGATAATGCAGGTGGTATTGCAGAGATGAGTGAACAAGATCCGATTGTTAGAGAACGTACAGATATTTTAGATACAGTTGGTAATACGACAGCTGCAACTGGTAAAGGTTTTGCCATTGCTTCTGCTGCATTAACGTCACTAGCACTTTTTGCTGCGTATGTAACATTTACTGGAATTGACGGAATTAATATTTTTAAAGCACCCGTTTTAGCCATGTTATTTATTGGAGGAATGGTACCAGTAGTATTCTCTGCTTTGGCAATGAATGCGGTTGGTAAAGCTGCAATGGAAATGGTGTATGAAGTTAGACGTCAGTTTAAAGAAATTCCAGGAATTATGGAAGGAACTGGTAAACCAGAATATGATAAATGTGTAGAGATTTCTACCAAAGCATCTTTAAAAGAAATGATGTTACCAGGCTTGTTAACTATTGGTTTCCCATTAGTAATTACATTCTTACCAATGGTCTTTGGAATGGATAGATTAATGATTGCCGAAATGTTAGGTGGTTATATGGCTGGTGTTACTGTGTCTGGTGTGCTTTGGGCAATCTTCCAAAATAATGCTGGTGGTGCTTGGGATAATGCAAAAAAATCTTTTGAAGCAGGAGTTATGATTAATGGTGAGATGACTCACAAAGGTTCTGCTGCTCACGAAGCTGCAATTACAGGTGATACAGTTGGTGATCCGTTTAAAGATACTTCCGGACCATCAATGAATATCTTAATTAAATTAACCTGCCTTATCGGATTGGTTATTGCTCCAATTTTAGGAGGACATACAGGTGAGGTTAATCAAGCTGATATGACTACAGTTGAGGTTACAGAAACAATTACTGACAATACAACTACTGAGGTGAAAGTTTTGATGAAGAATGAAAATGGCGAAAAAAATGCAACAGTAATCACAACTACTGAAGTTGATGGTAAAAAAGAAGTAAAAGTTGAAACCTTAGAAGGTGATGATGTTGATATTTTAGTTTCAAATCAAAAACAGTAATTTATATTTTACACATAAAAAAAGGCGAACTTTTCAGTTCGCCTTTTTTTATGGTCGTAAATCACCGTACTCTATCCAAATTTTCATCTATATTTTTATTCTTATAAACAGAGTTTTTGATTTTTCCAAAAGTATATTTTAATGCTAAAGAAACTTCATTAGCATCTGTAAAGTAAGTTGTATTTATTTTTATCCTATTCATGGTGTAGTTTTCTTTAAATATCATACTTTTAAAAATATCATTAAAGCTTAGTGTTGCATTGAACTTCTTAAAGAATTTCTTTGTAAAGGATGCATTTACTACAATAATAGTATTTCGTTTAAAGATGCCTTCATTACGTTTTGTATATCCCCAACTACTTAATGAAAAAGAACTGGAATTATTAATTTTAAATTGATGACGTGTATAAAAATATAAATATGGACTGCCTTTTTCAACAATAGCATTAGTATCTGTTATCGTATTTTTATTAAAACTTAATACATTTGTTGAACTCCAAAATTTATACTTAATAGGAATAACCAAGTCAATAGTTATACCTGATTCATTTTTAAAGTTATTTGATGAAATGGTAGTGATTTTGGTTAGACCATTATAAGAAAAATTATAAAAATCAGGATCAATTGTATGATAGTAAGTGAAACCTATGGAATTATCTTGATACTGAAATTTTAAAGAAAGTCCATCTGTTAAAGATGGTTTAAGATTTGTATTTTTACTCCATTCTAAAAATGGATTAATATAAGTTGAGGTGGAACTAGTTGCTGTATAATTTGGTCTTTTAATACTCTTAGAATAATTTAAGCTTATATTTTTTGTACTATCAATTTCGAAATTGACACTAGCTTTTGGAAATAAATGGGTATCTTCTCTATCAATTAACAATATATTTGAATCATTAAAACCGTTTTTTACTTGGGTGTTTTCTATACGAAGACCCGTTACAAAATCAAATTTACCTGATTTACCAATTAATTGTGAGTATACAGAAAAATTTTCTTCTGTATTATCAAACCTAGAACTAATTTTAGTTGGTGGACTAATAATATCTATGTCTGCAAAAGAATTGGTTTTACTTTTTGAAAGAACTGAGCCTACTTCAATTTTATACTTATTTTTAAACTCTTTTTCAAAATCTATTTTTAATGAATATGCATCTATATCAAATTTTTGCAATCTATGTTGTGATGCAATGAATGAAGTATTATTAAAATTATCAGAGATATCACTTTTTAATTCTTGACTGTATATTGTGTATTGAGCTCCAAAAAACAGATTACCCCATGTATTTAAAGATTTAAAATAATTGATATTGGTGCTTGAAAATAATCTATGGTCATTATTGTTACTATGGGTAAGTATCCTATTTTCAATTGTATTTTCTTTCTGATGAGTTTTAGTATCTATTTCGAAAGCAGCCCATTGTGTTCTAAATTTGGTGCTTACTGAAAAATAATCATTGGTGTTAATTTGAAAATAAATTCCACCTCCAAAAATAAGTTGAGGCATTTTTGAGGGAGCTGCTTCAACCAAAAAATCAGATTCAATATTTTCATCTAAAATAATAAAATGAGAACCATTACTTTCCCACGGTCTTTTTTGGTTGTATGAAGCATTAAATTTAAATTCTAATTTATCTTTTTTCCAGCTAAAATTACTATTCAAAAAATTATTAAAGTACTTCTTGAAAGAAGCTGTTTCTGAAAAAGTTGCTTTAAAACCATCTTGATGATTTGTTTTTCTAGCAATTAAAATTACACTTCTACCTTCCGCTTCATATTTAACGGATGGATTTTTAATAATCTCTATACTTTTAATAGCATCAATAGAAAGACTATTCAATTCTTCAAAAGAGATTTTTTGATTGCCCAGATAAATTAACGGATTGCCTTTACCTATAATACTAATTGAATTTCCATCTGGACTTATTTGAATCGTTGGCAACTTCGAAAGTAAATCAACTGGATTAGATTCAGAGGAAAAGATAGTATTTGCAACATTAATTTTTAGGTTTCCACCAATATTTTCGATAGGTTTTTTAGTAGCTGTAATTTGTACTTCATCAAGTTCAGTAGTCTTTTCTTGTAGAATAATATTTATTTGGATGTGCTTATCAAGTGTGATTTTTTTTGTAAATTCTTTAAACCCTAAGCTAGATATCTTTAAAAGATACGTTCCTTCTAAGACAGATTCAAAATAAAAATCACCATTCTCTATAACTGTATATTTTATTATTTTCTCATCTTTTTCAGATAATAAGAGAACATCGCCTATAGAAATACAATTTTCTTGATTGGTAACAATTCCTCTTAAACTATAATGACTTTGAGCTGAAATAGTATTACATATAATTAGTAATAGAATTATTTTTATTATAATGTTCATGCTTATAGAATTATAAGACAAAGAACATTAACTAAAGTAAGAATGTAATAAAATAAGGGGTTGAAAAAAGTACTAGTACCCGTACTAATTTTTGAATTTCAATTCTAATTCATTTCTATTAGAAATGTTTAATTTCTGGTAAATATTAGTAATGTGAGTTTTAACAGTGCTTAAACTGACAAACAATTCATTGGCGATTTCTTTGTTGCTTTTACCTTGTAGGATAAGATTTTTAATGTTTACTTCTTGTTTGCTAAGTGAGACTACAGATTTATTTTTATTTATTTTCAATGAATGAACAAAAGCTAATAGGCCAAAAACAATGCATCCTAAAATTATATTTATCCATTTACTAATGGCGTATTTTTCTTCAATTTCATTTTTAGTAATCGCAATTAGTTTATTCTCTAAAAATGCATATTCAGAAGGATTGATATCACTAACTTTTAGTTCGGATAATAAATCAACATAATAAGTTGTGTTCAATAAAATATCTTTTTCTAGAAGCTTTTTAGCATTCAATTCTTTAAGACTAAGTAATTTTACAGCTAGAATTTGTAAAGAATCTTTAGAGTAAGAACGTATTTCGTCTAAGTATTTTTTCTCTTTAAATTTTTTGGTATTTAATTTAGTTTTTAGAGCATTTAATTTTTGCCACTCTTTATCTGCAACATTGGAAGTGCTATAATCAGAAAAGGGAATTGTACTTTGCTTAAAATGAATGGAATCATTATTGGTAAAAATAAATTTTTTAGAATTTGTTAAAGAATCTTTGCCATTGATGTAAATCTGGTATAATAGCTGACTTTCAGGAAGTATTTTATTAAAATAAAAATAGCCTTTTTCATTTACAGGTGAACTCGCAACAATTTTAGAAATTGTACCAGACTTAATATTATCTCTAATAAGTTGTATAAGAACTACTCTTTTTTCGCTAGATAATGAATCTTTAATGTTTACATAACCTGAAATAGTACTCTGAGCATAAAGAATTGAGCTATAGAATAGGACAAGTAATAAAACAAATGCTTTATTCATTAAAAAGTACTTTAATTAAAACAAACCGTGCAGTTGAGCATCAATTTTGTCAATAATTACACCTAAGTCTTCAGGTTTGTCAACTATATTCAGATTGTCGATATCAACAATTAGTAATTTTCCTTTGGTATATGTCGTTATCCAAGCTTCATAGCGTTCATTCAATCTGCTTAAATAATCGATACTAATGGTGTTTTCGTATTCTCTACCACGATTATGAATTTGCCCTACTAAGGTTTGAATATTTGCTCGTAAATAAATTAATAAATCGGGTGGAGATACCAATTTTTCCATCAATTCAAACAATGTTGAATAATTGGTAAAATCTCTATTTGACATTAAGCCCATCGCATGTAGGTTAGGAGCAAAAATATGAGCATCTTCATAGATGGTTCTGTCTTGAATAATATTTTTACCACTCTCATGGATTTCTAATATCTGACGAAATCGACTATTTAAAAAATAGATTTGAAGATTAAAAGACCATCGTTCCATTTCAGAATAAAAGTCATCTAAATAAGGATTGTCTTCAACAGACTCAAAATGAGGTGTCCATTTATAATGTTTCGCCAATAGTTTGGTTAAGGTGGTTTTTCCTGCTCCAATGTTTCCTGCAATAGCAACGTGCATTTTTTTTGTTTTAGGTTTTAAAGGTACTTAATTTTTTACAATTCTATAGCGATGAATTGTAGTTCCGTCAAATATATACATATCATTTTTATTTACATAAAAACTTTGGATAGATATTTTATCCTTAAGATGAATTGGTACAGAAATATCATCATAATGGTATAGATTAGTGCCTTTTAAATAGATTAAGGTATTTTTAAAAAAGGTAACATCCGAAAAGTTTGGTAATTCTATGTTTTCTATAAATGTACCATATTCATCAAAATGTAAGACACTTTTTTCGCCAATTAACCAACAATTTTTATAGGTACTAACTATTTTTTTCACTTTAAATCCTTCTTGATAAAAGGATAAGGACTGTGTTGTAAACTGTATTTTATGATTCTGGTAATTATACAAATGTAAGGTATTATCATCCAAACTATAAATCCATAAATTATTATTTGACGATCCATTCACTAAAAATGCATTTTTAGAAAAGGAAGTATTGTTAAAGTTAAGAGGTCTAGACAATTCATTCAAGTTATTATCTACAAGTAAAATTGTATTGAAATTTCTATAAAAAAGGATAATTTTTAAGGGGTTTTTAATATCTACTGATGTTATTTCACCCAATTGAGTATTGGTATAGTTATAAGTATTTTTACTAGTTTTTTTATAAAAAGTATTGTTTTTTATGTAATAGAGATTATTAAAATCATCAACACCAATAAACTTATCAGCGTTAAGTGTTGTGCTTTTAATAAAAGCGGTTTCAATAATAGTATCCTTTTTTTGAGCATGTGCAAAAATGCATCCTAAAGATAAAAGTAAAAAAGTAAAGATTTTCATTACAAGATTAAATTTAGCATTCAAGTTTGATACGCACATTTTCTACACTTTCAGTAGTGCCTACCAGCGTTACAATATCACCAAGTCGAAGTCTTGTATATCCATGAGAAATAATTACTTGACCTTTACGCACAACAGAAAGCACAATTACATCTGTAGGGAAGCGTAAATCACGCAACGTCATACCATGAATGTCTTTATTTCTAATTTCAACATCAATAGAATCTTGGTTTTGATCTAAACCAAGTAACATAGAGGTTGCATTTGGTGATCTTACAAAATGATCTAATAAGTTAATCATTGCCAAAGAAGGATCTATAGTACGTACACCTAAACTTTTAAATTTTTCTAAGTAAGATCTGGTACCGTTAAAACGAACTATAATGTCTTTTGTACCTACGTGTTCATAAACAAGTTCAGAAATTTTATAATTTTCATTATCAGACATTAAACAAACGATTACATCTGCACCATCAAGCTTTAAATTTTTAAATGATTGTAATGAAATGTCATTAATTGTAATGACTTCAAAGTCATTATTATCTTGTTTAATATCATCAGAAATAGCAATAATTTTAGGAACCCAACCATGTTGTTTTAATGACATAGCTAATGCAATAGATTGGCTTTCTAATCCGAAAATTATGGCATCTCTAATTCCGTCATATTCAGGAGTTGTATGTTTTAGATGGCTTTCACCTACTAAATTAATTGCCATTTTAAATAAAGGCGGTCCAATCAATTGATTAATAACTATAATGGCAATAATAATGGTTTGAAATTCATAGCCCCAAGTAGGGAATTCTGCTGCAATTATTGTTGTTAAACCCAATGCTACTCCAGCTTGAGTCACATAAGGCATCCAAGAAATATAAGTATATTTTTTATCATCTTTAGCAGCAATAACTCCAAAAATTCCACCAAGAATCATCGTAAAAATACGAAGTGCAAATAATGCAAGAGCTATCCAAAAAACCTTAGCTAAGGTTTGTAATGAAAGAGAAGCACCAGTCAGTGTAAAGAAAACGATGAAAACTATTGGACTTATTTCTTCCAATAACTCTACAAATTCAATTCTGTTTTTGGTGTAGTTGGTAATGTAAAAACTACCAATAATACAAATTAATAATGGCTCTAAAACAATTTCATGATGAAAGATACTTTCGGTATTTTCTTTTACAAAAGAGGCTAATAAGTAAACTCCAAAACCTAATAATGTAATGATAATAGCTTTTACATGTCCGTTGATTTTTAGAGATAATGGAATCTGAAGTATTTTACCAAGCAAAACACCGAGTCCGAATGAAAGTACCAATTCAATAGCCAGAAAAAGTAAAAAAGTAAACCCTAATTCCTCACCATTAATCACAGCCTTAGCAATAGAGAAGCAAATGGCAAATAGAATAATTACCAATACATCTTTTACTACGGTAACACCCATGGCTGTTTTGGTAAAAGGGCCATTGGCACGTAATTCATTAATTACAGCGATGGCTGAAGAAGGCGACCGAGCTACAAAAATAACACCGAATAAAACAGCAATAATTATCTTAACTTTTGATGACAGTTCTGTCATAAAAGGGATATAGTCTGCTGCGTAATATATAACAACAGCACTCAATACAAAGGTGATCACCAATTGCCCAATGGTCATCCATTTGATACTACTAATTCTACTACGTAATTCTTTTAAGTACAATTCAGAACCTGCAGAAAAAGCAATAATGGCTAACGCGATATCATTTAAAAAATTAAGCTTAGGAAGTGTTGCAGAGGGAATAAAATTTAAAACTGATGAACCTGCAACAATACCAGTAATAATTAAGCCAGTTATTAAAGGAAACTTTATTTTTTGAAATACTTTTGCAATTTCATAAGCAGCAATAGCCACAATAAAAAAACCAGTTAAAAGAATAAAGAACTGTGCGTTCATAGAGTTATTTAAGTTTGATAAGTTTAATTAAATAAAACTTATACAAGTCTGCAATATAAACTAAAATATGGACATAACTTTGTTAAGCTATTCCTGAAATTTATTATTTTAAACAGTCACTAGAAATCTTATCTTTACATTTTTAATCTCTCATTGAGGGTTTAATTATTTGAGGCTTACCTCGAAATAAAAAATGTTTTTTCGAAAACATACTTCCTACCCTTGGGTTGAGGTTGTTAATTTCGAAAATTAATCTAAAATTAATTAATGTTAGAATTAGCAGGTATCATCATATTAGGAATTTTAGCCCAATGGGTAGCATGGAAATTTAAAATTCCAGCCATTTTACCCTTATTATTGATAGGATTGTTAGTTGGTCCAATTGCCGCAGAATTTTTATCACAAGATGGCACAAAATGGATAGAACCTATTTG
>VAPK010191701.1_pt1 | contig 12014 bp, 9 predicted proteins | sample 3395031 | NCBI WGS metagenome assembly VAPK01 (sample SAMN08290443, study PRJNA428436) | hydrothermal vent metagenome | isolation source: Deep-sea hydrothermal vent chimney 1 | place: Pacific Ocean: Juan De Fuca Ridge | reverse complement strand
AGTCATTTTATTCGTCATCCTCGCGCAGGCGGGGATCCATCGTTCGTTGATATTAATGGATTCCCGCCTGCGCGGGAATGACGGTGTGATGAAGATTCAGGATTTTTACGAGTTCATCAACAATGGAGAGAAAAAACGCTCAACGCCAACCTGCAATGGGTTGCGGGCATCACCGCTTTAGTTATCCATAACCCCTCCACTTCTAGTGGAGGACCCGGAGAGGTCGGCGGCACATGTTTTTCCGGCGTCAGGGTTCATCGCTCGTCATGATGACGGCAACCGGGTAGCCCTTGCGGCAATTGGTTTTTTGCACGGCATGCCCCGGTTGACCGCCACTTCGAGATAACCGGCGCTGTCGATCGTGGCGACGAACTCTCCCTCCGGCTGGTCCGAGTAGGTGGAGGAGATAGCATTAATTTGATTGCCGCCGATATAAATACCGGCAAAGCTTGCCGGCTGGTAATGGCTGAGGTGGGAGGTGGTGATGGTCGTACGGATATTGCCGAAGTTATCGATGTAAAGGACCTGTCCGGTTATCCCGTGTTCATCAAAATGGGGCTCCGGCAAATCAAGCAGCACGCAAGTCCCCACCTCTATTTGCGGCCCCACCATGTCAAGTGCCATGCCGTCTGCCAGGGCGGCGGCTACCGGGGCCATGATATCACGACCATGAAAGGTGGCGCTGACCTCTCTCGGGAAGAGGGAACTGTTTTCGACTCGGTAGGCGGCCTGAATTTATTTTCCTTGGCCAGCAGAGTAATAAGACCATTATCCGGGGCAATGAAGAGATGTTCGTCCGCCGTGACCGCCAGGATCTTGCGCTGACTCCCGACGCCGGGATCACCGACGACCAGATGGACAGTGCCTCTGGGGAAATAGTTATAACTCGCGCGAATGGTGATGGCCCCGTTCAGGACATCATGGGGGGAACGGCATGGGTCAGATCGATCATCCGGGCGATTTCCCGCCACTTGGCGGGGCGTGAAGGCCCGAACGTGTTTGCCCGCCCCGTTGTTCCGTCACTGTTTTTGGTCATGACCGTTTTCCCAAAGTCGGTGCGTAAAAAAAACTTGGCCATCTTGCATCTCATCTTCAGGCGATTTTTGGCCGATTCTCAATCGCACAATCCTCAGCGTAGCGTTGCTACGCCTGCGGTTGTGCTCAATCGGCTCAACCAAATTTCACCTGAATTCTGAGCGCAATCCCGGCCAACTTACTTTTACGCGCTTCTTAAGCAAAAGAAAATACAGGCTTCCCGCTTCCTTCATCCGGCCGGCCAGGCGTCCGGCTTCAGGCCCGGCGCCCCAGAACTGGTCCACCCGGCCGGGGCTGCGGATGGCCGAGCCGGGGTCCTGCATCAGGACCAGACGGTTGAGCCGGGTCCAGCCCCCGGCCCTATCCCCGGTCGGCGCGGGTTGGCGAGTCACGAGGAAGGCCCGTGCCCCGGCCGGAAAACAGCCAAGGTCCACGGCAATGGAACGGCCGGCGGTCAGTTCTTCGTCCAGGCTGCCCACCGCGACCTGCGTCCGGCTCCACTTGAAAAAAATAAAGGATTGATTGTAATTCAGGATCTCGTCACGTTCCCGGGGATGAGCGGCAATATAATTCCGGATGGTGGTCAGGTGCGCCTTGGCAAGACTGAGTCGCTTGGTTGCCACGAGGTATTTGCCGATGCTCCGGTAGCAGCGGCCCGTTGCTTGAGGCAAAGTGAACGCCGCGCAACGAACCGTCTTGCAGCCGGATCAGCCCGGAACCCTGGACTTGCAGAATAAAGGCATCGAAGGGGGCCTTGAGCCACACCAGTTCATGTCCAGCTGCCTTATGCAGGAGTTCGATCTCCCGCCGGGTCCAGTACGGGCACCAGGTGACCGGCCACGATCCGGCCCACAGACCTTTTTCCTCCGGCCGGGTTTTTTTGCCGGACAAGATCGTCAGGCACGCTGTAGAGTGGATACCGAAACGGCCCCTTCCGGGTCAGGCTGCCGGCAAAAATAGGCTGATAATAACCGGTAACCAACATCTTGTGCCCGGGATTAAGGCTACCTGTTCCTGTCGTCTGGAAGACGTCAAAATAGCGCCGGATCAAAATGTTGAGTTCTGCTGCCGACGGTTTGTCCGCCAGCAGACCCAGGAAAAACTCAAGTGATTCGGTCAACCGGGACAGCGGGCGGACGCGGCCGGTGGCCGTGATTTTTCGTTGCTGCGGTTGCCTGCGCAGGTAATCTAAGACTATGTTTGACCGCCCGCTTTAACGAGCCGCGGTCCAGGTCATCGGTGAAGCGCGGCACGGTGCCGCCGTACACCTGAACCAGGGGGGTAGAAGCGCCGCAACCGGAGAGATACCGGGCAGCAGCGCCAGGGCGACAAAAAAAGAATCCGGGTGAGCCGGCCGTGTTTCAATGGTTTGCGCCGGCCGCCTCCGGCCGTTTAAAGGCCTTGGCCAGCTCACAGACCGCCATGGCGTAGCGGTTGGAGTGGTTCCATTCGGTTATGGCACGGAAATTTGGATAGCAGGCGATATAGCGCATCCTGGCCCCGGCACCGGGAGGCAGTTCGAGCCCGACGATGAAAAGCTTGGCATGGTCGCGCGGCCTGGGGAGATCCGAACACTGGACTTGCCGCAGCAACTGCCAGGAAACACTGCCCTTCCGCCCTTTCAGGCTAGCGGCGATCAAGCGTCGGTCTTTGAGCTCATGGCCAAGCTCGGCATAGATAGGGGCGTGCAGTTTCCACTTAAAGTGTTTCAGGTAATTGGCAATGGAGGCCAGAGCATCAGGCACCGAATTCCAGACATCGCGTTTGCGGTCGCCGTCAAAGCTGAGGGCATAGGAACTGAAGCTGGAGGGAATAAACTGGGCCTGGCCGAAGGCTCCGGCGTAGGAGCCCTTAATAGTTTTTGGGTTCATTCCTTCTTCTCTGCACAACAGCAGAAAATATACCAACTGCTTGCGAAAAAATTTACTGCGACGCGGATAGGCGTCAAAGAGGGTATTCAAGGTACGCAGGACACTGAACGAGCCCTGGTTGGCTCCATAATGGGTTTCTATGCCCCAGATGGCGATGACAATCTCCCGGTCGACCCCGAACTTCTTCTCAATCCGGTCCAGGAGTTTTCTATACTGGCGCAGTTTCTTCCTGCCCGTCTCAATATTTCTTTTCGTCAGGAACAGGGGGGCATACAGGTAGTAGGGTTTTGCCTCCCATTGGCGGTCCATGAGTTCCAGCACCCGTTTATTGATTGTCTGGCCACGGAAGATGGCCTGCAGGTCGGCCGGGCTGAAATGATGTTCGGCTTCGAGTTCATGGAAAAGTTTTTTATACTTAGCCTGCCCCATGTCAATCGGCTGACCGTTGCGGACCAGGTCGACGGCCCGGGGGGCTGCCGTCAGGACGGCCGGATTCATGACGAGCAGAATGCCTAAAAGAAGCGGCAGCAGGAAAATAACCGGTCCGGGAGCCAGTCGGCTTAGTCTGTAAAAAAATGAATTTCGCATATTCGTCACAACATAAAAATAAAAGTCAGGGTCAGCCGCCCGGCTTGAAATGTCCGGCAAAGGCTAGTTGAAACGCTTCCACCTGCCCGGCCGGCAAATGGTTGATTCCGGCGGCCGCAGCCCGCCCGCCGCCGCCCGGAAAGCTCCGGCAGAGCGTATCGGAACCGGTTCGGTTGTTAAGCGGTGCCCGCACGCTGACCCGCAGCGATCCATCGCTGTTGGCAATGAGCAGGGCATGGGCCATGTCCGGCCTTTCACGGGTCAGAATGTTACTGAAAACACCGGCTACGCGACGAGCCCAGGACTCAGGCGGGAGCTGAAAAATACGGCCATGAGCAAATTCCCGGCAAGGGCCGAAGTGCCTGGCGCGGGCCATGTCGTCCAGATAGCCCTCACGGAGAACATGCACGGCCGGCGACCGGGCATGAAAATCAAGAGGGTCCTCAAAACAATGCACCTGCCGGTACAGGTCCCAAGGCGGAAAGTAGAGGTCTTCAATGACCGCTCCGTAGCCGTTGTAGTTCAGGAGTACACCGGTCTCCCTGAGTTTTTCAATGGCTCCGTCATCCAGACCCATCCCTGCCGCAACCTGCCGGGCGACCTCGTCCAGGTTGTCGCCAAAGGCGCCGACAACGGCCCACGGCCGCCAGCGGCCTGCCAGCAGGACATCGACGATGAGAGAGGTACAGGTCTGGGGCACCGGATCGATATGGGCGTCCAGATTTTTTGATTCCGGGATAGTGCCGCTGAAATGATGGTCGGCGTAAAAAATCCTGTTCCCCCGGGCAAGCAGTTTTTGCAGCGCTTCCCGATTCCGGTCGAGGGAGATATCAAGGACCGTAATGTCGCTGTCGCAAACGTCCTGCAGCCGGGACAGAAGAGCAATATCGCGCTTGACGCCGGTGACCAGGCTGGCTGCCGGCTGCGGGGTGTGCAAACGCAACTGGTGGAGAGCGCAGATACCGTCGGCATCCCCGTTAAACACATCGATGAACGGCATGGATCGTACTCGAAGGTTATCGGGACGATTAAAAGCCAGGCAGATCAATACCCAGTGGCTTGCCGATATTGGCCAAGGTAAACATGAGCATGATTTTCTGGTTGCCGGGAGTGTAAGTGGAGGAGAGCTCCACGGACCAGCAGGACGGCTGATAAATCAGGGCAATATTTTCTGTAACGGTCTTGGAATTCTCAATGGACCGCTCGATACTGTAGCCGGCCAGCAGATTATAGAAAAGATGAACCTTGGCGTTGACATTGACGGAGTTGATGTTCTCGGCCTTCTGGTACAGATAACCTGTTGACAAGGTATCGCCCCGGCTGTTCCGGTAGTCGGCTTCAAGGCTGTGATAGATTATGCCGGCTCCGTACATGTCCACATCTGTTTTATAGAGAATGCGACACTCGCTCAGGGGCCAGTAACCGATTTCTATATTGACAGGAGTGAGCCGGGCATCACTTTGTCGGCTGCGCAGGTCATAGCTCTGCCAGATCTTGAAGTAGGCATACCTTCTCTGATAGTCACGGTTGTTTTCCCTGCCGGAGATGTTAAAGAAGTTGTCTACACCGTAGGTAACCAGGCTCTGGCCGGCAATGGTGTCGACGTTGTCGAACTGGGGCAGGTCGGCCTGGTTTACGTCTGGAATATAATGGTAATTCACATAGGGCCGGAAGGTATGGCTCCAGGAGGAAACGTTGTCCAGGTGGACATTGAAATCCCGGATCATGGTCGTGCCGACCCCGACCTTCAGGTCGACGAGGAAACGATTTTCGGTGTTACTGCCGTTATAGTTGCCGTGGCCATATTCATGAATCAGGTAGGCCGTGTCCCGAACGCCGATCGTGGCGGTGGACTCAAGATAATCGCCCAGAGGCAGAGGCATGGACAATCTGGGAAAGAGATCGACCCGGCTGGCGCCAACGCCGTTCTTGCGCCAGAAATTGACATAATCGGCATCCCAGCCGAAGTTAACGGAACTCCCGGCCACCGGTAGCAGACCGGTAAAATCCAGGGAAGGGAGCTTCCACAGGGGGGTCGGATCGGTCTTGATCGCCCGGACGTCGTTGATGCCCAGCAGTTCACCCTGCAGAGACATATTATTCCAGGACTTGAGAATACGGAGGGTATTTCTGCGCTCATCGTTAGTCTTGTTCTGAAAACTACGGCCGAAAACCTTGGCAAAATTCTGATTGCTCACCGTGAAACCGGTAAGCCCCGAGGAGAATTCGGTCAGATAGTCACGGTCCGACACCACATCAAGATCAAGCCGGGTCGTCCAACCGCCGAGATTCTGATCAACTTTGCCGCGCAGCCAGTAGCGGTCCTTGTTGGTATGCGTGTAATCGCCGTCCCGGTAATAATCGGTTTCCGAAGGATCACTCAGGCCGTCATGCAGGTAGTTCACCATAAAGTCACCCATGGAGGACTGGTCCCGGACATACCGGAACTCGGCGCCCGCCATAAGACCGCGCTTTGCCATGTACTCGGGATAAAGGGTGATATCGCTGCTGGGCGAGAGGTTGATGAACAGGGGCAGGTTCAGGCCGAATCCATCCCGGTTCGACATGGAAAAGGACGGAAAAAGAAAGCCGGTCTGCCGGGAGTGCTTGATCGGCAGGATCATATACGGAGAGTAGAAGACCGGCACACCTTTGATTCTGAAGGTGGTGTCCTTGAGAAACGCATAGCCGTTATCGGTAATCTGTGCGTCGGCCGCGGCAAAGCTCCATGGCGGCGCTTCATGGTTTTTCAGCTTACAGGTAATCACCCAGCCGTCTTCAATGTGATAGGTCAGGTCACCGGTCTTTTCAATGACCCTGCCTTCAAGATGCAGGTTCTTCGCCTGACGGACGATGGTGGCATTGGTAAAGGTCCCGGTTTCGGTGTTGAGATTGAGCCGGCCTGTCTCGGCGGTAAGCGTGTCCGGTCCGATCCGGACAAAAATATGCCCCCGGGCCTTGACCGAGCCGCGGGCCACGTCATACACTATCCAGTCGGCCTTGATGGTGGTCAGGGTCCTGATCCGGGTAATTGTCTGCCCGTGCCCGGCGGCCGGCTTTTTTCCGGCCCCTTTTTCACCCAGCAGGGAGGACCATCCGGTGCCGGCGGCGGTTTTTCTCCGCTGCCGGATGATCCTGGTTTTTTTCAGGATCACGTTGCCTTCGGCAATGATGCTGGCAGGCTTTTCATAGCGGATGATTTTATCAGCCGTTATCTGCCACTGCGGAGTTGCCGTCACCTCGGTCGCCATACCGGTGGCGGGGAGAAGAAAAAAACAACATGTGGTGAGGATGACGGTAAAAAGAGTGTTGATCGGGGACAATTCTGTATTGTATTTCACCTCGACCTGCTCCGTGGTATGCTGAAAAAGGGATCTGTTACCAAAAAGAACTCAAAATTAAATTTTTAAAATGTACGCTTACCTCCTGAAAGTGTCAAGGCAAAAGTCATAGATTGGTGTTGCCAATGCAGGGTAATTGTTTTATATATAGCAATATTAATAATTGTTACATATGATGGTCTCTTAAAAAGTCATTTATTTGTCATCCTCGCGTAGGCGGGGATCCATAGTTCGTTGATATTACCGGATTTCCGCCTGCGCGGGAATGACGTTGCAGCTTGGATTCAGGCTTTTGTGCGAGTCCATCATATATAATCACATAAGGTTATAAAAAAAGATTTTTTAAATATATTGTTTTCCCCATTCGTCGTCAGTCTGTACTTTTCTTGCCGTCCTACAGCTGCGGCAGGTAACGGTAACAAATCCACATGAATTATATCTTTGGCCCGGTGACCTCCAGGCGCCTCGGTCGTTCCCTCGGCATTGACCTGCTCCGCAGGAAGATTTGCAATCTCAACTGCATATATTGTGAAGTCGGAGCCACGACCATGCTGACTTGCAAACGTAAGGAATATATCCCGACTGCGGCCATTATCGCGGAAATTGAAAAATTCTGCGCAGACCCCGAACGGCTGAACCTGGTGGACGTAGTCACCGTGACTGCCAGCGGCGAGCCGACCCTCCATTCCGGACTGGGCCGCATCATCACCTGCCTGAAAACAACGACGGGAAAGCCGGTTGCCGTCCTGACCAACGGCACCACCCTGATGCGGGAAGACGTGGTCGCAGAGCTGAGCTTGGCAGATGTGGTGATCCCCTCTCTGGATACGGCTCTGTCCGCAAGTTTTAAAAAATTGAACCGGCCGGCCACCTGCCTGGACCTGCGGGAGATCATTGAGGGCCTGGTTAATTTTTCAAAAACATTCACCAGGAAGTTGTGGCTGGAAATTCTTTTTGCCCGGGGGATCAACGATTCCGATGAGGAGGTCCAGGCCTTGGTGGCGGTGATTCGCCGTATGATTCTATCGCGGGTTCAGCTAAACACGGTGGCCCGGCCTCCTCTGGAGAGTTTTGCCTTGCCGGTCGGTGAACAGCGTCTCAAGGAGATCGCCGGCCTTATTTCGTCAGGCCCCGATGCTCCCCGCGTGGATATTCTTACAAGCAGCGGCCCGGGTGCGGCAGACAAGGCGACTGCCGTTGCTTCCGGTCGTTTACCCGGCGGCGAGGCAAACCGGGAAGAGACGCTGGACAAAATTATAGAAATGTTGAAACGGCGGCCATGTACGGCGGCCGATATTAATCGGACCTACCAGATGGGCGGTCCGGAAAAAGTTGAGCAGTTTCTTGAACCGTTAGTCCGGTCAGGGCGATTGAAAAAACGATCCCATGACGACAAACTCTACTATCAGTAAAAAGAAAAACGGCTTCAGGACCGCTGCTCGTTAAAAAAATGAGTTTATCTTTAAGGAACCATGCATGACAGAAGAAAAAGACAAGCCAACGAAAAGTAAGGCGAAAAAGGAAGCGACCCCCAAGGTGAGCACCGGGGCCTGGTGGAAGAGTACTCTTAATCTCTTCCCCAAGAAAAAACCGGCATCATCGGCGAAAAAACAGGAAAAACCGGAGAAAAAGGAAAAGAAGGAGAAGAAGGAAAAGCAGAAAAAACCGGAGACCTTGCAAAACGAGACTACGGCCGCGACTGCGGCACCCGAAGCTGCCGCGCCTGAGAAAAGCGGACCGGCTCCGGATTCCGACAACCCGCAGCCGGCGGCCAAACGGCCTTCCCGGCCGTCAAAATCACGGGGCCGACGACCGCGGCGGACAACGGAAAAAGACGATACGGCCAAGAAAACCGAAAGCGACGCCAAGGCCAGGGAGAAAGGCAAAGCAAAGCAGGCCCCGCGAAAAGAAATCGCCGATAAAAACGAAACAGGGACAGAGGAAGAGCAAGACCGAAAGACAAAACGCGGCGAACACCTTGTCACCAAGCTTCTTATCAATGCGGAGGAACCGGAAGAATGCCGGATTGCCCTGGTGGAAAATGGCAGGCTTGAATCTTTTCACGTTGCCGGCGTTACCCACGAGAGGACTAAGAACAACATTTACAAGGGCAGGATCGTCTCGGTAGAGGACAATCTGCAGGCCGCCTTCGTGGAGATCGGCACGGACCGTAACGGCTTCCTGCCGTTCGATGAAATCCATCCGGAGTATTACCGCCAGGACGTGGACGACCGGGTCCGGAAACTGATCGAGCAGCAGGAATGGAAGAAGTTGAAAATCGAAAACGTGATTCAGCGGGGCCAGGAGGTACTGGTCCAGGTGGTCAAAGAGGTGACCGGCAACAAGGGCGCCAACATGACCACCTATCTCTCCATTCCCGGCCGTTACCTTATCCTGATGCCGGGCAGCGACAGCGCCGGGATTTCCCGGCAAATTAACAGTGAAGATCGACGCCGCAATCTGCGGGAAATGATGAACGGCTTCAACATCCCCGAGGGTATCGGCTACATTGTCCGGACCGCCAGCAGTGACATTACCAAGATTGCCATGCATAAAGACCTGCAATACCTGCTGCGGCTCTGGGAGGAGATCAAGAAAAAAGGCCAGGAGATGAACACGCCGGCCATGATCTACAAAGACCAGGATATCGTGGTTCGTTTCCTCCGGGACCATTTTGTCTCGGACATCGAGGAAATCCTGGTCGACACCCAGGAGTCCTTCGACCAGGTCCAGCAGTTTGTCTCCCTCCTTCCGGCCAAGGTCCGGAAAATCCGGGTAAAACTGTATCGTGGCGACCGGCCGCTTTTCAATCATCACAATATCGAGGAACAGATTGAGTCCATCTATCAGCCGCAGGTGCAACTCCCATCGGGGGGCTCCATCGTAATCGACCCGACAGAGGCGCTGGTGGCCATTGATGTCAACTCCGGCCGCACCTCCAAGGATCACAATTTCGACCAGACGATTTTTCTCGCCAACATGGAGGCGGCCGCCGAGCTTGCCCGCCAGCTCCGGCTCCGCGATCTGGGCGGTCTTATCGTTGTTGACTTTATAGATATGCGCAACAGTAAGCATATCCGCGAAGTGGAAAAACAGGTCAAGGCGAGCATGAAGAGGGACAAGGCCAAAGTCGATATCAGCCGGATTTCCCGTTTCGGCCTGATGCAGATTTCCCGGCAGAAGATGGGCGCCCCCATTGAAAAGGGCAGCTATAAAATGTGCGAACATTGCCAGGGCCGGGGCATGGTCAAATCGGTCGAGACGCTGGCGCTTTATTATCTGCGCCGTATTCAGACCGGCATTACCCGCCAAAAAGTCAAACGGGTGGAATGCTCCCTGCCGCACGAGGTCGCCCAGTACCTGCTGAATAAAAAGCGGGTGGAGCTTACCGAGCTGGAGGCGAAACATAATGCCAAGGTGGACATTATCATAAAATCGGACATGAAGCCCGGCGACAACCGGATAGACTTTCAGGAGTAGCATCTGGATCTCCGGCCGCAGGCGGATTAAGGAGATAGGCCCTCAAGACCAACAAATGGCTTGTACTCAGCCGCAAGGTGGGGTACTATCGCTTTCGTTTTGCGCCAGTAGCTCAGCTGGATAGAGTGCCGGACTACGAATCCGTAGGTCGCAGGTTCGAATCCTGCCTGGCGCACCAGAAATATCAAGGGGTTAGCCGGGAGTTTCAATCGGTTAGCCCCTTTTATTTTTTGGATTTGTTCCAATTATATTTGCTTTTTTCTGCTTTCTATTTGTTTTTTTTGATAAAGAAGGGGAGAGGAAATGGAACAAAAAAGGAGCCTATGGGGCGACGGAGTAAATATCCATGGGTATCAACGACCAAACGGCCTAACTCTGAGCGTCGGGACCGGGATTCGGCCAAGGCCATTTTAAAAGGTCTTGGACGGGATATTCTTTTAACTGATGTGAATACACCACGGTTAGCTGCCTATCGCGATTCTCGCATTCAAAAAGTATCTCCCTCAACAATACAAAAAGAGTTTGCCTTACTTTCCCACCTGTTCAATATCGCGCGTCGAGAATGGGGATTGCCTGTTGACAACCCGGTAAAAGACGTGAGTCGTCCAAAGATTCGCAATGGCCGCACCCGCTTCCTCTCCACGGACGAAGCTCAGAACTTATTGAATATTGCCAAAGAAAGCCGCAATCGGAAGTTGTATCCTTACCTGTTGCTCATGATGCATACAGGAATGCGTCCAAGTGAAGCCGCCGGCTTGACATGGGGGAATGTCGATTTAGATGCCCGGCTCGTCAATCTCCACATAACCAAAACCGATATGCGGGATGTGCCGCTCACGGAAATAGCCAGCGATGTACTCCGTTCAATCCGGCCGCAAGATGTAAAGAATGATACGTATGTCTTTCTTCCTCCGGAAAGTTTGGAGTCGGTTCGGATTCGGAATATACCTTGTCTTCATTTCAAGCGGGCATTTGAGACAGCCTGCGCAAAGGCCGACCTTGAAGACGTTCATCTTCACGACCTCCGCCACACGGCAGCCAGTCACCTGCTCATGGCCGGAGTGGATATCAGGACTCTGGCCGAGATATTGGGGCATAAGACTTTACAGATGGTTTACCGCTACACCCATCTTCTCAACGATCACAAGTTGAAAGCCGTTGGCCTGATCAATTCTCTGGGGTTGAGCTAACCCCGGATTGCCGGAGAGCAGACTACTTCAACGCATCGGCGAGCTTCGTCCCTGGCTTGAATTTGACCGCCTTCCTGGCGGGGATCTTCATTTTTTCTCCGGTCCGGGGATCGCGCCCCTCACGCGCGGCTCTATCGGAAACAGAAAACGTCCCGAAGCCGATCGGGGTTACTTTATCACCCGCTGCCATGGTATCCGTGATTGTTTCAATTATGGTATTTAATCCAACATAAAAATCCTTGGCCTGTGGCCAAGGTCAGAGTTCATAGGCTTTGCCGTATGAACGACTCATTGCAAGAACCGAAGCTGAGTTTGTCCCAACAACGCAGCCAAAGGATCGAGCAATGAGTCATTTTCACAAGTTATCACAAACGATATGGCACTGCCAATATCATATATTTTTTTGTGCCCAAGTACCGCTTTAAGGTGCCTGTTGGCGAAGTAGCGAAAGATGTTGAGCACTGTATCCGAGCATTTACCGAGCAACAAGGTGGTGAAATCATAGAGCT
>VAPK010268045.1_pt1 | contig 12015 bp, 9 predicted proteins | sample 3395031 | NCBI WGS metagenome assembly VAPK01 (sample SAMN08290443, study PRJNA428436) | hydrothermal vent metagenome | isolation source: Deep-sea hydrothermal vent chimney 1 | place: Pacific Ocean: Juan De Fuca Ridge | reverse complement strand
CCGTGGCATCCATTTCAATTTGCAGGCTGCCTTCTCGCTGTGGCAAGTAAAGTAACTCACCCAGTTCGGCGATAGTTACCGCCCTGCCCTGTGCCTGTAACACTGTTGCTAATGCAGCCGGGCCACAATAATTTTCAGTCTGAGAAATAAAAGGTGTGCTTGTTAGCTCTATTTTTATCGGTAAGGAAGAAGGCGGCTTTGCGAGTAACTGATGTGTTTGTGGACTGTTAGCACAGCCTAGCAACAAAAAGAGTAGTGAATTTAAATAAATGATTCCACGAAACGTCGTGAACATTATCAAGCACCTTATATACAGGATTTAGCACCTTAATGCTTAACGTATGGCTAATCATTACGTACCAGCCAGTTAGCATTTATGCACAGTAGTATAACCCGAATCACGCTCGGGACAAGTTCAACCAATTCTACACCAATAATATTAGATAGGCCGACACATGATCGAGAATGCTTCACGCATGGTTAACCGGCAGGCTCAAGTGTGCCATAAATAGCCATTCGATTATTCATAAAAATTGGAAATAATTACTCTAATGCAGACAAGGAAATAGATATACTGTTCTCTGAATTACCCGTTAACGCTCTATGTTTAAATGTTTTTGCAGATCGTCACCAATGGCAAACAGGCAGGGAATAAGAAAGAGCACGTAAATCGTGGAACTGATCATACCGCCGACACTGGGTGCGGCGATTGGCCGGGTCACATCCATGCCCGAGCCGCTAGCGAGGATAATCGGAATCAGGCCGAACACCGTCGTGGCGACGGTCATTAGCTTTGGACGCAGACGCGCAAGCGATCCCTCAATCACGGCTTCCATATAGGGCTGGTTCTCCGGTTTGCGCGCCAGCGCTTCACGAATAAACTCGATCATAATGATACCGGTCTGGATAGCGATAGCCAGAACCGCGATATAGCCGATAATAACAGCGGTAGTCATCGCATAACCCTGTATCCATTGCAGAACAACGCCGCCAATCAGGGCGAATGGCGCAGACAGCAGGACGAGAAAACTGATGCTTATTGATTTGAAAGCCAGCATGAGCAGGCTGAACATAATAACCAGAGTTAAAGGCATTATCCATAAAAGCCGGGCCTGCGCCTGTTCAGCATAGCGGTAGGTTCCCGTCCATTCCAGTGAGTAGCCAGCTGGCAAATTTAGCTGCTGATCCAGATATTTTCTTGCCCCCTGCACATAGTCGGTCGCGGTAATATCCCCGGGGTTGATGTAGATATAGGCCGCCAACAAGCCATTATCATTGCGAATCATCTCGGGCATTTTTTTCACCCTGACATCGGCAATTGCACCAAGCGCAATACTCTGGCCATTGGCCGTTATCACTGGTGTATTTTTCACCTTTTCCAGCGTATCAATGTACTCGGGGGAATACTGCATGCTCAGAGGGACAAGTGTATTATCAGCCTGTGCGATATTAACGATATTTTCACCTCCGATACCGTAACGAATCGTCAACATCGCTTCCTCAACCGTTACGTTATATTCAGCAAGGCGTTGTAAATCATTTTCCACATTGATGTAATAGCCCTGTGATATCCGCTCTGCGATGACGGAGGCCGTACCCGGAAAATCGCGCAGTAATGTTTCGACCTGTTTTGAAATGTCCTCAATTATGGAGATTTCATGTCCCTTAACCTTGATGCCTACTGGCGTTTGAATGCCGGTATCCTGCATGATCACTCGCCCGGCAATCGGTTGAGTCCAGCTATTCACATAACCGATAATTTTCAACGCTGCATCCATTTCGGAGATCAGCTTTTTCTTTGTTATCCCTTCACGCCATTCGGACTCGGGTTTGAGTAAAACAGTGGTTTCAATCATGGTGATGGGGGCAGGATCCGTTGAGGTGTCGGCTCGACCCAACTTGCCGAAGACACGATCCACCTCGGGAAAGGCTTTAATTTTTCGGTCAATTTGTTGCAGAATCCATCCCGCTTCACGAACCGGCAGGCCGGGCAGTGTTGTTGGCATATACAGGATTGTACCTTCTTCCATTTCGGGCATATAGTCTTTCTGAAAATGACTCATTAACACCACAGACGATATCAATAGCATCAGACTAAGACCAAAAAATAAATAGCGGTGGCGAATCGTTGCGCGCAACATGCGCGCATACACTTGCACAAGACATGTATCCTGTTGACTTCGAACAGGGGTTGATTGTCCTTTAAAGATCCAGACAATAAGAATGGGAAGAAGGAACAGGGTTAATAATGTTGAAAATCCCATGGCGAAGGTTTTGCTGAAGGCCAGAGGATCGAACAAACGCCCTTCCCGATCATCGAGAAAAAATACAGGCAGAAAAGAAGCCAGAATGATCAGCAGGGAAAACAATAGCGGACGCATCATTCTGCTAGTTGCGCGAATAATGGTTTCAATCCTGGCGCGAACATCCTGTTTTTTTTGCCGGGCAAGTTCGGCGCTACAATTCTCGACAATAACGATGGTTGCATCGGCCATTTCACCAATCGCAATCGCCAGACCGGCAAGAGAGAGTAAATTGATGGTTTGTCCAAAAAAGGAAAGTGATAGCAGCGTATACAAACAGCCGAGAAGAATCACCAGCACCGGAGCAACTGCAGCACGACCATTGCGTAAGGCCCATATGATCACCAGTATGACCACCAGCAACTCGTAGGCCAGTGCGGTCGAGAAATTTTTCAGGGTTGCCCAGATCAGCGACGATCGATCATAGGTGGTAACGATTTCTATTCCATCAGGTAATGCGCGTTTAACCTTTTCCAACTTCGTTTCAAAAGCATGACTAACGGTTACCACATTCTGATCTTGATCCATAATAACGATAGCACCGACGACTTCGCCTTCGCCGTCAAGATCGGCAATGCCACGGCGAAGATCATAATTTATCTGAAAATAACCGATGTCTTTCAATAATACGGGTTGGCCATCGACGCCGCGCGCCACGATGAGGTATTCCAGTTTATCCAGATCGCCGGAATTAACGACGCCGCGCAAATGGTAATCACGATTAGTCAGCTCAATGGTACGCCCGCCCACCTGCTCAAATACGCCTTTCAATGCTGTGATAATCTGGCTCAGACTAATACCGGCTTCGGCCAGTAAGGGAGGAAATATTTTCAATTCCACCTGTCTTTCCAGACCGCCGACGGTGGCAATTTCGGCCACACCTGCGACCGTCTGCAACGCTGGTTTAACTATATTTTCGTTTAGCAGTCTTAGTTCACGCAGATCCCGTGTCTGGCTATGATCAACCAGAGCATATTGATAGATCCAGCCCATGCTGCTGGCATTCGGGCCAAGTGTGATCTCGGCATCCACAGGAAGCTGAGACCGGAGACTATTCAGTCTGTCGAGAACATATTGTCGTACCTGTTTGCGTTGGCTACGATCCTGAAAAATAACATAGATAAAAGAATAACCCAGATGAGATGTTGCGCGAACACTTTGTATCTCGGCAGAACCTAGCAGGGATAGAATGATTGCTTTAGTAATTTTATTTTCCAGTTGTTCTGGACTACGTGCCCATTTCACATAGATAACAATCTGTGAATCGGAAATATCAGGCAATGCATCTAGTGGTACGGTTTGGATAGCATAAAGACTGTAAGTTGTGGTTGCGACTAGCAACAATAGCACCACAAGAGGATGCCGGATGACGGCTCTAATGATGGTGGTGAGCATGCCCTGCCCCGCTTTGTTGCACAGAACTTAATTTATATTGCGCATCAATAAAAAAACTGCCAAAGGTCACCACCTGATCGCCCTCATTTAATCCATGAAGGATCTCGGTATATAATTCACCTTTAAGACCACTGTGTATTTGTTGTGGTACATAGTGTCCGGGATGCCGCTGCACATAGACGATTTGCCTGTCCCCCTCCTCGATAATGGCTTCCTTTGGGATAGCCATAAATGGCCCGCGTGGGACAATGATTTCCATGACATAGCGACGGCTTTGTTCCTGTACGTTTGCGGATAAACGCGCTTTCACTGTGATACAATTTTTATGCATATCAACCCGGATCACTCTTGCTCGGTATATGGATGACTTGGAGTCAGGAGGAAATGCGCGCACCCGTTGTCCTGTACGAATCAGTCGCGCATCGGAAGAACAGCGCCTGGCGGACAAGTATCGACCTAAGCTATCAATCGTCGCCGCCAGACGAACCCAGGTCTGTAAATGTTGTCTGCCGGCCTGAACCAGCGTCAAAGTCAATTCGTCTGCCTGTGATTTATTAATACGGGTTCCACGCACGTAATCTGGGCGGGTATAATCACGAATGCCATCGGCTTTGATCAGTCCTATGGCCAAAACCAAGCACAACATTCCCATGATGAGATGGTTCATTGTTCCAGCGTTAATGGCAGTAGTTGTCTTTACTATCCAGAACATACGTGCCCCAGGGATAGAGACCGACATTGGCGACACGGGTAACGACTTCCGTTTTGCCGTCAATAATATAGACCGAGTTATCTGTTGAACTGGCCAGATAGATTTTTTCACCGGCGGTATCCGTGGTTGCCGTTTCTATCTGTAAATTATCACCAATTTTTATCCGCCCTACGGCTTTCAGATGCGTCATGTCATAGACATATAAAAATCCACTACTCGAACTAATCACAAAGGCTTTGCCATCGGCAAAGTTAACGCCCATCATATCCGGGCCGGATTCAAGCGTTGCCGCCACTTCATTTTTATCCAGATCAATAATAGAAATCGTTTCATCACCATTATTAACGGTCACGGCATAACGCCCATCATGGCTCATATATGTTCGCCACGGATCGGCGCCGACCTTGATTTGTTTGATAAGCCGATCTTCTCGCGAATCAATCACGCTGACGATGCCCAGATCGCCATCGGCCGCATAAAGATAACGTCCGTCATTACTGATGCTGACATTTGAAATACCTTTTATTCCTCCCAGATACCTTTCCGGATCCAACGCCGCGATGCCCGGTGCTGCGCCGATATGAATTTTCTTCAGCAATTCGTGGCGGGTAACATCAATGACTCCCACCCAATGCGCACCGTAGTTGCCAATGTATGCCTTGCTTCCATCTGGGGTGAAGGTGATGTTGAGCGGTTCGACAAGGCCATGAATTCGTTTGATTTCGGTCATGGAAACCATATCAATCACCGAAATGGAGTCGCCGTCAGGATTGCCCTGATAGTAATAACGACCATCCGGGGTCATGGCCAGATGCTCCGGTGCAAAATCAACCGGGATCTCTTTTATTAGCGTCATAGTTGCGACATCAATAATGTAGGCCTTGTTGGAACGCGTACCGCCGGTGACAACCCAGCGACCATCTCGTGACATCATGGCCATATGCGGATTGACGTTTTTACCAAGGAAAACCCGGCCGATGATTTGGTTGCTCTTAATATCCATGAAAGCAATATCGTTTGAGTCGCGATTCACAATGACCACTACCGAAGTGGGATCGGTAATTTTAATTTCTTTTTCCGCCAGCGTGACGCCTGTCAACATAAGAAAACTAAATGTTATCGCGACAAACTGAAATATTATATTTAACGGATTTTTTATATTATTCATTTTCATACTCCTGAATTTAGAAACTGGCCTGCAAACGTACGCCGGAAATAAGATAAGCATCTGTTGTGGAATCTACTCGTTCTTCTTCCAGAAAGGTCAGGTGGAAGCTAAGCCGTAATTTTTCAGTCATCGCCAAGTTGTAATAACTTTCAAACAAGGTTTCTTTTTCACTGCTGGCAAGCATTGAATGAGCATAGCCAATGCCAAAAGCATCTTCTGGATTAAATCCCCGCCCCGTATCAAACTGCAGACCGGTGCTGTAATAAGCATCACGTTCGCTTGATGAGGTGTTTTCTGCCGAACCGTAGCGGCCAAACAGGGTGATGCCCGCCTTCAATCTTTGATCAAAACTAATACCGAAAGCGCTACTGCCATTTTCTGTATTATCTTCACGGTACCAGAGGCGATAATTTCCCTCGCCCAGATGAAAAGGGTTGGCCTGATAACCGGCTTCAACCAGCAGGAATAGAGAATCAGATAGATTGCTCGCCGTGCTACTACTTTGCTGATATCCCAATCTAAAATTGAAAGCACTTTTAGGATCATAAACAACAGCCATACCCGCACCATTTTCACTGAGTCCCAGAGCGGGATTATTCACTAGCGCATCACTGAGAAACTGGCTGGTTTCATCATTCGCGGCGGCATTGGCATCAAAATAATTAGTAAGATCAAGTCGGCCAACGACCAATGACAACTTTTGTTCCCACAGCTCGGTCATCAACCAGGCTTCTCGCAAGCTAAGATCATTTTGCTTCACCAGACGAGCGGCATAGCCGTTAACCAGTGTTAGTCCGTTAATTTCATTATCGGGCGGCGTACCGCTCAAACCCACGATGTCGGCAAAAAACACAGTGTATTGGGCGATGCCTGCAGTAAAATACAGATCGGTCGAAGCCAGTTGATAAAAATTACCGTCTGCTGTTTTATCATCGCCACGAGGTTGTTGTACATTTTGTATAATAATCGCCGCATCAACGCCAAGTTGAACATTTCGGCTGGCGGCATCATCTAACGCTTCTTCTATTTTTTCATTGATGGTTTGTCGTCGGTAGACACGTTCGCGTTGATAAGTTGTAACGCGCTTACTATCCGGGACTTGCGTCTCGTGCTCAATCCCCCTGTCATCAATAAATACATCAATTTTTTTGACCCGTGTTTCGGGATCAGAGAGCACTGTTGTCGTCTCCAGCTCAATTACCCGCTGCTCTAGCCCTTCGATGCGTTGCAGTAATTGTTCACGATCATTCTCTGCCTTTACACCAAACGGAAGAATCAGAAGAAATACAAACATTAATTTAAAAATAAGAACTTGCGAGATGAATCGTAGCCAGAATAAATACAGGCTATGTTTCGTTTTTGATAAATAAAACAAGGTTTCTTCTCCATATAAATAGATTAATAAATCGGATTTATATGTGAGAAAAGAGAGGGGAAAACAAAAAAAGGGGGCCACGAAACGGTGTTCGTTAACCGACCTGCTTTCAATAGCCCCACGCTATCTCACAGCATTATATTTTTCAGGCCGGTATACGGACTTATGATGCGAACGAATCTAAATCAAATGACTTAGTTAGCTCGACCGTCTCACCTTCCCATGTAAAAAACACAGTGGCTGGAATAATCATCCTGAGACAGCTTGGCATCAATCACCGTTGCGTGGGCAGTACTGGATTAGCGCAAATGCGCGCACCTGTTTCCCGTTTAACAATGTATGCACCTGAAAAACTGAAATGCAGACTACCCCACTAATTGCAGGGTTGTCAATTATTTTGAAAATAATTGGAAGGAAGGAAAGTGGAAAAAAATGGTCTCAAAAAGAGGGTAAGTCTTGCAATGCAACAAATATGTTACTGCAAGACCTGATCCCTTGAACCTAATTATTAATGGATTTCACAAACGGGAAAATATCAGTTGCACCTAATATATCGGTAATCAGTAAGACAATAAAGATCAACACCGCTAATTCAAGCACGCCTGCACCTGCGGGTAATTGAGCTAAATTCTGGTTTAATTGTGCGACTTCGGCATCGGTCATGTTTGAAACCCGCATTTTTGCAGTTTCCGGTTCAACGCCCATTTCAGTCAGTTGTTGGCGAACATCACTGCGATCCAGCATCACTAACAACTGTTCACGTTCAACCCGACTTTGAGCCTGTTGTACTAAATCAGAATTTGTAATCATGGCCGCATGCAGGGGGGCAAGTTGCGCGAAAAACATTGCCAGCAAGCTTACACTTACGCCGAAGTGTTTGAGACATTTTTTAAATAGCATAATTTTATATTCCTTAAAGGTTGGGGTTATTGAATCGTTTGCAGTGCGCCCATATAGGGTTTTAATACTTCGGGTATACTAATGCTGCCATCTTTATTTTGATAGTTTTCCAGCACCGCAACCAGAGTACGGCCAATGGCCAGTCCTGATCCATTGACGGTATGTACCAGTTCAGGTTTTCCGGTTTGCGGATTGCGCCAGCGGGCTTTCATGCGTCGGGCCTGAAAGGCTTCAAAGTTACTACAGGATGAAATTTCCCGATAGGCCTGTTGGCCGGGCAACCAGACTTCCAGATCCAGTGTTTTTGCAGCCGAGAACCCGACATCCCCAGCACATAAGGCCACAACTCGATAGGGTAAATCCAGTCGTTTTAACACTTCTTCGGCATTGGCCGTGAGTGCATCCAGTGCCGCATAAGAATCTTGCGGGCGGACTATTTGCACCATTTCAACTTTTTCAAATTGATGCTGACGAATCATGCCGCGAGTATCCTTGCCATAAGAACCCGCTTCACTGCGAAAACAGGGGGTATGACAAACAAATTTACGTGGCATAAGATCATCTTCAACTATCACATCACGGACGATATTGGTCACCGGGACTTCGGCGGTTGGAATTAAATAAACATCATGTTCATGACGCAGTTTAAATAAATCTTCTTCAAACTTGGGCAACTGACCCGTACCGCGCAGACTCTCTGCATTCACAATATAAGGTACGCTGGTTTCGGTATAGCCGTGTTCTTGTGAATGCAGATCCAGCATGAATTGAATCAGCGCACGATGCAGACGGGCAATGCCGCCGCTCATTACTGCATAACGTGAGCCGGTAATTTTTGCAGCGGTTTCAAAATCCAGCAGGCCAGTGGCCTCGCCTAAATCCACATGATCACGCGGTTCAAAATCCAGTTTGCGAGGCTCACCCCAGCGACGGATTTCCTGGTTATCATTTTCATCACGGCCTTCGGGAACACTTTCATGAAGAAGGTTAGGAATGCCCATTAAAAAATCATTCAGTTCACTTTGTACCACCGTTAATTTTTCTTCGTTGGCTTTAAGCTTGTCACCAATTGCAGCCACGGCAGTAAAGAACTCAGAAGCATCTTCACCTTTGGCTTTAGCCTGACCGATGGCTTTGGATTTTGTATTACGTTCACTTTGTAATTGCTGGGTGTCCACCTGCAATTGTTTGCGTTGTGATTCCAGTTTTTCAAAAAGTTCGGTATCGAGGGTGTAACCACGAAGCCCTAAACGCTCGGCACAGTTTTGTAAATCATTGCGTAATAATTTTGGATCTAACATGCGGGTCCTTGAAAATTAATTTTTAAATTTTTTTGGCTGTACAGTTTCAGCCATAATATTACTCATTATACAAATATAAGCCCTTATCCAGAGGGTGAGGGGGCTATGATATAACGACTTATATAATGATTAATAACTAAATATTCACACAGGCATTCCAGGTCAACATGTGGCCGGGTTTAATATGATCAGATAAATGCTGAATCGTTTCTTCTATTTTTTCTGGAGTATCAAAAAACTCCACCACCAGGGGCAGGTTAAGCGAAAGATCCAGTAATTTAATTCCGTGGATCTCACCGGAATCACCGTAGCCGGAAATTCCCCGGAACACGGTGAGGCCCCGTAACTGTTCCCAGTCATGCAAACGTTTGATCAGCCTTTTCAGCTGGCCTTCACCTTCGGTCAGATAAATACGCACTACCGTTACCTTCGTTATACTCATATTTGTCGTCCCAGTAACACACCCACCCAGCAGGCAATCAGGCAGGTGCTCACGCTAAGTAAAATATTCAGCATCGCCTGGAATAATTCACCGTCTTCGACCATATTCAGGGTTTCGATAGAAAAAGTCGAAAAGGTAGTAAACGCACCAAGAAAACCAATTAATAATAATGGTCGCCAATGCGCCCCCGGATCCATACGTTCCAGCAGCATAATATAAAAGAACCCCATTAACAGTGATCCCAGCACATTAACGCTCAGCGTGCCGTAAGGAAATCCCCGTCCCAGCAAGCTATGTACCCCGTTTGAAAACAGAAAACGTGAGACTGCACCCAAGGCACCGCCGAAGGCAATAAGCAGCAAATTATTCATACGTGGATTATACCGTAATTAATGACGAATACATGATAAGAGTCAATCCACTTTCCCGGCCTTTTTATCCAGTGCACGTAAATAGGCCAGCTTTTCTGTAATCTTGATTTCCAGTCCACGGGAAACCGGCTCATAGTAATGCGGCTCACCGAGTTCTTCAGGAAAATAACTTTCCCCGGCGGCATAGGCTTCAGGCTCATCATGGGCATAGCGATACTCACGACCATAACCGAGTTCTTTCATCAGGCGGGTGGGGGCATTGCGTAAATGCACTGGAATTTCAGCCGAGCCACCCTCCTTCACCTGTGCCATAGCAGTATTAAAAGCTTTATATACGGCATTACTTTTTGCGGCACAGGCCAAATACAATACCGCCTGGGCAATGGCCAGCTCGCCCTCGGGACTGCCCAGACGTTCCTGCACGTCCCAGGCATTCAGTGCCAGGGTCAACGCACGAGGATCGGCATTGCCGATATCTTCACTGGCCATACGCACTACGCGACGGGCTATGTATAAGGGATCGCAGCCACCATCAAGCATGCGAACCAGCCAGTACAATGCCGCATCAGGAGCTGAGCCACGTACGGATTTATGCAAAGCGGAAATTTGATCATAAAAGGCCTCTCCCTGTTTATCGAATCGACGCACACCGGTGGCAAGAACCTCATTGAGCACGGCCTCATTAATGAGCAGTCTGCCCTCCTCTTTTGTACCAAGATCACTGGCAATTTCTAGTAAATTGAGTGCCCGGCGGGCATCGCCATCGGCCACTTGGGCTAGTTTATGAATCAACCCATCATCGATGCTGATATGACGCAGACCGAAGCCCAGCTCTTTGTCATTCAACGCCCGTTTAATGACTTCAATCAGATCTTCATTCTGTAGCGATTTGAGCACATATACCCGGGCGCGGGAGAGTAAGGCGTTGTTTAATTCAAAGGAGGGATTTTCAGTAGTCGCTCCGATAAACGTAATGGTGCCATCTTCGACAAAGGGCAAAAATGCATCTTGCTGAGACTTGTTAAACCGATGCACCTCATCGACAAATAAAATACTGGCGCGGTTTTTTGCTTTGAATATTTTGGCCTTGTCCACGGCCTCACGAATATCTTTTACCCCAGAGAGGACGGCTGAGAGGCTCAAGAATTCTGCATCACAATAACGAGCAATGAGTCGAGACAGGGTGGTTTTGCCGGTGCCGGGCGGCCCCCAGAAAATCATCGAATGCAAACGGCCTGACTCGATGGCCTGACGCAGCGGTTTATCAGCCGCTAACAAATGTGATTGACCGACAATCTCATCCAGTATTTGCGGACGCATGCGATCGGCTAATGGCCGCCATGCCGCGTCTTTTGAATCGAGCGTAGATTCAGATGAAGCAAAAAGATCGGGCGCGTCAGTCATGATCCTGATTATTGACCAATAACATCAACGCCTTTGGGAGGAACAAATTTGAAGGTGTCAGCGTTCATCGAAGTATTCACTTTCATATCTGAGAATTCCAGTCGTGTGGTCTGCCCAAAACTGTCGAGCATTTCCATCACGCCTAGCTGATTATTTTTAAAGGCCAGAAACACTGACTCAAAACCACCTTCACTCTGTAACGGTTTAAGCTTGAACCAGTCCATGCCCTGCTCCTGCCCCTGATGGCTGACCTGATAATGATCGCGCAGAATTTTGACATTGCTGAGAATCATCGCCGGTGAATTGGCCAGTGCCTCAGTTTGTGGCTTAACAATGATCTGTTCCAAATCTTCATCATAAGACCAGAGTCTTTTACCATCAGCCAGGTAAAGTTGCTGATAGGGTTTATTGTATTGCAGACGAAATTTATCCGGGCGTTGAACCTGAATGTTGCCACTGCTGCTTTGCATCAATTTTTGTTCGGCATCGAACTGGGTCTGGGTAAAGCGGGCATTAAAGTTGCGGGTGTGGGCAAAAAAATCATCCAGCGAACTGGCCTGCGCCGATGACAGGCAGAGCAACATGATTAGCGATGAAAGAAATATAATGAATTTATTCATAGGCATGATAGTTTTAAAAATAGT
>VAPK010203811.1_pt1 | contig 12016 bp, 7 predicted proteins | sample 3395031 | NCBI WGS metagenome assembly VAPK01 (sample SAMN08290443, study PRJNA428436) | hydrothermal vent metagenome | isolation source: Deep-sea hydrothermal vent chimney 1 | place: Pacific Ocean: Juan De Fuca Ridge | reverse complement strand
TTCGATTACCCTAAAGACATAAAAGACGGGCACACTTCATTTACCGTAATAACAGGAGTAGAAAATACACAACGCATTATTATTACTACGCATATAATATTAATATTACTTACATTAATATCAATGTTTTTTATTAAGAATAGCACTGTACTTATCGCTTTGAGTATAAATATTTTAATGAATATTATACTACTATTAATAGTAACTACCCCTAATAAATTTCAAAAAAATAATTATTATAAAATAGTTGGTGAAGCTGTATTTGTATTACCTATTTTAACAGTGTTATTTTAATTGTTACAAAGTGCTAAAAATTCATACTAAAATACAGTTTATATCGTTAAAAAATTAAATTAAAATATGAAACGAGCTAAAGGACTTATATTAATAATTATAATCGTGTTATTTTTTGTTACACCATCATGTAAAAAAGGCAACACAAACATTGAGGAGCAAACCGGCAATTTAGTATTAACCTTAGACCAAAAAATTAGCGGTAATGCAATCAACTACGACACAATGATATATGTAAATGAAGCCGGCAACAAATATACTGTGAACCTGATACAATATTTTATTTCGGATGTAACTTTGCACAGGAGCGATGGCACATCCTTGCTTTTAGATGGTTATGAAGACATCCACTATGTTGACACAGATATTGATAGTACCAAAACATATACTTTTAAGGATAATATTCCTGTTGGGACTTACAATACAATAAGTTTTACATTTGGGATAAATGAGAAAAAGAATAAATCGTTAATGTTTGTAAATCCACCGGAATCATTTATGTTTTGGCCAGAAAAGCTTGGAGGCGGCTATCATTACATGAAGTTAAACGGTAGTTGGGTAAACACTTCAGGGCAAGTTTCACCATTTAATTTTCATTTAGGAATTGGTCAGATTTATGAAAGTTTCCCGGATTCCATAACCCGTTTTGTGCAAAATTATTTTAACGTTAAGATGGCGGAGATACCAATTGAGATAAATGCAAAAGACACATGCCGGGTAGAAGTTACAATGAATGTCGAAAATTGGTTTCAATCGCCAAACACGTATGACCATAATTATTGGGGCGGCGAAATAATGCAAAATCAGGAAGCCATGCAGCAAGTAGTTGAGAATGGTTTTGATGTATTTTCATATAATATTAAATAAGATGAAAACGAAATCGTCAGTACTTGTATTGTTAACCATGATATTGATATTGAGCTGTACCAAAAATCAAAATCCAACACCTTATATTTCAACACCTTACACTATAGATATTCCATTTGGTTTTCCCACAAAACTAAATATTCCAAAGGATAACCCAATGACTGTTGAAGGCATTGAGCTGGGCAGATACTTATTTTATGATGGACGTCTTTCGGGTAGAACCGACACCGACTCGTTGATGAGTTGCTCAACATGCCACCGTCAGTCGCATTCATTTGAGGCCGGCATCGACCATCCCAATTTTCTTGGGGGATTCCCACATGGGATTACAGGCATACAGACTCATCATGTGATGTTGCCAATGATAAACTTAATTTGGAACACAAGTGGCTACGGTTGGAGTGGATTTCTATACCCAAGCAACAGCGAAAATACAATGCGCAATATTGAGGACATGGTTCGATTAACAGTATTAGCAAAAGATGAAATTAGCGGCGATACCACAATAGTCAAAAACTTATTTCAAACTATACCCGGTTATCCTAAACTTTTTGAAAAAGCTTTTGGCAGCAGTACTATTACATTTAAAAATATCGAACGAGCCATAGCACAATTTGTAAGAACTTTAATTTCTGCAAATTCAAAATTTGATAAATACAGAGCCGGTGAAATACAGTTAACTAAATCAGAATTAAATGGTTACGAATTATTTACTACCGAAGAAGGAGCTGATTGCTTCCATTGCCATGGAGGTTATGGAAACCCATTGTTTACAACTAATTTATTTTACAACAATGGTAAGGACACTACTTTTACCGACCCCATGGATCGATTTTCAATTACACATGACCCAATGGATCATGGTGCATATAAAGCTACTACACTACGGAATATTGAAGTAACGGGACCGTATATGCACGATGGAAGATTTAAAACTCTTGAGGAAGTTATTGATTTCTACTCAAGTAACCTTAAGGTTTCGCCATACATAAACCCACTTATGCACCATATTAATAATGGAGGTGTACAACTAACATCAAGCGAGAAAGAAGATTTACTAAATTTTTTGAAAACTTTAAGGGATAATGAGTTTTTAACAAATCCCAAATTTGGGGCTCCTAATAAATTACCAGATGAATGATTAATTTAGAATCATTCTCAAAACTAATACAGCTTAGTTTATTAATTTTGCAACCTGTTAACAATAGAAATTCAACCAATCATCCATACATATAGTTAACCAATAAAAAATACAGCATGTCAAAAAAATACGATCCAGCAACAGCATTACAAAGCCTTGAGCAATTTGGTGAATTTGGAGGCGTTAATCCTTCAATTACAGACTCAGCAACATATTCCTTTTTACAAGAAAACACAATGATTGATGCTTTCCATGGGGCCGCAGAGGGTTGTTTTTTGTATTCAAGGCACTGGAACCCATCTAACAAGTACCTCAGCGATGCTCTTGCTGCTATGGAAGGTACTGAATCTGCGTGGGTTACATCATCGGGGATGGCTGCCATTACAACTGCAATACTTCAATTGTGCAACGCCGGTGATCACATCATTACAAGCGTTACAACATATGGTGGTACGTATGCCTTTTTAAAAAATTATGTAAAGAAATTTAACATTGACGTTACTTTCGTAAACATTTCAAATATTGAAAGTGTTATAAAAGCTATCAGACCTGAAACTAAAGTAATTTATACTGAGAGCATGACAAATCCTATGCTTCAGATTAGTGATATTCCGGCACTCTCTAAAATTGCACACAAGAATGGAATAAAACTTTTAGTTGACAATACATTCACACCCATGATAATTAGTCCGTTTAAGCTTGGTGCTGATATTGTTGTTTATAGCATGACCAAGTTTATTAATGGTAAGAATGATTGCGTAGCAGGAGCCATTTGTGCTTCAGATGAATTTATAAACGACATTAGTAGTGTTAATGATGGTACTGCAATGTTACTTGGTCCTGTATTAGATCCAATGCGTTCATCCTCAATACTTAAAAACATGGCATCGCTCCACTTAAGAATGATGCAACACGGTAAAAATGCAATGTATCTTGCCAAAAAGTTTAAAGAAGTAGGTTTAAAATTTAACTACCCTGGTATGCCCGATCATCCACAGCATGAACTTATGAAAAGCATGATGAATGAGGGATTTGGTTATGGAGGCATAATTGCAATTGACCTCGAAACTGCTGAAAAAGCTACCCCTTTTATGGAACTAATGCAGGAAAAAGGTGTTGGCTATCATGCTGTTAGTTTAGGATACTTTAAAACATTATTTTCAAATTCTGGCAGAAGCACATCATCCGAGGTTCCTATTGAGATTCAAAAAGAAATGGGACTCTCACCCGGCTTAGTTAGATTCTCGGTAGGTCTCGATCATAATATTGTGCGAACTTTTGAGCTAATTAAATCGTGTTTGGAAGAAATGTAATAAATAAATATTAGCATTATTTCATTTTCCTCATCTCATTAGACTATGTTTTTGTAATTTTGCAAAAAATAAAACAATTTATATGGAAGCAAAGTTTTCACAACGTGTAAAGGATGTACTTTCCTTTAGCCGTGAAGAAGCCATAAGGCTTGGAAACAATTACATAGGTCTGGAGCATTTATTATTAGGTATTATTCGTGATGGAGAGGGAATGGCCATTCAATTATTAAGGTACTTTGGAGTTGATCTTAACAAATTCAAAAAGAATATTGAAAGCTCAATTAAAAATCCTAAAGGAGAAAGTGTTAAAATAGAGAATATTCCTTTAGTAAAACAGGTAGAAAGAGCTTTAAAAATTACATATCTCGAAGCAAAGGTCTTTAATTCTGATTTAATTGGTACAGAGCATCTGCTTTTAGCAATACTTAAAGATAATAGTAATCTGGTTACCAATATGTTAAGTAAAGATGGTGTTAATTATGAGGCTGTTAAAGAAGAACTTACATCCATTGTAAATGAACAAAAGGATATCCCTAATTTTATTGAACCTAAAGCTGAATTACCCGAGAAAACCGAAGATATGCCACATGGTACTAGCAATCCTTTTAAAGGTGGAGAAAAAAAATCAGGTACACCAAAGTCATCAACTCCGGTGCTGGATAATTTTGGACGCGATCTTACGAAATACGCTAAAGAAGGTAAGCTTGATCCGATAGTAGGAAGAGAAAAAGAACTTCAACGAATAGCTCAGGTATTAAGCAGACGCAAAAAAAATAACCCAATACTTATTGGCGAACCTGGCGTAGGCAAATCTGCCATTGCCGAAGGGTTAGCATTACGGATAAGTGATAGAAAAGTATCAAGAGCACTATTTAACAAACGTATTGTTACACTTGACTTAGCTTCAATAGTGGCAGGCACTAAATATCGCGGACAGTTTGAAGAACGCATGAAAGCTGTGCTAAATGAGCTTACAAAAAACCCTGATATTATTCTTTTTATTGATGAAATTCACACAATTGTTGGTGCAGGTAATGCTTCCGGATCCTTAGATGCATCAAATATGTTTAAACCTGCATTAGCACGTGGCGAACTCCAATGCATTGGAGCTACTACACTAAATGAATATCGCCAATACATTGAAAAAGATGGTGCGTTGGAACGACGCTTTCAAAAAGTATTAGTTGACCCAACAACTGCCGAAGAAACTATTCATATACTTAATAACATAAAGGAGAAATATGAAGATCATCATCTTGTAAAATACACCGACAAATCAATTGAGGCTTGTGTTAGCCTGACTAACAGATACATAAGCGACCGGTTTTTGCCTGACAAAGCCATTGACGCACTTGATGAAGCCGGAGCTATGGTACATATTAGCAATATACATGTGCCTACAGAAATAATAAATTTGGAAAATGCAATAACTGAAATAAAAGGAAGAAAGACAAATGCTATTAAAAGTCAAAAGTTTGAAGAGGCTGCACAGTTTAGAGATATTGAGCGCCGATATTCCAATGATTTAGTTTTAGCCAAAAAAAAATGGGAAGATGACTCTAAAATAAACCGTGAGGAGGTAACCGAAGAAAATGTATCGGAAGTAGTTGCCATGATGACAGGAATTCCCGTTCAGAACATTGCACAGAGTGAGGGTAACCGGCTAATTAATATGGATTCTGAACTTAGTACAGAAATAATTGGGCAGGATGATGCCATTAAAAAGGTAGTTAAAGCAATAAGACGCAATAGAGCCGGGCTTAAGGATCCTAACAAACCCATCGGTTCGTTTATTTTTTTGGGACCAACCGGAGTTGGAAAAACCTATCTCGCTAAAATGCTCGCCAAATACATGTTCGACTCACAAGATGCATTAATTCGTGTTGATATGAGTGAATACATGGAAAAATTTGCTGTATCGCGCTTGGTAGGAGCACCTCCGGGATATGTTGGTTACGAAGAAGGAGGTCAGCTTACTGAAAAAGTTAGAAGAAAACCATATTCAATAATTCTTCTTGATGAGATTGAAAAAGCACATCCAGATATCTTTCATTTACTGTTGCAAGTTCTTGATGACGGGCAATTAACAGACGGACTTGGTCGTAAAGTAGATTTTAAAAATACAATAATAATAATGACATCTAATATCGGATCAAGACAGTTGAAAGACTTTGGACATGGTGTTGGATTTAGTACAAAGGCTCGAATTAAAGGTCAAGCAAGTCATTCACATGGAGTTATAGAAACCGCTCTAAAAAGAACATTCGCTCCCGAATTTTTAAACCGTATTGACGATGTTGTAATATTCGAACCTCTGGGAAGAAAAGAGATCCATAGTATAATCGAAATTGAATTATCACATCTAATAAATAGAATCCATAAAATTGGTTACAAAATTAAAGTTAGTGCCAAAGCAAAAGATTATATTATTGATAAAGGCTGGGATGAGCAGTTTGGAGCAAGACCTCTAAAACGTGCAATTCAGAAATATGTAGAAGACCAGCTTGCCGAAGAAATAATTGCTGCGAAACTCACTAAAGGCACTACAGTAAATGTAGGCTATGATGCAAAAAAAGATGCAATAAAGATCACATTCTCTAAACCAAAGTAGTACACATAATATACGAAGCCTGCAAGGCAAAGCCGTATAATTTATGCTGCTAACTGAGGCAATGAAGTAGATGTTATGTTACAGGCTAACAAACAAAATTTATAAAAATTACAAAAAAATTTAATCAACACCTGAAAAAATCTTGTATTTGTCGTTAACAAAAATCATGTAAAAATATACATACCAAGCTGTTAAGTGCTTTTCGGCAGTCCATAGTTAAAGTATAACCTATCACATGTTACACTCACTTGTTTTACTCAAAGAAATGGATATATGGGATAGGATAATTTAAAACAAATTTTATCTTTGCACACCTATTAATTAATAAGATGAAAAGATGGATACTAAAGCTGCCATACGAGGTGGAGAATTTTTAATAAAACAAGTTACTGTAAATCAAGTTTTTATACCTGAAGAATTTGATGAAGAACAGCTAATGATTGCTGAATCATGTAATGACTTTGTAGAAACAGAAGTTGCACCTTACTTCGATGAACTGGATAATCATAAGGAAGGTTTAATGGCATCGCTACTAAAAAAAGCCGGTGAATTAGGTCTGCTGGGAATTTCAGTCCCCGAAGAATTAGATGGTTTTGGACAGTCGTTTTTAACATCAATGAAAGCCAATGAAGCCATAGGATCTGCTTACTCATTTTCAGTTGCATTTATGGCACACACCGGTATTGGCACACTGCCAATTCTATATTTTGGCACAGATGATCAACGGCAAAAATATATCCCAACATTAGCAACAGGCGAAAAACTTGCAGCTTATTGCCTTACCGAACCCAGTGCCGGATCCGATGCAAATGCAGGTAAAACAAAAGCTGTCCTCTCTGACGACGGAACTCAATATATACTTAATGGACAAAAAATGTGGATCACAAATGGTGGCTTTGCAGATATCCTTACAGTTTTTGCTAAAATTGATAATGACAGGGTGTTGAGTGCTTTTATTGTTGAATCTGATTGGGAAGGCATTACAATGAACCCCGAAGAAAACAAAATGGGGATTAAAGGGTCATCAACACGTCAGATATTTTTTAATGACGTTAAAGTCCCTGTTGAAAATTTGCTTGGTAAACGCGGTATCGGTTTTAGAATAGCACTAAATATACTTCACATTGGAAGAATAAAATTAGGAGCTACCGTTATTGGTGGTATGCGACGTGCAATTAATAATTCGGTAAATTACGCCAATGAGCGGAAGCAGTTTAATATGCCACTTTCTAGTTTTGGTGCTATAAAATACAAAATGGCAGAACAGATTATTAAGATGTTCTCAACTGAATCAGCAGTATATCGTGCAAGTAAAGATATTCAAGATAACATTGAAAGCTTAAAAAAATCAGGAAGCTCATATGGTAGCGCAAATATTGAAGGTGTAGCCGAGTACGAACCGGAATGTGCCTTGTTAAAAGTGTATGGCTCCGAATCGCTTGATTACATTGTTGATGAAATGGTTCAGATTTTTGGTGGAATGGGATTTTCTTCTGAAGCCCCTGCCGACAGATCATACCGCGATTCGCGAATTAACAGAATATTTGAAGGAACAAATGAAATAAACAGGCTTATTACTGTTGACTCGACCATGAAAAAGGGTATTAAGCATAAAATTGACCTTTTTGAAGCTGCCAACGAAGTGCTAAATAATCTAAAAAATATAACAAGTGTTGACACAACATCAGGCGATTATTATAAGTCGAAGCATGCATTTGTTAACAATCTAAAACAAGCTGTACTAATGTTACTTCCAGTTATTCAGGATACTTTTAAAAGAAAACTAATGTTCGAAGAAGAAATCCTTATGAATATCTCTGACATGACGATGAACCTTTATATTTTAGAATCGACATTATTACGAGTTGAAAAATTAGATAAGAATAGTTTAAAAATAAATATCGCAGTTTACAAAGACATACTTGATGTGCTAACACAAGACATTGCAGGTAATATATTTAAATCCGGTTTTGATGCCATCGGATCATTTGCCGCTGGAGATCAGATGACTATACTTTGTGAAGCTTTGACCAAACTAACTAAAATTAAAGCAACAAACGTAAAAGATGCACGAAGAAGAATTGCCGACATGCTTATTGATGACGAGATTTATAAATTTTAATGAACTGCCTCTGATAATGGAACTACTTAATTAGCAAGTGTGATAAAATTATAATCAGTTGAAATTTATTCGATTATCTTCAAAGTGTGAGTTTTATCTATAATTACAAGTTTAACAGGTTGAGTTTTATCTGCCATACCTTTAAATTCATCTGGCATCCATGGATACATTCCGGCATTTTCAGCATACATCTCAGGTGTTATAACTAAATAATGTATGTTTAGTCTATCAGCCAAGTTCAAAAACTCTTGCTTTGAAAACTTACTTCCATGCTCAACCTGATGGTATTCCATAGTCTTATATGAAATCAAATTTTTATTTGGCAACTCATTGAATATAAATCTATAAGGCACTAGTATTCTTTCGTCGTTATTCGGAAATACTGACAATGTCATCTTAGATAACTTAGTTGTGTCTTCCCTGCTGTTTATTATCTTAATAAATCCAATTAGCACAATCACTATCTGGAAAACAACAATAACCATAGCAATTGATTTTACAAATGTAACGCTGCTAACTTTTAGTTCCGTTAAAAATGCACCGGCTATCAAAGCCATAAATGGCAGTAGCAACAACATATTAACCTCTGCAATATGAGATCCAAATATATTAAGGCTCACATCAGCAACAAGAAAATAAATAATTAACTCCTTGTACTTTCTCCATAGTGTTCTGCCTGATGCTAGTAATGCCAACGCTACCATCGCCGACAGTCCCCAAACATCGGGACTCCAAAAAAATCGTTGATGTTCGTGGCTTAGTTTTATAAATACGCCTATCAAAAATGAGTACCAACTACCACTGTTATAGTTAGTTGTAATATTATCAGGCCAGTGTTTTATCTGATAAAGAAATGTACTAAAGTTGCCCGGGTCTAAAAGATCGTAGAAGTAGAACGAAGTAAAAAGTGCTGCGAATATCCCAAAAATAAAAGCAAACTTTATATCACGCTTCCATAAAAGCAGGACAAAGCCAGCAAAAACATACATTACCCCATTGAGGTGCACCAATACTGCTGTACCTGCCAATATGCCTGCAAATATTATCTTAGAGTAACTTTGTCTGCCGAGCAATAATAAAAAAGAATAATATCCCAAACTCATTGTAAGTATCTCAGGTCGAAAAGTAAAAGCATAAATGATTACCTCGGGATTAACAATTAAAAAAAACATTACAAGAGTGGGATTTATTTGAGTCCATACCCCATCCTGGCGGACTAATATTTTAAAAATTATTGCTAAAAATACTAAGTAGATTATTAGTGTAAACATTCTGGCAGGTTCGGGTGACCACCCAAATAAATAGATTAAACCTGCACCAATAATAATATTTAGTTTATGATAAACAAACAGCCTCTCGTCCCAGCCATGGAAGTTAATAATACTAGGTGTGTTAACATAACCAAGTTTTAAAAACTGGTAAGCTTGCTCGCCAAACCAGGCATCATCAATATAAATAACTCTGTTAAAAAGGCTTATGAAAAAAACTATTGCAGATGCAAACATCAACCACATCATGGTTTTATTTGCTGTAAGATATGAAAATGCTTTGTTCAAAATATAATTATTAATGATACTTTACTGCCAAGCGTTATTTATTGTTTACGGTTGCACATTACAAAAAACCCCATTTAATTCACATAAATGAGGTTTTTAAATGATTTTAAAGATAAAAATGAATGCAAATATTAATGCAAAAAACTATTCTACTTCAATATTCCTTTTCCAATTACTAAACGCTGAATCTGATTAGTACCTTCATAAATCTGACAAAGTTTAGCATCACGCATCATTTTTTCCACAAGATAATCATATGAATAGCCATCGCCGCCCATAACTTGTACCGCATTCGTAGTAACTCGCATTCCAACATCGGATGCATACAATTTACACATTGCCGATAATAAGTTTGCAGATTTTTTACCGTTATCATACGCCCAAGCCGAGTGCCATGTTATTAATCTGGCAGCTTCTATCTCAGTTGCCATATCGGCAAGCATAAAGCTAACACCCTGATTTACAGTAATTGGTTTTCCAAATTGAATTCTATTTTTTGCCCAATTTAACGAAGTTTCGTATGCTGATCGGGCGTTACCTAAGCTTAAAGCAGCAACGCCGGTACGTGTTCTTTCGAAAGTTTTCATTGCCAATAAAAAACCATGTCCCTCCCCTCCTATTCTGTTTTCAACAGGGATTTCAACATCATGAAATTTAAACTCAGTTTGTACTGACGCCTTCTGTCCCATTTTACGTAAGTTTGATACAACTTCAACACCGGGGCTGTTAGTAGGAACAACAAAAGCTGTTAAGCTACGAGCTCCTTTTTCAGGATTAGTTAAAGCAAATACAGTAATAAAAGATGAAACACTACCGTTGGTGATAAAGCGTTTATGCCCATTCATTATATATTTGTCGCCATGAAGTATTGCACTAGTTTTAATACCGGCCACATCTGATCCTGCATTGGGTTCGGTAAGTGCATATGCTGCAACGCTTTTTTCTTCGCTAATCTGACCAAAAAATCTTTTTTTCTGTTCCTTGGTGGCACCAAGGAATAGAGGTGTTAAAGCTAATGTATTGGCATCAAGGCAAATGCCTATGCCAACACAGCCGGCTCCAAACTCTTCAGAAGTTAATGCGCTTTCAAAGATACTATGACCATGACCACCAAACTCGGTAGGTATTGGACCATTCATCATACCTTCATCGTATGCCTTTTTAACAACTGGCCATGGGAATTCAGCAAGCTCATCATATTTTCTGGCTGCCGGAATAATTACCCTGTTGGCGAAATCACGAACTTTCTCTTGTAGTTCAATTTGTTTTTTTTCTAATGAAAAATCAATCATATAAATGTGTTTTACCGATTATAAATATTTGCAACTTTAAAAACTATCATTTGTACTAAGTGTATGCAAATGAATTTTCCATCAATTAATTATAAAAGTGCTAATTACTAAATGCAAAATCCCATCACGACTTAGTATAAGATTTAAAACAAAAGTAATAAAATAACTGATTATTCCTATTTTAGTCGTTATTTTTGCGTAATTAATAGCAGCTAACATAATATTAATAGTGGCACAAACAATTTACACAAAAGGGTTTAAATCATATTTGCAACTGGAGAGAGGTATGGCTACAAATACTATTATAGCTTACTTGTATGATATTGGTCTGTTAAACAGTTTCTTTGCAGACTTTCATAAGGGTAAAAGCATAACTAAAATTAAAATAGTTGACTTAAAAGAGTTTATTGACTTTATTAATGACTTAGATATGGGCCCATATACACAAGCCAGAATAATATCGAGTATCAAAGCATTCTTTAAATATCTTATTATTGAAAATATTATAACTGACAATCCTTCAGAGATGCTGGAGTTGCCAAAACTGGGGAGGAAACTACCCGATGTGATGACGGAAGAGGAGGTTAAAAAGATAATTGATTCCATTGATTTATCGCAAAACCAGGGAGAAAGAGATAGAGCGATAATAGAAACCCTTTATGGTTGTGGATTGCGGGTAAGTGAGCTTATTAATTTAAAAATATCGAATTTGCATTTTAAAGAACAAGTGATAATGGTAACCGGTAAGGGAAATAAGCAACGCTTAGTACCTGTAAGTGAGCCGACAAAGAAGCAAATTACAACCTATTTAACACAAGTA
>VAPK010304919.1_pt1 | contig 12022 bp, 11 predicted proteins | sample 3395031 | NCBI WGS metagenome assembly VAPK01 (sample SAMN08290443, study PRJNA428436) | hydrothermal vent metagenome | isolation source: Deep-sea hydrothermal vent chimney 1 | place: Pacific Ocean: Juan De Fuca Ridge | reverse complement strand
ATTCTGAATATTTAACATAAATTTATATTTGTTATTTTGTGAAATAAATATAGGTATGAGAGTTTAATAATACCCGAAAGTATGGCTTGGTTATTATTGAATTCTCATTCCTTAGTAAGGTATGTTTAACCGTTCGCTTTATGTAACAATTTCTCAAAAAAGAAACCACTAATTGCGCCCCAAATAATGACATATAAGTCATGGAGTAACATATCGAAAGTCAAGTTATCTATATTGCGCACATAATCAAAAACACCATCAGAGATTATAAATGCAAAAATAAGGTAAAGGGCAACTTTAATTTTAAGTTTATGCCTATACAAGTTCCAGATACCAAGAATTACGAACCCAGAAAAAAAACGTATTAGATTGTGGAATAACATTTCCCTATTTAGGTTATCGATTTTCAATGCTGCATCAATAAAATATAGTATAGCTAAACCTAATAGCAGACATAAATAAAATAATTTCATAATCTTACAATAATGAGTGGACAATTGGGTGCTTATGATATTAAAAACTAAAAATACAGCTTTTGATTAATAGTGCCGCCATATCCAGCGTTTCAAATATCTTTTGCTTTTAATAATCTCAGGCCATTAGCCACTACCAATAAAGAGGCTCCTGTATCAGCCGCAATGGCTTCCCATAAGGTTGCTAATCCAGCAAAGGCTAATACGGCTACAATCGCTTTAAGTGTCAGAGCAAAAACAATATTTTGCCGGATAATACGCAAGGTTCTTTTTGAATGATTTATCAGCCACGGCAGTTTGGAAAGGTCATCACCCATCAAAGCAATATCAGCTGTTTCTATCGCTGCATCAGACCCCATCACGCCCATGGCAATACCCAGATTCGCTCTACCCAATGCAGGCGCATCATTAATACCATCACCAATCATGGCAACATTGCCATATTGTTCAACCATTTGACTGATCACATCCACTTTATCAGCAGGGAGTAATTCTGCATGAACTTCATCAATACCACAAGCTTTGGCAATGTTCTCAGCGGTAATTTGGTTATCCCCTGTCAGCATCGCCAAGTGTTTGATTTTCTGTTGTTTAAGTGATTGTAAAACAGACTTGATTTGTGGGCGCGGCTGGTCGGCAACTGCAATCAAGCCACAAACATGCTGGTCATTGCCAATCGCTATCACGGTTTTCCCTGTCTGTTCCAGGTCTCTAGCTTGTTGACTTATTGCAGATGTTTCCTGACCTCGTTCCAATAAATAACGTCTGGAACCCAGCCAAAAATCAATCCCATTAAATAGGCCCGTCACCCCTTTACCAGGTAAAACAGTCACATTATCCGCATTTGCAATTTGAATTCCCTGATTTTCAGTATAATTTAAAATAGCTTTGGCGAGTGGATGGTTACTGCGTGACTCTAACGCGGCTGCACGGCTTAATAGCTCTTCGGGAGTATGATTATTAAAAGGGTAAAGCCCCGTCACCACTGGATTACCACACGTTAACGTCCCTGTTTTATCAAAAGCAATCGCCTGAAGGTGAGCCGGCGCTTCTATATAGATACCGCCTTTTATTAAAATACCCTGCCTAGCGGCACAAGCTAATGAGGCAACAATACTCACTGGTGTTGAAATGACCAGGGCACAGGGACAGGCAATTACTAACAATACTAAGGCTTTATATAACCATGCCGACCAAACACCCGCAAAAAATAACGGCGGAATAATAAAGACGGCTATCGCTAATAACATCACGATAGGCGTGTAAACACGGGCAAACTTCTCTACCCATTGTTCAGCTTCCGCACGCTTACTATGTGCATCTTCTACCAAACGAATAATATGTGCTAGTGTGGTATCAGAAGCCAGTTTAGTGGCCTTAATTTCCAGTGCCGCTTCACCATTAATACTCCCTGCAAAAACCTCATCCCCTGTTTGCTTAGTGACGGGTACACTTTCACCGGTAATGGGTGCTTGATTAACCGAACTAATCCCGGTTATCACTTTACCATCCAGTGGTATTTTTTCACCCGGTTTAACTATAAATAGAGTGCCTATAGTTACTGTTGCAGCGGGGATATTGGTCTCCTGTCCATTTTTATCTTTTATGGTAACATCCGTGGGTGCTAAATCTAGCAAGGCTTCCACTGCATGTCGAGCACGTCCTATACTCCAGCTTTCAATTGCTAATGAGAGAGAGAATAAAAAGCTGACCGCCGCTGCTTCAAACCATTCATTAATCACCATGGCACCGATAATGGCAACCAGCATTAACAAATTCATATCGGCACGGAGTCGTTTCAAGGCAAAGAAAGCTTTGACGATAACGTGACGAACACCAAAAATAATAGCCAGCCCATAAGCTGTTTTTTCAGCCAGAGGCATATCTTGTGGACTATGTGCATTGAGTAGATTTTTAAGGTAATCGCCTAAGTCCTGCCATGAATAAGTCCAGGTTCCTGGCTTTTGAAAAAAATGTTGAATATCGGTAAATCCACCGGCAATGGCAATATGTATCAATATTCCGGCAATAATGCACAAGCCACTTAGAACTGTATAAAGGGTCTGTGAACGTTGCCGCTGGCTAATATCGGTTTGTGTTTCTCCCGGCTTCCAGCGCGTAGCTTTCATTCCGGTTCCGGCAACCGCTTTGATAATAGTTTTTTCTGATACTTGACTAACTTCTTCAATAATCGTCATACGACCATTAATTACATCAAAGGCCAGTTTGTTGTCGCCACCCACTAAAGGCCCTATTTCTGACTTTAGAATACTTACTTCTTCAACACAGTCCAGCCCTTCAATTTTGAAGGTCATGCCTTTACTTGGTGTTGATACCGGTGGTTGAGATTCATTTGCTTCATGCTGACAGCAACAATTTTTTTCAGGAGTTTTCATGTTTTTTTACCCTATTATTCAATGATGCGCTTCGTTCATCAGCACATCTTACCAAAATAAAAATATACTGTAGGATGTGCTGAGGAACGAAGCGCATCAATTCATTCGCCCGTTTCAAAATCAAACTCAACTTGGCTTCCCCAGTTTTCGAGATACCAGCCCATTTTTACATATTTATGAAAGCTGGAATGCGACCAATCCATTACATTAGAGACATAGCCATGTTTGACTGGGTTCCAGTGAATATAATCCAAATGACGATTAAAATCCTCTTCATTTCTAAGCATATGCTCCCAGAATCGACGTTGCCAAATACCACGTTCTCTGCGTTTAATACGACTATTAGAGAGTTGTTCTCCTTTAGCTAACGAACGAGAAAATTTTCCCTTTAGCAAATTCCAGCGTGTGGAATAATTGGTATCACCTTCAGGTAGTGTCCAGATACAATGTAAGTGATCTGGAAGGATTACAACGGCATCTATTCTAAAAGGATGCTTTGCTTTGACTTCGCTAAATGCCGAGCGTAACACCTTAATATTCTCGATTAATAAGGGATTATTCTGTCTTTTTAACAAATTTACCGTAAAGAACCAGCTTGCCCCTGGTGTATATATGCGTCGATAATTCGTCATTATTGAAACTCCTTATAAAAATAATGGGGTAGTCCCTTAGAACCTGTTACCACAATATATTGTGTTTTTTTAAATTAGCCATATCTTCTATATAGCAGATATGGCTTGGTCTTCAAGTGATTTGGTCAAATACAAACACACTACATATTGTATCAAGAGGAGCTAATGGACTACCCAGTTAAAAATATATTGACGTTTCATGATGCGCTTCCTATCGTCAGCACATCCTACTTACATAGCCACTCCCCCTCTTTCTCCGGTACTAATTCGAACCGCTTCCAGTACCGGCAATACATAGATTTTCCCATCGCCTCTAAGCCCTGTATGCGCACCTTCCTGTATCGCTGTAACGACCTGTTCGATTTGATCATCACTACAGGCTATTTCCAGTTTTAAGCGAGAAGCCAAACCATAGCTGTCTTCATCAAAAATAGCATCTGACGTTTCTTTATGGCTACGCCCACAACCACGCATTTCTAACACACTGATTCCTGATAAGCCTTTAATTTTGTGTAATTCCAGTATGGCATTCTCAAGTTTCAGTGGTTTTATATAAGCAATCACTTGTTTCATATCAATCCCTCTCTTTAACCCAAATTTTTCCAGCTGGGCTCATGGCTAATTCCCAATCCTCGCCATCTCCCTTGACATCAACTTCATATTCAATACGTCCATCAGGATGTTCAATTTTTTCCGCATCCTGAATACTTAGATTTGTAAAAGTCTGCTTCAGTGTTTTAATGATCGCATCAGGCAATTCGGAGACCTCAATGGCTTCTTCATGCCCAAAATGTTTACCATGCGCCTCAAACAGAGTTTCATGATGTTTACCGTTGGTTTTATATTTAACTTCATATAAGACTATTCCAAAATGCAATTCTTTATCAACTTTAATATTTTTTGCATCAGGATGTTCTGCTTTCATGGCTTTAATAACCGCTTTAGGTACTTCAGATAGTTTAATTTTTCCAGCTTGTGCTGAAAAAGAACTTAATACCAAAGTTGCTAGTAATGATGAAAATAGTATTTTTTTAGGCATGATAATTTCCTGTTTAATTAAGCTTTCTTACAAATTAAAGCGTACAAAATAACTATTTTGTACGCCAAAAATAGTTATTTTGGTTCTGTTACAAACCACTTGTACAGTGCAGGTATAATCAATAAAGTTAAAAAGGTTGATGTAACCAAGCCACCAATCACTACAGTTGCCAACGGACGCTGTACTTCTGAACCTGTACCACTCGCAAGTAATAACGGAATTAACCCTAATGCCGTGGTTACAGCGGTCATCAACACAGGACGAACCCGAAGACAAGCGCCCTGAATGGATGCTTTGTCAATAGGATTGCCTTCCTGTACTAATTGATTAAGATAAGTAACCAGCACCATACCATTTTCCAGTGCGATACCAAATAATGCGATAAAGCCAACGGATGCTGGTACCGATAAATTCTGACCGCTGAGCCACAAAGCAATCACCCCTCCCACCAAAGCCAGTGGAATATTCAATAAAATCAATGCTGCATTTTTTAAGGAATTAAAGCTACTGTAAAGTAACAAGGCAACAATAATTAATGTGACTGGCACGACGATAGCAAGACGCGCATTAGCCTGTTGCTGTAAACGGAATTGCCCACCCCAAGTCGTTAAATAACCAGCTGGCAACGATACCTTATCGTCAATTGCCTGCTGTGCTTCGGCAACAAACGAACCAATATCTCGGCCAACAACATTCGCCTGAATGGTAATAAAGCGCTGGTTATTTTCCCGGGTGATTTGTCGTGGCCCAACAATTTCTCTAATCTCAGCAACCTGCGCTAAGGGCACATGTAGCCCATTAGGACCACTGATAAGGATATTAGCAATAGCTTCCGGAGTATTTCGGTCTGCTTTATCATAGCGCACATAAATATCAAAGCGCCGTATACCTTCAAAAATTTGCCCAGCAGTTGTACCGCCTACCGCACTACGAATGACATTTTGTACATCATCAATATTTAAACCATATCGGGCAATCGCCTGCCGATCAGGCGTAATCACTAATTGTGGTGTACCACTTACCTGATCTACCTTAACATCTGCCGCTCCAGGCACTTGTTTCATCACCGCTGCAATTTTATCGGCATTTTTCTTTAATAAGACTAAATCATCACCAAATAATTTTACCGCCAGCTCTGCCTTAACCCCCTCTAGTAATTCTTCTACCGTCATTTCAATAGGCTGGGTTAGGTTAGCGCTAATACCGGGCAAGTTCGCTATTTTCTTGCGAATTTCCTGTTCAATAAACTCCTGATCTCCTGGCTCTCGCCATTCATCCTTAGGTTTAAGGGTGACATACATTTCTGCTGAATTAACAGGGTCTGCATGAGCACCCACTTCACCACGACCAATTCGGCTGGTGACTTCAACAACTTCGGGTATGGTCAATAAACGTTTTTCAACAACCTCGGTATTATGCTTGGTTTCGGTAATAGCAATGGATGGTGCCATGGTTAATTGAACGACCACTGTGCCTTCCTGTAAAGTCGGTGTAAATTCCGACCCCAAAAATGGAAACACTGCACAGCCCAATAGCAACAACCCACCGGCAAAGCCTATGGCTATTTTTCGGTGATTAACAAAGTAGCTGACCAAAGGGCGATAAGGTTTAAGTAAAGCATTCAATATGCGCTCATCCAGATTAGGCTTACCATCTGCTCGTGCTTGTTGACGACGCATTAATATATCTGATAATACGGGAGCTAAAAACAGTGCATAGACTAAGGAACCCAACATTGCCAAGGCAACGGTAAAGGCTAAGGGTTTAAAAGTTTTCCCAGCGACCCCTTCCAGGGTAAATAATGGCAGAAATACAATAATAATAATTGAAATCGCAAACAAAATCGGCTTAGCCACTTCTCGACAGGCTCGACCTACCACATGAATTCTAGGCTCATCCGGATCGGCTTCACGCAACATTCGGTCCACATTTTCAACCATTACAATGGTACCATCTACCATCATACCAATAGCAATCGCTAATCCACCCAAGGACATTAGATTGGCAGACAAACCAAATTGTCCCATGGCTATAAAGGCAAACATCACCGAAAAAGGAATAGCTAATGCTACAACCACGCTGGGACGAAATCCGCCCATAAATAAAAACAGCACCAGTGATACCAGAATAATACCTTGTACCAAGGCATTACTGACCGTACTAACCGCCCCTTCAACGATATCTTTTTGCTGATAATACGGCACAATACTGACACCTTCTGGTAGGGCTTTATTAATTTTATTGATTTTTTCTTCAACTCGCTCAATCACCGTTGATGCGTTAGTTCCATAAAGCTTTATCACCATACCCGCAACGACTTCTCCCTCACCATTGCGAGTTTGTAGTCCGCGCCGAATAGCACCGCCAATCTTGACTGTTGCTACATCTTGCAAATAAACCGGACGACCATCAACTGTTTTGATAACAATCTGATTAATGTCGGGTATGCCTTGTAATAAGCCCACGGAACGAATAATAAATTGCTCATTATTAGTTTCCAGATATTGCGCACCGATATTAAGGTTATTGGTATTAATACGCTGGATAATCTCATCCAGTGCCACATTGTAACGAAGCAAGGCATCGGGATGAACAACCACCTGAAATTGCTTTTCAAACCCACCAATACCCAGGACTTCGGTCACGCCTTTAACAGTTTGCAGATTGAACTTAACAATCCAGTCTTGCATGGTGCGTAAGTCTTCCAATGAATATTGATGGGTATCATCCTTAAGGTAGTAAAAAAGCACTAAACCCATACCAGTTGAAATAGGGCCCATTTCTGGATCACCATAACCGGGGGGTATTTGTCCTCGTGCTTCCTGCAAACGCTCATTGACCAGTTGCCGGACAAAGTAAATATCCATATCATCCTTAAAATAGACATTAACAACTGACAAGCCAAAATTGGATATTGACCTAATTTGTTCAATGCCCGGCAAGCCATTCATGGAAACTTCTACCGGATAAGTCACATATTTTTCAATTTCTTCGGGTGCTAATCCAGAAGTCTGCGTAAAAATCTGCACTAGATTGGGCGATACATCGGGAAATGCATCCACCGGTAAATTCTGATAGCTACGATAACCTGCCGCGATAACTATTACTGCAATTACCAGCATCATTAAGCGACTACGTAATGATAAATTTATTATTTGGTTCAACATAAAATCTCCATGGTAGGATATTGAGGTATGAAGCACATCAACATCGCTGTAGGATTGGCTTTAGCCACGATGTCGCGGCTAAAACCGCTCCTACAATATTTATTTGGGTTAATGGTGGTGACCTTCGCCAAACTCACCTTTTTGCAATTGTGCTTTCAAAGTAAAGGCATTTTGGCTAACATAGGTTTGACCCCGTTTTAAGCCCTGGATTATTTCAATCTGTTGAAAATCTCTACGTCCGGTTTGTACCGCTTGCGGTTTAAAACCACCCTCTTCATCCTGTACAAAAACAACAGTTTTCCCTTCGACGGTTTGCAATGCAGTTAGAGGAATTACAATATTAACCTGCTCGTTTTCAATAGCGACTTTAGCGTTGACAAATAGCCCTGGCCGCCATTGCCCATCAGCATTATCAATAACCACCCTGGCTATTGCACTACGGGTTTTTTCATCTAATACAGGGCTCAGCCAACTAATGCGGCTTATTGATATTGCCTGTTTACCCAATGCTCCAAAACGAGTTCTGATTGAAACCTGCTGTCCCTCATGTACAAAGGGCAAATCTTTTTGATAAACCGTCAAGTTAACCCATACTTGAGATAAATCGGCGACGGTATAACTACGTTTGTTGCTTTCAAGTACCTCACCTTGAGCTGCATGTTTTTCAATAATTACACCCTCTGCAGGTGCACGTAATTCATAGAGTGTCAGATCTTTATCGCCATTGCGCAAAACAGAAAGAATAGACTTTTCAGTCAAACCGATGGCAGATAATCGTTGTTCTGCCGCTTTACGCTTAATAGACATTTCAGCCTGAACCTGCCTGGCAGCAAGGTATTCACGTTTTGCAGTGACTTTACTTTTATATAAATCCCGTTCCCTTTTTAAATTGGTATTTGCCAGTTTCAATAAACTGTCTGCGGCTACAAACTCAGCCTTTGCATCAGCTAAATCCCGGCTGGATAGTGTGGCTAAAAGATCCCCAGCTTTGACTTTGTCACCCAAGTGTTTAAATACTTTCCGTACCACACCCGAAACCAGAGGAACCACATGATACAAACGCTCTGGTGCCACAATAACTTCACCGGTCAAATCTAAGGTTTTATTGATAACGCCTGATTGAGCTTGGGCAAGTTTAATTGAAAACTCTTCTAGCTCAGCAGCAGAAAACTTTAACTCTGGCTCTTCATGCCCATGTCCTTCATGCTCCTCATGTTGCTCTTTTGGCGCATTATCATGGTCAGCAGCTAATACAGAAGGCTGAGCCCCCATAAATAAGAGTAAAAAAAACAAATGGGCTGTTATATTTAAGCTGGTTCTGTTTCTATCTTTTACAAAATTAGTTTGTTTCATTGTGCTAACTCACTTGTTTTAGGCGATGGGTTCAATGCGCCACCAATTAACCGTTCAATTTTGGCAGCATTTAGCTGAAAGGTGGCTAAGGCTTCAAGATGCTCACGGCCACTTCGGAATAAGGTGCGCTGAGCATCCAGCAAATCCAGAGAGCCAATTTCACCTAGTCGATAAGCTAGTTTTGCTGCTTTAAACGCTTCTCTGGCGCTAGGTAATACCTCATCGTGCAGTGCTGTTATTTCAGTTAAGCTCATTTGAATCTGCTGATAGTCATTGATAAGTAAAGATCTAATAGCGACTTTTGCTGCCTGTTGTTTTTGCATAGCCTGAGTTAAAACCATTTGGGCTTGATCGACACCCGTCTGTTTGGTATCAAAAATAAATAAAGGTGCTGAGATACCTGCAACAGCCGCAAAATCATCATTGTTCGCAAAATGCCTGCCTCCTGCCATAAAAGTAACATTAGGTATTTTCTGGGATTTGGCTAAAGTAATCGCTTTTCTATAGCGCTCTATTTCTGCTGACCAGCGAGCTAAGTCAGGATTATTATTCAGTCGAGAAATTAAAATTGAGAACTTAGGAACTGTCTGTACTGTATATAAATCCCCAGTTACTTGTTTAAACCTTGGATTCATACTACCCCATACAGCCGCCAGGTTTTGTTTGTTGCTGACCAACTCACGGACAACTCTAGCTTTGTTTAAACGTGCTTTTGCTAGTTCGACTCGAGACTTACTTTGCTCTAATGGAGAAACTTTGCCAGCCTTGACTCTGGCAACTACTGTATTGAAAATCTCTTCAGCGACTGCCGTTGTTTCGATAGCTAATTTAAGCCGTGCTTGATTGGCCACTACTGCCATATAACGCGTAGCAACTTGATAAATAATATCTAAGCGACTGGTTTCATAGTCCCAAACTGCTAAATCACGTTCGGTACTGGCTAATGCCTCACGCTTGGCACGTTTCCCACCTAATTCAAATAGTTGACTGATAGATACAGTAGTTTCAGTTTGATCAAAATTACGCTTTTTCCTAGAACCTAAAAAGTTTTCTGCTTCAATCCCTAATTCAGGATTAGGCAATAAACCTGCTCGCAAGGTTTTTACATCACTGATACGAATTTCCCAGGCAAACTCTTGTAATGTCGGGTTATGTAGCAAAGCTAATGATAGAGCTTCCGTTAATGACAAACTGCCTTGAGGTTCAACTAACTCAACACGTTGCTCCAGCATATTGGGTGGCAAAGGAATAGTATAAGGTTTTGTTTCTGCCAATACGGCTGATTGAAATAACAAAAACACCACGCCACTAAATGGCGGTATGTATTTTTTGAAAGGATTTATTGTTTCTTGTGGGTTCACTGAACCTCCTAATCTAAACGACTTGTAATGTCTTAATTAATAAGACCCGGTTTATAAAAGACATAATTTCAATGATTACTTCGATGTAGGATGTGCTGACGTAAGGAAGCGCATCAATACTGTACTCACGCACCACTAATATGCTGAGGAAAGGAGTAACAGTATGGATTGTGCATAGTAGAGCGATACAGGAGCAGTTGCCGAACGCATCAGTGATACATTTCCTTTTATCAGCACATCAATGATGCGCTTCCTTTCGTCAGCACATCCTACGAATCAAAGTAACTGAAATGCCTAAAAATTAGGCAATAGGAGGTCTTATCTTGGGGGATATATTTCTGGAATACCAGAATTCAGATTGAAGGGAGAACTTGTGTGTATTTTGTGCAGGAATGCTTTTTACTGCAAAAGGGAGCGTTGCCAGTGTTTGTCCCATGTGTCCACCATGGTCATAACTACAAACTCCACAGTGTGGATTAAGATCCTGTGTTGCTGTTTGAATATCAGAAACAGGGTGAGACTGTTGCATAGAAAAAATAGGATGCGGTTGATTTGTACCCACCCGCGACCAATCATGAATATCAGTCACCATCCAGGTGGACATCCAAAAAGTCAAAAATGCTAAAAAATAAATACTCACTCGTTTCATAAGATGAATGATAGCAAAAATCAGTAAAAGTTCAACTTAATTTATCATAAGTAACAATCTTTTGGAGGACGCAGGTTTTAACCTGCATTCTTCATAGCAAGAGCAGGCCAAAGCCTACGAATGGGACCCAGCGAGAAAATGTACTCCGTGCAATAGAAAAAATTGATGTAATTGATTGATTGATTGATTGATTGATTAACCAACCTTTTAGCTTTAAATACAGGAAAACATGTTGAAATACCCACGGATACCAGCGTCGTAAGTGCTCAATACTCGACGTAATTCCCTGCCCTCTCAAATAATGCCACACTGCGCCTAACAAATAACAGCAGGTAATATAAAATGGCATTACCACCTTTAAATAAAGCAAATAACACTTTCTGGTTAGATCACATAAGTACTTACGCAAAATTAATTTACCGAAAAAAGGTATCATAATAAACAATTATTTTGCTGACTATGAATTTTTGCGCTTCATATAAAAGACCTACTCCCAGAAGAAATTGTTGCTTTAAAGGTGATGCATAAAAATCATCCACTTCATTTAAGTAGAAGGCGAGCGCATGCTATTTTATTAAGTGATAAAGAACATTCTGTTCCCCTGATTTGTTCTATTTATAACGTATGCCGCCAAACTGTTTCCACTTGGTTTTCTAACTGGGAAAAGGATGGAATTGATGGATTGGTTGATTCTCAGGGAAGAGGACGGCGAAGTATTTTAACTGAAAAACAACAAATAAGCTTAGTACAGAGAGTTGAAAAATCGCCTAGATCATTAAAATCAGTCCTGGCAAAGTTTGAAGAAGAAAAAAACGGGGTCAAGTCTTGCAATCATGCTTTATTGCAAGACTTGGTCGAGTAGACGGGTTCTCCTGATAAGCTAGTCAATGGTTCGATAATACTTTCATTGTACACTTCGCTACACGTAGCTACCATGTGATTTCTATCCATT
>VAPK010602684.1_pt1 | contig 12027 bp, 12 predicted proteins | sample 3395031 | NCBI WGS metagenome assembly VAPK01 (sample SAMN08290443, study PRJNA428436) | hydrothermal vent metagenome | isolation source: Deep-sea hydrothermal vent chimney 1 | place: Pacific Ocean: Juan De Fuca Ridge | reverse complement strand
AGAGTCGGCTTGGGAGAGGCCAGATCGAACCAAGGCAGAGCCCAGGACTCCGCTGTCGTTTCGTACGGTGCCAGCCGCACCTCCCTGGCGCCCGGAAGACTCTCCGGCCGATCCGCTACCGGCGGCGAAGCCGGAGTCCTGACCTTCCTGAGAGATTTCAACGCTGGAGGATCCCAACCCATTCTTAGCCAGCTCCTGCAAAAGCTGCTGACGCTGTTCGTTCAGCCGATCCGACGCCGCCGACGTTTCGGTCACCAGACCAATCGCTACACCGGCCTCAGAAGAGCGAATATCAATGGTGATGGAGCCAAGCTCCTTCGGAGTCAGGCGAATCTTGAATTCATGGTTGCCCTCGCCCACATCTCGAATCGCACCAACGGCCCGCTGAACCTGACGCCAGACGGCATCCCCCTTGGCGCCTTCGTTCTGGATCAGCGCCATGTCGGCAGCCTCGGCTGCGCTCACCGACGGTGTGCCGGGCTCAACGTTTGGGGTCGTGATCGTCCCAGTCGATACTCCGATGTTGCCGGATACCGATGAATCAGCTGTGGCCGAAACACCGGTGGTTGGCCTCTGCTCAGACGTTGACTGGTTGGGCATTGCTTGCTCAGACTCTGTTTGTTCTGACATTGCTTGCTCAGACATTGCTTGCTCAGACATGTCTCGTGGACCGTCCTTGGACTCAGCGGTGTCGGTCCGAAAAGCTGACAACCCACCGGTCTCACCATCTTCGATCTCGGAAAGTGAGCCCGACTCATCCCCGCTACCGGCCGCGACGGCCTCATCAGGATGGATGGAGGCTCCGTCGGTCTGATTGGGAATCATCGACGACAGCGCCGAACCAGGAAGAACGGCGTCCTTCACACGGGCTTCGAGACCGGAAGACTCGCCAGTAGCAGGTTCTGTACCAGCGACAACCCCGGGCTCGCTCAGCTTGGCACCGAAACCATTTGGCACGGGGCCAAAGGCCATGTTCCCAGCAAGGGAGCCTTCCTCAGGATCGGTACCGGCTGTCGGATCACCGTTTGCTGTCCGACCCGTGCCGGCCCGAGCAGGCCCATCAGTCAGAGCTGGGTCTGCGGCGGAGGTCATATCCGACGGCGAGATCACGCCATCTTCTGGTTGAGTATTCGGTGACAGGACCGAAGTCCCACTCATCGACGCGCTGATTGCCAAATCGGCTGGATCGACCGCAGCAGTACCAGGACCTGACGCTACGGGGCCCAGGTCTGCGGTATTCTCCGCGTCAGCGAGGGCTTCACCGGATTGGGTACGTTCGAGAGCAACCGCTTGGAGAAGTGTCGCCTCTTCCTCGGACCCGCTCGAGTCCTTGGTGTCTTGGTTCCCGGTGGCTTGCACTTTGGGGTCCGAGGCGGAAGTGGCTGGAACTGTTCTATCGGCTGCATCCTCGGCGATAGCGCCCGGTTCATCGGAGTCACGGTGAGGGGCAGACTCGTTCCTGGAGCCAGTGTTCCGCCTGGTGACAGTGTTCCGTCTGGAGACAGAGTCTCTCCTGGCTGCCTGGCCCGCCTTTTCGCTTGCCCTGGTGAGGGCATCGCCAAAGGACTGTCTGCGGCCTGGCAGACCAGTATCAGATCGCTTCTGGCGAGCCGAACGACCGGGTCGTTCGGACAGAACTGGAATCGCATCTTGGCTGGATAGTGGTGCGACAGTTGGCGTCATCATTGGACTATTCATCGTCGAGCCTCATAGGCAGAAACAACCTTCTTGACGTAATTCTGGGTTTCGGTGTACGGGGGAACGCCCCCATACCTGGAGACAGCACCGGCGCCGGCGTTATAGGCGGCGGCCGCCAATTCGATCGATCCAAAACGGTCGATCTCTCGTTTCAAATAGCGAGCAGCACCATCGATGGCGGACGCAGGATCCAGGGGATCAATCCCCATCTCAGCCGCCGTTGCGGGCATGAATTGCATGAGACCCTTGGCTCCCACCGGACTTTGAGCGACCGGGTTAAATCCGGATTCCACCGACGCCACCGCAGCCAGGAGTGCAGGATCCACCCCGTGCCGCCGGCCAGCCTGCTCAAAGAGAGCCTGATACCGAGTCTCGGCGACACTCCCAGGTCCAACCGAACCAGAGCGCGAAGCCGCTGTTGTAAGCCCGACTGGCTGGGCGGATACCACCCGACGGATAGTTGCAATCGGACGGCTGATCTCGGAGACCTGTACCGTTTCTCCACTTCGAGGAGCGTGCAGGATCTTGCCGTTTCCGACGTAAAGGGCGATGTGATCTACCGGCGAGCCGAAGGCGACCAGGTCACCGGGTAGGGCCGCCTCGATGCTGGCTACCTCCACTCCCATCTTGGCCTGATCCTGACTCACTCGTGGGAGCTCTACTCCAATGTCTCGGTAGGCGTGTTGCACCAGGGCCGAGCAATCAAGACCGACGCCGGGATCGGTTCCGCCCCAGAGATACGGAGTGCCAAGATGCTTCAGCCCTTGGGCGACGGCCCCTGTTCCCGTCAAGCCAACACCGCCAGGTATTCCTGTGAATAAATCGAGCCCAGTAGTCCGGATAAGGCCTGATTCGATCATGGCGTTTCCGGAACCCAACAAGTCCTGGCCAGACGATGGGGACCTGGCAAACCGGTTTGCTGATCCTAGGGACTCAAGCGGACGCGAAGCAGACCGTTCGAGGAGGGCGGCGAAGTCAGCACCGGACCCGGCGGTAGCCGGGGAGAAAGGCTTGGGTGAAAAGCGCGTCTCGATGGACTCCATGCGGGCCTGCACCCCGGCAACGGTCATGACCGAACCACCGGTGCGTTGGTCTGGGTCCTGGCGGCAATCCGACTGTTGACGATGTCACCGAGCTCTCGCTCCGCTACCCGCTGGGCCTCCAGACGATCCTGACGTTCGATCCGGTCGTAGAGTCGCTCGAAGGATCCGGCACGTTGCCGCCGATCCTGCCAACTCGAGATGTTCCTCTCCAGTTGTACGACAAGTTCACCGATAACTGCGTCCTGACGTTGGGATGAGGAGAGCGAAGCCCGGAAGACAGCCTCCCGAAACCGGCCTGGAAGATCTTGATGAAGGACTTCTTCGGTCCGACGCAGGGACTCAGCTTTCGCTTCTCTGGCACCACGGACCGAGATCTCGGATTGGGCCATTTGCAGGCGCGCCGCCTTCTCCTGTCGATCGGCAATGTCACGAAGCCGAGCGATCCGATGTCGACGCTTACTCACGCGGCCACCGCCTCAAGGCTCAGAAGAATCTCCAGCTGCGACCAGGCCTGACTAGCATTGACCTGATCATGGAGATCCTGCTGCAGGAATTGTGTCAGAGCGGGATGAAGAAGTACCGCTCGATCAATCACCGGATCTGCTCCCGGCGAATAGGCGCCAACCTCAACCAGGTCACGGGCGCTGTCATAGGTTGCCAGTAACTTACGACCCTCAGCAGCCAGTTGTTGCTGGTCAAAATCGGTTACCGCATCGGCGACGCGGGACGCCGACTGGAGTACATCAATGCTGGGGAAGTGTCCGGCATTAGCCAGGTCCCGAGTCAGAGATATGTGACCATCCAGGATAGATCGAACCGAGTCACCGATTGGGTCATTGAGATCATCACCCTCCACCAGGACCGTGTAGAAGCCCGTGATTGACCCCGCTGCGGACGTTCCGGCACGTTCCAACAGACCGGGGAGGAGCCCAAAGACCGAAGGCGGGTAGCCCCGCGAGGTGGGAACCTCTCCGGCGGCAAGCCCGATCTCTCGTTGGGCCATGGCAAAGCGGGTCACACTGTCCATGAGAAGATTGACATGAAGGCCCTCATCGCGGAAATACTCGGCAACCCGAGTAGCGACGTAGGCAGAATTGCGGCGAACGAGTGCAGGCTGGTCCGAAGTGGCAACGACCAGGACTGCTCGCTTGAGTCCTTCCGGTCCTAGGTCATTCTCGATGAACTCTCGGACCTCTCGACCACGCTCACCGACAAGGGCAAGGACGGTAACGTCAGCATCACTCCCCCGTACCAGCATGGATAACAGGCTGGACTTACCGACTCCGGACCCGGCCAGGATGCCAACACGTTGACCACGACCACACGTGAGCATGGTGTCAATCGAACGGACCCCAACGTACATGGGCTCGCTCACTAGTGGGCGACTCAAGGGAGCGGGAGGCGTGTTATGCAAACTCACCTTGGGGGTACCGCTCAGGCTCGGCCCATCATCCATCGGACGACCAAGTCCATCAAGGACTCGACCCAGCAGGGAAGGGCCAACGGGAACCATTAACTGCTCGCCACTGGTATGAACATCTTCGCCAACCCGACGACCATGTAGGTCGCCGTAAGGAAGAACGGTTGCACGGTCCATAGAGACCGCCACCACCTCGGCCAGAACGGGCTTCGGAGCCCCCTCTGCCATGCTCCGCGATGAACCAATCGTGACCAGGTCACCAACGCCAACCGACAACCCGGTGATCTCCGCGTGGAGTCCCACCACCTTGGACAACTGTCCAAAGTGCTGAGGACGCGCCGCCCGAGTCATCAGGTCAATCAGACGTTGATCAACTGGTCGCAGGCTCACCGAAGAACCTCTCGTACCCGGTCCATGGCCTTGGACAAGCGGCCGTCGATATTGGTTCCACCCACCTGCACCATGGCATCGCCGGAGATCAAGCTCGTATCCGGAACAATCGTTACCCTCCGACCATCGAGAATGGACTCCAGATGACCAAGCGACTCGATATCTGATGGGTTGAGGTTGGCGACCACGTCACCACCTCGCGGGGCATCAACCAGGCAGCGGGCAATGGCCTCCTTGCCCGGATCCTGGCTGACGGCTAGCTCGCGAGACAAGATGGCCTCGGCCACGGTCACCGCCAGGCTGGCCACCCGGTCGGAGAACTCCGTTCCTAGGGCCTGCTCGCGCTGTTCCATGGCAGTCAACAGCTCATCCAGAGCAGATACCGCCTTGGCCGAACGAGCATCGGCGGCCTGCTCGGCGGCCTGTCGTCCTGCGGCTCTACCCTCGGAGAGCCCCTGGGCAAAGCCCGATTCGACGGCCTCGTCGCGAACGCCGTCAAGATGAGCGACCCAGGGACCGGTGGTCTCCAGGTGTGGAGCCACTCGATCTACGAGTTCAACCGGTTGAGCTACCTCGGCCGCGTCCCCCTTCAAGAGAACCAACCGACCACTGGATTCTGTATTAGCTAATGAAGTCATTACCACCCCTATTGATTACAAGTTCACCGGACTCTTCAAGCGTGCGGACCGACGCCAGAACTTCGGATTGAGCATCTTCGACATCGATCAAACGGACCGACCCGAGCAGGTCCATCTCGTCCCTCAGATTCTCCTGAGCACGAGAGGACAAGTTCCCAAGGATCTTGTCCTTCAACTCGTTCTTGACACCCTTAAGCGCCAAGGGCAAGCGGTTGCTGTCGACGTAGCGCAAGACAAGCTGTACCTGACGATCATCGAGCAACATGAGATCATCGAAGATGAACATCTTCGCCCGGATCTCTGCCACCAGCTCAGCATCGAGGTTGCCGAGACCATCGAAGATCATTTCTTCCACGTCCTTATCGACCAAGCCAAGCACCTCGACCAGCGAGTCCACTCCGCCGGTTGCGTCGTGGAAACGATTCTCCAGTGCCGAGGCGAAGCGGTTACGAAGGCCTTCTTCGACCGCACAGATGGTGCTGCTCGCCACCCGATCGAGGGTGGCAAGCCGGGCACCAACTTCGGGCACCAGTTCCTTTGGAAGATTCGAAATGATTTCGGCCGAGATGTCAATGGTCAGATGAGAGAGCACCAGGGCAATGGTTTGCGGGTGCTCGGCGGCCAGATTGTCGGCGATGTCGGCTGGCTCAAGATGATCGAGGAACTGGAAGGGCACCGATGGAGCGGTGTCATCCACCTTGCTCATGATCTCCCGGGCGATACGATCGCCGAAGGCTGCCTCCAGGAACTCCCGAGCAAACCCGACATCACCGCTTGGTAGTGCTTCCTTCTCGGTTTCCAGAAGAAACTGGTCCACCACCTCATTGGCCAGGTCGATATCGACCACGCCAAGATTGGCTACTTCAGAAACGATCTTGGCAATCTCGTCCTTGTCCAAACCCTTGAGCAAGGGTCCGGCGCGTTCCACCCCAAGCCGCAGCACCAAGATGGCGGCTCGACGGGAGCCGGAGAGTTGAGCGAGGTCGCTCATACCGCCACCTCGTCACTCAACCATGAGCGCAACAGGCCAGCAACTTCATCGGGCTGATTGGCAATCAAATCGGAAAGACTGTCTTCCGGCTTGGGCCTCTCAATGATCTCACCGTCATCGTCGTACTTCTGGGCCGCTGGTAGTGCCAGCTTGTCTCCGGAGGTCAGGCCTCGAAGGTCGACCGAGTCGAGGACCTCCCGCTTGGCGCCGGCCTTGAGGGAGCGGAGTCCCAGGAAGAGGACAACCAGCGCAATAAGGGCGGTTCCGCCAATTCGGGCGATTCCCATGATGTCTAGACCCGCTGCCTCGGGCGCAACCTCTGCTTCGGAATCGATGGCTTCAGATATCGCAGCATTGAAGGGAACGACGCTGACCTTCAGCTGATCACCGCGTTCGGGGTTGATGCCTGCGATCCCGGCAATGAGAGCCTCTAGCTCGGTGAGGACTGCTGCGTCTGCGGCTCCCTCGTCCAGCAGAACGGCCACCGACAGTGCCTTGATTCGACCCGGTGCCTGACGAGTCTCGATGATGGTCTTGTCAACCGCGTACTCGGTATTGATCTCATCCAACACATAGTTAGCTCCGGCCGCGGACCCATCGGCGGAGGAGGTAGTTGAATCGATCTCGGCGGTTTCCTCGGTGAGCACACCGACCTCCGTGGCTCCACCCTCGCCGCCATAGACCTCGGATCGGGTGATGGCGTTGATGGCGACCTGGGAACCGTCCTCAGACACGTTCTCCTTGAAAACTTCTGATACCTGGCTGACCTGATCAAAGTCGAGATCAACGGTGACATTGGCAACGGCTCGGCTGGGGCCAACGGCCTTTACCAGCATCTCTTCAATGTCCTGCTCCAGTTGGGTTTCCCATTGACGGGTCATGCGCAACTGACCATCACCTTCCAGACCCACCAGAGGATCATCACCGGGAGCCTTAAGAACTCGGCCCTGAGCATCACTCACCGAGACCCGCTCGGCCGTGAGTCCTTCGACACCGGAGGCAACCAGGTTCACAATGGAGTTCACCTGCTCGGGTCCAAGGGTGGAGGTTCCGGTATCGACCACGATGGAGGCCGAGGCGGCAATCTCATCGTTGGTGAATAGATCATCCTCGGGCATGACCAGATGTACCTTGGCGCTCTGGACACCATCAATGGTTTCGATGGTCTTGGCCAGTTCGCCTTGCATGGCCCGTTGGAACCCGACCCTTTGTTCGAAGTTGGACGAAGTCAGGCCTTGGCCGTCCAGTATCCCCCAGCCGTCCTGTCCGTCGACCACGATGCCTTGAGAAGCAACCGCAAGCCGCACAGCATCAACCTTGTCGTCGGGGACACGGACCGTTCGACCGTTGTCCACCAGTTCGAACTCGATTCCCTGAGCCTTAATCTGGTCAACTACCTCAGAAGCAGTCGCCGGGTCAAGATTGGTATAGGCCGAGCGCATCGGTACTGCTCCCGCGATGCGGGAAACAGCAAAGAGCGCAACGACCACTGCCACAAAAGCGGCAGCAAGGGTAAGTCGCTGGGGGTTTGTCATTCGAGTCACCGAGCCGGTGACATTGGTCTTCACGGCCTCAAGGCCGAATCCTGGCATCAGACTTGCATCCTCATAATGTCGGTGAAGGCCGAGATGGCACGGTCACGAACGGCAACGGTTACTTCGGTGGTGAGCTGGGCTCGAGTGGCGGCAATCATGTAGTCGTTGACCGACTGCAGATCGCCAGTGGCGGCGGCCTTGGCCGCCTCGGAGACCATGGCGTCGCCGGCCGACAGCTTCGAAAGAGCATCAGAAATGGACTGGCCGAAGCCGGCCGCTTCCGCGGCCGGCTCGGGTTGGCGGGACCGCTGCGCCGAAGCGCCTTCTGCGGAACGTAGTGCATCGGTGTTGATGCTGGAGATAGAAATACCAGAGATTGGCGCAACCATGATCAGCGTCCGATCGTGAGAGCGGTTTCGTAGGCCGAACGAGCGGCCTTGAATGCGGAGACGTTTGCTTGATAGGCCCTTTGGGCCACGATCATGTGGGTCATCTGGTCAGAGAGGTTCATGTCAGGAGTTCGGACGAAACCTTCTTCGTCGGCTAAGGGGTGCGACGGGTCATAGGAAATCCGGCCGAGCGGATTACCGAACTCCACACGCTCTACCTTGGCGCCACCATCCTGGCGTGCCTTGGCTACCACGAATCGTTCCTGAAAGGCTGCTTCATCGGTGGAGGTGATGGTGTTGACATTGGCGATGTTGTCGGCGACGGAGTCGAGCCAGGTTTGGTAAACGTCCATGCCGGAGTTGGCGATGCTGAGACTATGAAAGGGTCCGCTCATATCAACGCCCCAGGGCCGCTCGGGTGAGCCCGAACTGATCATTGACGGCCCGAGTTACCAACTGCTGTCGCAGTGCGTTCTCCTCCAGCGCCGTCATCTCGTCATCGATACGGACGTTGTTGCCGTCCCAGCGTGTCGACATGTTGCTGAGGGTGGTGGTATAGCTCACTCCACTGGCATCACCGTCAGTGATGGCCCGCTTGAGGGAGTCTTCAAAGGACACGCGACGAGCCCGAAATCCTGGTGTCTCGATGTTGGCGATGTTGTGCTCATGAGCCTGTCGCTGAGCGTCGAGGCCACGCAGGGCGGACGCGAGATAGTCCAGGGTGTTTCCGCCAATATTCATCGCCAGTTGCTCCTTATCAGACGGGGTTACAAACACACACCTTTCCAGCCCGCTTAGCTGTCGATGGGTGTTTGGATGCCCGTCCTTGGGCATCTAACGAAGTGAGCATCCGGCTCAGATGCAGACTCGGAGTGACTCTGACCACTATGAGTGGGCCATCCGTCTTATTTGCGCTTACCGGCGGGGCTAGAGGTCGCGGACAAGCCTTTGGCTTGGAGGGCGCGAGCGCGGATGATGGATCCGGCGACGAGAGTGCGCTCCGACAGGCACCGCCTCTTTCAGCTCGGTCAACCGAAGTTGGATGGCCTCAGACTCCTGGAACAAAGCTCGTCCGCGCGCCTGCAACTCCGCTGGCAAGGGTTCATCCACCAGATCCGCTGGTGGCCAGGATGCGAGAAGCTCAACATCACGCGGATCGGTCTTGATCCCAGCAAGGTGCTTCTTTGCTTCGGAGAGATTGGCCTCGAACAGGTCAAGGGCCTCCGCCCAGCTGGTCATCACGGTGCTCCGGGTAGCTCTCTCATACGGCCGTACCGACCGTAACTGATTGTCCCATTTGGACTTCCTGGTAGGCGGTAGTCCACGCCTCATGGAGAGGCAGTATCAGCTGATATCCCTCCTCCAGCGGAGCCAGGGACTTCTCCTGATTAGCCTGGATCAGGAGGTCGTAAACATAGTCGTAGATAGAAACGAGTTGCTCGGCTCCGTCCCAGACCTCCGGATCAAGGGCCAGACGCAGCTCGTGCACGATCTCCTGAGCGTGAACCAAAGCATTGTGGGCGAGTTCGACTCGGCCAGCAACCATGGCCTCGCGGGCCTGATCGAAGTCCTTCACTAACCGATCAAAGAGCAGGACCAGCAGTTTTCGCGGAGATGCTGTTGCCATGCCATCACTCTGATAGCGACCGGCGAGCTGAGCCTTACGACGAGCGTTCACTGGCCGCCTCCGAGCCCACTCAGCTGAGCACCAAGGTTGGCAGACTGGCTCTGCAAGCTGCCGAGCAATACCTCCAGATTGGCGTAGGTACGACGGTAGGTGGACTCTCGGAGCTCCAGTCGAACCTCATAGCGGTCGATCTGATCAGAGAAGTCATCAATCTGCTTCCCCGCCGACTCGGCCGCCGTGAAGAGGTAGCCATCGCCGAAGGAAGACGCTCCATCAGCGGCAGTAATGAGTCGGTCCAGGACCCCGTCCTCACCTTCGCCCTCGACACCCTGGGAAAACAATCGGCCGACTTCTTCGGGACTATCGCGAAGGGCCTCAAGGAACTTGTCCTGATCAAATTTCAGGTTCCCGTCCCGCTCAATCTCAATACCGATCGACCCAAGCGAGCCAAAGCTGCTGGACTCGACCGGGCGAATCATGGCGTTGGTGATGTTCCTGCTGGCTTGGCGGGCCGAGCTGTTCCCCTGCAATACCGAGCGGGGGCCGCCGGGCTCGGACTTGGTCGATTTGCCGATCCGGCCGATCAGCTCGTTCACCTTGCTGACCAGAGCAGAAACCTTCTCCGCCACATACCCGGTATCCCGAGAGAGGCTGACGGTCACGGGATTGTCGGTAACCTCGCTGACCGTGATGTCCAGGCCAGGAAGAACATTCTTGAAGTCGTTGCTGTCGGAGGTGATGGTGTAGGGGTTCAGGCCCTCCACCGTAAGAACGGCATCGGCACCCTCGGTTAGTGTGGTAAACCCAGAGACTCCACCAATAGAGCCAAGATCAGCAGCAATGGTGGCATCGGCCCCCGCTTCTCGGGACATCAGCTGGAGGCGGTAGCCATTGCCGGTGTTAATGGCAGCGGCCGTATAGTTCAGGCCGCTAGCCCCATTGATGGTATTGACGATGTCGGTGAGAGAGCCGCTGGCGAAGTCCACCTGTTCGACTTCGGCGGTGCCCTCTCGGAGGCCACCGGTCATAGTCACATCTATGGTCGGGCCAGCCGGATCAGCCGAAGCCTGAAGGGTTATCGTCCCTACCGAGGTATCGCTGATGTTGGAGATCTGGCCGTTGATAGAGATCACACCATCGACACCAACCGAGGCCGGGCCAGCCACGAATCCGAGAGTATCGGCACCGTTTCCACCGGTGATCTGGATGGAGTTGGCGCTACCTTCGGCCACAGTGCTCAAGACCAGATGATCATCAGCGTCCAGGGAAGATGTCACAACCCCAGAGAGATCGGCGTGAGAGGAAATGGCAGTAGAAAGGGCATTGGAAAGCGCTTGTTCGGAGTCGTAGTCACCGTGATCCAACGACACCTCATAGGCAACTCCGTTGACCTCCAAGCCAAGTCGATCGTTGGTGGCATCAATGGTGACCGGGATGGTGGGGATGGGGCCACTGTTGACGGTGGCTGCTTGGCTGGCTTGGGTCACCGAGAAGGCCACGTCTCCCACCGGCAGACCGCTGGAGGCGAGAGTACTGATACCAAGCGCTTGGGTGTCCCGATAGGAAAAGACCGACCCCGAGCCGTCACCGGCTGCGGACGGATCGGCAAACACATCATTGGAGTAGACGGTGTGGGCGGTGGCTAACGAGGTGACGCTAAAGGCAACTGAACCTTCGAAATCGCCGGAAGTTGCGACCGGTATGACCGACTCAGCGGTACTGGTGGCGCTGAGCTTTTTCCACTGGGTGGAGCGACGCAGATCTGATGCCAGGTCGCTGAGGGAACTGACATCCCCACGAATCCCTTTGAGCTCGGTCTGGGCCGAGCGCGCCTCGGTGCGTTGGTTCACCAAACGGTTCTGAGGCAGACGCTCGATCTGCATTAGCTGTCGAATGATATTGGATGTATCGAGGCCGCTGGAGAGGCCGTCTACGAAACTCATTGGCTTGTCCTTGTTGTACTCATCACATACGACGGTGGAGGAGGGCGGTGGTTGGGGAGGGTGTGGGTGTAGAGAGTGTGCTGGGGTGGAGTGCTATCAAAGGGAGTGCGGTGGAGGTCAGACCCTTGGCCTGACCCCCACTATTGTTTGATGATCTAGCCCAGGAGCCTCAGGACTGACTGTGGGATCTGGTTGGCTTGACCAAGCATTGCGGTACCAGCCTGTTGCAGGATCTGGCTCTTGGTGAAGTTCACCATCTCTTCGGCCATATCGGTGTCACGAATACGTGACTCCGAAGCAGCCAGGTTCTCACTGGTCACCTGAAGGTTACGAACCGTTGACTCCAAACGATT
>VAPK010325411.1_pt1 | contig 12027 bp, 14 predicted proteins | sample 3395031 | NCBI WGS metagenome assembly VAPK01 (sample SAMN08290443, study PRJNA428436) | hydrothermal vent metagenome | isolation source: Deep-sea hydrothermal vent chimney 1 | place: Pacific Ocean: Juan De Fuca Ridge | reverse complement strand
TGCATATTGGCGTCGCTGATATCCAGATAACGAACGATCGCATGAAGCTTTTTCAGATAGCGAACCGCTTCGTCGCTGCTACGCATATCGGGTTCGCTGACGATCTCCAGCAGCGGGGTTCCGGCACGGTTGAGATCGACAAGGCTGTGGTCGCCTTCATGCATGTTTTTGCCCGCATCCTCCTCCAGATGGGCTCTGGTGATGCCGACTCTTTTGCTCGATCCGTCTTCGAAATCGATATAGAGTTCTCCGTTTTCCACGATGGGGATCTCGAATTGGCTGATCTGGTATCCTTTGGGCAGATCCGGGTAGAAGTAATTTTTACGATTGAAGATCGATTTCCTATGAATCGTCGCGTTGATCGCCTTGCCGAAACTGATCGCCTTTTTGAGCGCTTCTACGTTGAGCACCGGTAGTGCGCCCGGAAGCGCCAGACATGTAGGGCAGACGTTGGTATTGGGAGCTTCTCCGAAACTGGTGGCGCATGAACAGAATATTTTCGTTTTGGTGTTGAGCTGGATATGCACTTCCAGTCCTATTATCGTCTCGAACATCGAAAAAACCTTAATGAAATATGTTGTTACTATTTTACTGCTTCATACATTTGAAGTTGCTTGCGATGAGGCCACTACGACATAGGGCGGACGAAATAGCGTATCGATGCGAAGCCGTACGCACCCGCGATTTCACACGCATCGATCTGATCTTCTTCCAAAATGCCCCCGAGTGCAAAGCAAGGTATATTCAGGGCTTTGCAGACTTTTTCGAGTTTTTCGATCCCCTGGGGAGTTCCCTTGTTCACGCTTTTAAAAACGGGACTGAAGGTAATCGCATCGGCTCCCATCTCCTGGGCCTGTCGCGCTTCCTGAAGCGAATGGGTGCTGACGATGACGAAAAGCCCCTCTCTTTTCGCCTCTTCGATTCGATCGAATTGGTATCCTCGCAGATGCACACCCCAAAACCCCAGCTTTTTAGCCAGATAAGGATCTCCGTTTAAAAGCGTGCGTTCACACCCGAATTCTTGGCAGATCCGTAGAAAAAAGGGGGCGAAATTCTCGGGAGGATTGCCGCTTTTGTCTCGAAAGGCGGCAAAATCCACGCGATGTTTGCGAAAAATATCTCTCAGATAGGAGTCGAACACCCCGATATCGGAGCCATAGTAGTCAGGGTCGGTGATCAGATAGCGTTTCATCCGTTCGTGAAGGGGCACGCAGCAACTCTATCAACTCTTTGAGATGTTTGGTCTGTTTGTGCTCCTCCTTGAGACGCTCGTACGAAATATGCGCCATCTCGAAAAAGATGACGAGAAAGAGGCCGATCGTCGCACCGAAAAAGGCTCCTATCAGGGCGACGATCAGGCCGAAAGGCCAAAAAAGGGTAAAAAAGAGGTAGGCGCCGATGATCACGACACCCCACGAGACGCCCTGTAAAAAACTCACGAGCGACTCGAACCCCTTGAAGTGTTTCATCTGTTAAAGAGACTCTTCCTGCAGCGTAACCGCACCCGCGAGATAGACGTAGGTGAGGATCATGAAGATAAAAGTCTGCAAAAGTGCTGAAAAGGTGAGCAGTGCAAACGCTGGAAGCGGTGCGATGAAAGGAACCAGCATCAGAATGACCGCCAAAAAGAGATCGTCGCCCTTGATGTTACCGAAGAGTCGGAAAGAGAGCGAGATGATTCTGGAGAGATGCGAGACGATCTCGATCGGAAACATCAGCGGTGCCAACACTTTCACAGGCCCCATGAAGTGCGCGAAGTAGTGTCCTACGCCGTGCTCTCTGATTCCTTCGAAGTTGTAGTAGATGAAAACGACCAGCGCGAGCGCCAACGTGAAATTCAGATTGCCGCTGGGAGATTCGAAACCGGGAACGATACCGATGACGTTCGCGAGAAAAACGAAGATACCGATCGTCGCGACAAGAGGGAGGTATTTGCGTGCATTCTTTTCACCGATGACATCCTTGCCCATCGCGATGACACCCTCAAGATAGGATTCCATCACGTTTTGTACCCCTTTGGGAACGATCTGCAAAGAGGAGGTGGCCGCCTTGGCGAGCAGATAGGCGAGTACGGCGACAAGCAGCGTATGCGCGATAAAGAGATAGGCATGATTGTGGGAGATGACCCCAAGCCATGTAAACACTTCGTTCATGAACAACCCTTTGTAAAAAAATTGCAGTATTCTATCCAAGATAGGGTTAAAAAAGCTTTAGAAATCCCTTTTCAGACGATTTTTTCCTGCCCCAGGCGATAGAGGGCGAAGTCGTAGCGGACAGGATCCTCCGGGTCGAAGCGGCGCAACGATTCGGTGAGCGCGACGACCGCCTTGAGATCGTAGGTTTTTCGCCGTAACAGTCCCAGCCGTCGGGAAACCCGGAAAGTATGGGTATCGAGCGGAATCAACAGATCCCTTTTGGATACCCCCTTCCAAAGCCCCATATCGATCGCATCCTCTCTGACCATCCAACGCAGATACATCAACCATCTCTTGTAAGGGGAGCGGCTCTTGGAGGTGGGAGGCGAACCTATCAGGAAATCGTATCCTTGGGAACTGTAGTCGTTCAATTGGCGTAACGCGAAGATCAAAGAGGCGAGCCCCTCGAGCACAGAACGCTCCTTTTTGTATCCTTTCAAAAAAAGCTCCTGCGGGTCGGCTTCAAGACACAACCGCCTGAGAGTGATAAAAAACGCCGCTACGTCAGAGGGGTTCTGAAAGCGGTAATAGTGTCCTTTTAGCGCTTTTTTTATTTTCGTTTCGTCCGCATGCAGAAGGGAAAAATCGAGTCCTTCCAGAAAGGCGACGATCTGTCGGGCGCTACCGTATCCGAAAAGCGCGCAGATCATCGATACGAGAGGATCGCGAAAACGTTTCGCGACAAGAATCGGATCGGGCCTTTGGTCGCTCACCTCATCGGGATCGTCTCTTCTGGCCGCTTCCCGATCGAGCATCTTCTTGAGGTCGTTCACACCACCCGCTCTCTCTGGTTGGTGTAGTTTTGCAAAAAGTCGGAGATGTTGACCAGTGCGTAGATCACCAGAAAAATCATCAAGCCGGGAAAGAAACTGAGCCACCAGGCGATATCGACCACATCCTTTCCTTCGCTCAGGATCGTACCCCAGCTAATTTGCGGCGGCATGATCCCGATCCCCAGAAAACTCAATCCGCTCTCGGCAAGAATCGCCCCGCCGACACCGAAGGTAAAACTCACGAAAAATATCGGTGCCAGTAACGGGGCGAAATATTTGAGGATGATTTTTAGACGCGATACCCTCGCGAGTTTCAGGATCTTGATGAAAGGTTTGCCGGAAATCGCGAAGCTCTCGCTCCTGATCATACGCGCCGTACCCATCCAGCCGGTTACCGAAATGACGAGAATCAAAACCCAGACCGAAGCGTTCATGTAACTAATCAGTGCCAGCAGCAGAAAAAAGGTGGGAAAGGTGAGAAACAGATCGATCAAGACGACGACCCCCCTATCCACCCAACCACGATAGAATCCCGCCATCACGCCGATGATCAAACCGACCAGATTGGCGATCAGCGCGCTTCCCACCCCAATGATCAACGAGGCTTTGCCCCCTTCCATCACGCGGGCGAGCAGATCGCGACCGAGCCTGTCGGTGCCGAAGGGGTGAGAGACGCAAGGAGAGAGGAGAATCGACGACTTGTCGAGCAAAAAAGGGTCGGCACGGTAGAGGAGATGGCCGAAGAAGGAGAACAGCACGATCGCCGTCAATACGCCGATACTGATCCACGGAACTCTCATCGTCCTCCTTTTTTTCGGCCATTATACCCAAACTATTCCTAAAACGTCATCGCATTCGCTTTGGATGATAATCGACGATTTCTCCTTCGAGCGTCTTGAAAAAAGCGACGACATCGTCAATCTGGGAGGGGGTGAATTCCTCTCCTATCTGATACTTGCTCATAATACGGATCGCCTCTTTGAGCTCTTTTACGGCACCGTTGTGAAAATAGGGAGAGGTGAGAGTGATATTGCGCAAAATCGGTACGCGAAAACGCTTTCTATCCCCTTCGCCCAAAAATCCGCCCACATTTTCGAAAGGAAAGGGATCGCTTTTTAGCAGATCTGCCGGCAACCTGCGCAGAGGAAAGCGCTGCATGCTCTGCCCACCCACGCTCATCCCCGTATGGCACCCTTTGCAACCTTTCTGTATGAAAAGGTTCAATCCCCTTTTGGCGGCATCGCCAATCGCTTGGTCGTCCCCTTCCAAAAAACGATCGAAGGCACCCCTGGTCAAAAGCGTACGCTCGTACGCTCCAATCGCTTTGCGGATATTTTCGAACGTCACCGCTCCGAATATTTTCAAAAACGCCTCCCGATAACGGGGGACGCTCTTAATCCGCTCGATCGCCAATGCCGGGGTGATTCCCATTTCGAAAGGCGCCTGCATCGGCCCGCCCGCCTGCGCTTCAACATCTTTTGCGCGACCATCCCAAAACTGCCGCTTCGCCAATGCGGCGTTGAGTACGGTAGGGGAGTTGAGATGCTTGGGATTTGGCAGATTGTGAATTCCGATCGCCGTGGGAAGATTGTCGTCTCCTCCCTCGTTCAGGATGTGACAGCGATGGCAACTGACCGTTTGATCTTCGGATAGAAGCGTATCGAAAAAGAGCGCCTTTCCCAACGCTATCTTTTCGGGATCGAGAGGATTTTGGGGATTATCCGCAATCGCGAGCAGTTTTTCGTATTCCGCGGGGACCGGCGCAAGCCCATGGGAGAGCGCATAGGTACGAAGCTCCCGATCGTTCATATAACGAATCTCTTTTTTCGGTATCAGCTGCAACCCACCATACCAACCCGCAACGACGAATATCGCCATCAGTACGATTATTCCCGATTTCACCACTTCTCTCCTCTTTTTGGCATTGTAACTTTTTTCCGGTATTTCGTACTTGAGCAAGATCAAAAAAGAGGGATATTTTATAAATTTTTTTTATTCGAAGACGGTTGATGGCCGACGATGGGAGCCGATTGGATCCTACTGCTTCATACCAAGCAGCGTATCGACCATACGGTCTATCGTCGTGATTATTTTGGCACTCGCCTGATAGGCGGTCTGGTACTTCATGAGATTGACGAGTTCTTCATCCAGATCCACACCGCTGACGGCGTTGTACTCTTCGGTCACGGTATTGTTCAACACTTCGGCCGCGTCGCTGTCGCGTTGTGCCTGTTCGCCGTCGGTCGCGACGATCGCGGCACTGAAGCGGTAGAAACCTTCGATCGTCTGATTCACTTCGCTGCCGTCATAGCGCACGAAATCGATTCTTTCGTACTGCAACGCCACCATTTTGGACGCAAGTTCGTTGTTTCCATCGATCGGAGAGATATAAGGCTGGATTTTGGCCGGATTTTCGGCCAGATCAGAACGCAGGCGCACGTTCGAAGCGAGGTCACCTTCGAAAAGTTTGTGCACCCCCATAACCCCCGCGAAACGGCTGCCGTGATCTTCCATCGCGATGAGATAGTCGCCTTGAGGATCTTGGGGAACGATTCGCAGCACCCCATCGGTCATTTCGGCCCGAAAAAGATCGTCCAGATCGTTGCTGCCGTCGTTGTCCTGGTTGTCGTCCATATTGGCGTTTATCTGTCCGACGATACTGGAGGGCGTACCGTCGTCCAGCGTCGTATCGCCGTCGATCGTGATCGTACGCCTGGCCGCCACCTCTCCGTTATGGTCGTAGACCACAAGGTCGAAACTCCCTTCCCGAATCGTATCGTAATTGATCAGCCTATCGGTGGCGCTGAAATTTTCGAAAGGGTCGGTGCGAAGCTCCTTTTGCGGGCTTTGGGCGTAGAGTCCGTTGACACTCCGGGTCAATGTCTTGGTAAAAGTGTCCAGATCGTTGATATATTTTTGGATGATCGAACCATCCGGCCGCTCCAAGGTGGAGTTGAATCTGCTACCTCGAAGGGCGACGATCGCACCCACCTTCCCTCCTCGTATTTTGTCCGTGATATCGACCTGCTCTCTGTTTTCGTTTTCGTAGTATACGGAATTGAAACGGTAACGGCTGTCGCTATCCTGGGCACTGAGAGGATGGAAAGTCGTCCCGTCCACCAGTGCGTATCCTCCCACGTTCAGATAGTAGTTCTTACCCTGATCCGTCATCTGCCGATCCACCGTCATATCGGTTGTGAGGTTGCCTTTGTATACCGATATGTTGACCAGTTTGGAGAGTGCGAGTTCCAGTTTGTCACGCTGATCGCGCAGGTCGTTGGCGTTGCTTCTGCCGTCTCCTTCTATCTTGTTGATATTCTTGTTCAAATCGGCGATCTGCTCGGCGAGTCTGTTGACTTCGTCGATATGGAAAACCAGATCGTCGTTGAGGCGCTCCTGGAGGGATTGAAGTTTTCCGGATGTATCGTTCAAGCTTTTGGCGAGTGTATCCATGCTTTGGGCCAGAACGATCTTCTGCGCATCGTCCCCGGGATTTTGGGCGACATTGCTCCATGCGGTGAAAAAATCTCTCAACTCTTTGGAGATACCCACATCCTCCAAATCCGGCAGATATCCGCTCACTTCCTGGAGAGTATCCCGCTTGTACTGATGGTATTCGAGATTGGATGCGGCTTTGGTCATCCGTTCGTAGACGAATTCGTCATGAATGCGGACGATCGCCTTGACTTGCACACCGTTTCCCACATCCCCCGGTATCTGGTGAATAGGGGGATTCGCCTCCTGAATGACGCGCTGTCTCGTGTAGCCGGGGGTATTGGCGTTGGAGATGTTGTGGCTGGTGGTATTGATCGCGGATTGTGAAGTATTCAATCCCGTATAACCGATATGCAAAGAGTCGAAGATTCCCATTTTATGCACTCACTTTCAGAATCGAGGCGGGTTTGGGCGTCGTCTTTTCGTAACCGCTGGAATCAAGAGCGAACACTCTATCCAGCATCGTATTGTAAAACTCGCTGATCGATACGACATACCTGGCGAATTTCCTGTTCACCTTTTTCAGTTTCATGAGCCTCTTTTTCAACTTCTCCAGAAGCAACTGCTCCTCTTTATCCAACAATACATCGAGTCCTTTGTCCGGCTCTTTGCGTGTACGCTCCACCAGTTCTGCATTAAGAAGCGACTTTCTGTTTTCAAAAGCGTGTATCAACGCCTCTTTCTCTCGCAGATGATCCGACATTTTTTCGTGTTGTGTCGCTTTGATCGCTTCGATATCCCGCTTCGTCAATGCGATCAATCGATCGATGTCACCAATCGCCGCTTCGATATGGCGTTTGAGCATCATGACTCCTTTTACATTGTTAATAGTAAATCGTCAAAAACGTCAAAAACTGAAGGGATCGTTCGAAAAAAAAAGCGGGGTTTCAGGAGATTTTATCATCCGTGGCCACGGATGAAACGATTTGTTTTTTCGATGGTTGAGAAATGGTTTTCACTTCGGGATTTTGCTGCTCTTTGAGAAAATCGAACAGCAGTTGGCTGAAACCGAATCCTCCGCTAAGCGCTTTACCCATCGTCTCGTTGTACATAGAGCTGTAGATTTTGTCACCGGCATCTTTGCCAAAGAGTGGATTGTCGTGTTTGAGCGAAATATCGAGAATCTTTTTGAGCAAAAACGCTTCGAAAGCGTCCGTCTGTTCCTTGAGTTTCAAATCATCCGAAGTAGGCGTGATTTTCGGCCCCTCCAGCGCCGCAAGAGCGACGCTATTGTCGATTTTCATCAAATCACCTCCAGTTCGGCGTTGATCGCGCCGGCACGTTTGATCGTTTCGATGATCGCGATGATATCCGCCGGCTTGGCACCGAGTCTTTGCAGGACTCTGGTAACGTTGGCTATCGTGATCTGTCCATATTTCATATTGATCACGTTTTGGGAGATATCGACGCTCGCCTCTTCTCCGAATCGCTGTATTCCTTTGCCGGAAGGGAGTTTCGACGTGGGCGAAATCTTCAACGTTAAATCGCCGTGGGAGACGACGACCGGATCGATTCTGATATCGATTCCGGCGACGACCGTTCCGGTCTTTTCGTCGATCACCACTTTGGGATGGTTCGGTTTGGAGATGCGCGTTTGATCCACCTGTGCGAGAAAGGTCACCATACTCATATTGTCCGGTTTTCTCAACTGGATCGTCCTGGGATCCAGCGCGACTGCCGTTCCTTGTCCGAAAAAGCGGTTGAGGGTGTTTTCGATATGCATCGCCGTCGTGAAATCACTGCGCTTGAGACTCAGCTTGATTCGGCTTTTGGCGTAGAGATCGTAGGCCACTTCCCTCTCCACCAACGCTCCTTGGTAGATTCTGGCGACCGTCGCCCGATAAGGCTTGCTCTTTTTGCCGGCGAAGCCTTTGCGAATCGTACCCTGCGCAAGAGCGTAGATTCTGCCGTCCACCCCTTTGAGCGGCGTCAACAACAATGTACCGCCGACGATCGATTTGGCGTCGCCTATGGAGGAGACTTCGATATCGATCTTGTCCCCGTGCCTGGCAAACGGCGGGAGTTTGGCGGTGACGACCACCGCCGCGACGTTTTTGGATTTGACGTCCTTGGCGTCGATCTTGACGTTGACACTCTGAAGCATACTGGCGATCGCGCGGCGGGTAAACTGGCTGGAGGTACCATCCCCCGTGCCCGCAAGCCCTACGACCAAGCCGTAACCGATCAGTTGATTCTCCCGAACACCCACGACACTCGCCACATCCTTGATCTGGGTGGCAAGTAGCGGTTGCAAAAACAGCAGGAGTAGAAACAGACTCTTTTTCACGCGATTATCCTCACTCTCTTTATCTTGGCAGTAAACGAGCAAGAACTATGCCACATCATAGTAGCTCAGCGAACTCTTTCCGAATTTTCTGCTCTTTTTCAGACGAAACGGACCGATCGTCGGCGGCAATACGATCTTGGTGCGGTGTTCGAGGATAATCATCCTGACGATCGAAGGAGGCGTGCGTGAAATCAGCTCCAATACCCGCTCGTAAATCTCCTCCATACCCGCTCTGATATCGAAAGGAGGGTCGAAGTAGAGATAGGCGCCTCCTTTCCGCTGTCTGATCGCTTCGATCACCTCGTCGTAGCGCTCGAAGGTGTCTCCTCTGATCGGATGGGTAGACGTCGCATCGATCGCCCGGCAGTTTTGCAAAAGCGTATCGTAAGCCTTTTGATCTTTTTCTATAAACCACACCTCCTTTGCGCCGCGGCTGAGCGCTTCGAGTCCGATCGCTCCGCTCCCTCCGAAAAGTTCCACAAAATAATTACCATGCAGATCGTACTGAAGCGTATCGAAAAGAGAACCTTTGAGAATCGATTTACTGCTTCGCGTCGTATCTTTCGCCGGAAGTAGAAGTTTTTTGCCTTTGTGGACTCCTCCCGTGATCTGTGTCGTGAAAGGTTTAGCTTTCATGATAGGCTCTGATAAGACGATTGATCATCTGTTGATGCTTTTTGTTGAGCCGCGTTATGATGCGTTCGAGCTCCTCTTTCGTCAACGTTTTGTTTTCGGATACACTTTCTAGCGTCTCCGTAGGCTTCTCTTTCTCCCTCTCGGCTCCCATCTGCACACGCTTTTGCATCTGTGCGATCTTCGCCATCAACATTTCATAGGTGAAAGGGATCTGGAGATCCTCTCCGATTACGAGCAGGGGCTTTTTGGCGTTTAATCTCCGGTCCGATACGATTACGTCCGCATCCTTGAGGGGAACGTTTTGGTTGCGCAAAAGAAGTTTCAACCCCTCCAGCAGCAGTTCGGAACGACATGAGAGGCCGATTTTTGGCATAAAAGTGTTACCTTTCATCTCTTTTTATGCGATTTTAGCAAAATATCACTTCCCAAACGCTTCAGAATACCTACATCACATCCGATCTAGAGTTAGAAAAATGCTAAAGGAGTAGCAGATGCAAATGCAATTCAAAGCCGTCTCTCCTCCCCAGAAATACTCGACGGAACATCTTCAGAGCGTATCGATACGGGGCCAGAGCGGTACAAAAAACGCAACGCAAAGGGAAAATCACCCAATTGACGGACCGGGACAGATACACCAGCCCCGTCCGGAAGAGATCAGCGCGAAATTCAATCAACTCTCCGATGAGATGGATCTGGACGTCAAATTCGCCTATAATGAAAAGATCGATCAATTCTATATCAACGTCATCGACAAGAGCAGCGGAGAAGTGATCCGAAAGCTTCCTAGTGACGAAGCGATGAAAATCGCCGAGAGCATGAAAGAGCTCGTCGGTACGCTTTTTGACAAGAGGGGTTGACAGATGGCCGGCACACTCAGTACCCTCGGACTCGGAAGTCAAGGAGCTCTCTCCTACGATATCATCGACAAACTCAAGGCGGCCGACGAAGCGGCATTTATCAAACCGATCGATACCAAAATCTATTCGCTGCAAAACAGACAGAGCGCACTCGGTTCGCTCACCTCGCTCATCGGCGATTTCAAGAACAGCGTCGAAGATCTCGCTTCCGTGAATTTTTTGGACGACAGAAAGATCGAAACAAGCGGCACTTCCGTCGCGATCGACGTCCAACCAGGATCGAACGTCGACAACGTCACGATCGACGTTTCGCAGATCGCTACACGCGATATCCACCACTCGAAAGGTTTCGGCTCCAAAGAGGATACCTTCGCCGACGGTGCCGAGACGATCACGTTGACGATCGGAGATCAAAACTTCGATATCGATGTCGACGAGACGACGACACTGGAGGATCTTGCGGGATTGATCAACGAAAAGAGCGGCGGAAAGATCAACGCATCGATTCTCAACACCGGAGGGGAGACACCCTACGAACTGATCCTCACTTCCAAAGAGACCGGAACGGACAACGACATCTCGATGAGCGCCTCGGGCAACGCTCTTGCCAACTTGAACATGAGCGAAATCCAAAACGCACAGGATGCCCGTTTTACTTACAACGGCATCGAAGTGACAAGGGGCACGAACAAAATCGACGATCTCATCGGCGGTATCTCCCTCACGCTGAAAGAGACGGGAGAATCGAAAATCTCCATCGAACAGGACAACGACGCCATCTCGCAGAAGGTGCAGAATTTCGTCGACAAATACAACGAGGTGATGGGGCAGATCAAAACCTTCACCCAATACGACCCCGATACGAAAACGGCGGGCGCACTCCAAGGGGTGAGTGAGATCAATGCCCTAAAAAGCGGTATCCAGGAGGTGATCGAAACCGTCACCGTCAAAGGAAGAACACTGCAGGATGCGGGAATCGAAATTGACCGTTACGGAAATATGAGTTTCGATAAAGAGAAATTTACGACTCTACTTGAGAACGATCCGACCGCCGTCACCGATCTTTTTACGGGCGATGTGCTTTCGGAAAGCAGTGACGACGACGGCGTTTTCACCCGTCTCAAAGAGCGTCTCAAGGAGCTTGCGACGGGTTATGATTCGATGTTGAAAAATCTTTCCGGAGAGTTTGACGAAAAGATGAGCGCACTCGAAGAGAGCAAAGAAAAAGCGAAAGAGAGACTCGAAAACAGATACGAAATCATGGCAAAAAAATTCGCTTCGTTCGATGCCATGATCGGTCGAATCAACAACCAATTCAGCGCCCTGGATATGGTTATCAAGCAACAACTCAGCCAAAAATAGAAGATAAAGGATACAGATGCGACGTAACGCTTATCAGGCCTATACCCAAAACCACACCAATATCCATTCACCGGAGAAACTGATCGAGATGCTCTACGAAGGGGTGCTCAGATTCACCTCTCTGGCAAAGCGTGCGATCGAACAGAGGGATATGGAAGCAAAATCCAAATGGATTAACCGCTCCACCGATATTTTCATCGAATTGATCAACTCTCTGAGCAACGACGGAACGGAGATGACCGCCTATCTCTCCGGGCTCTATATGCATCAGATCAAACTTCTCACCCAAGCGAACGTTCGCAACTCCACCAAAGAGCTCGACACGATCATCCATGTCGCGAGCGTACTGCTGGAGACGTGGAGGGATGAAACCTCTCCTCAAAAAACGAGCCAAGAGCACAAACTTGAAACAGCCGTGGCTT
>VAPK010024033.1_pt1 | contig 12034 bp, 11 predicted proteins | sample 3395031 | NCBI WGS metagenome assembly VAPK01 (sample SAMN08290443, study PRJNA428436) | hydrothermal vent metagenome | isolation source: Deep-sea hydrothermal vent chimney 1 | place: Pacific Ocean: Juan De Fuca Ridge | reverse complement strand
TGCGCCTCCTGTTACGATTGCAACTTTATTCATCACTTATCTCATGCCCATTTACACTGATTATAATCAATAACAGTATAGGCTATACATGGCTAATGATTTCTAATAAAAAGACTTGATATTAATCTGGATTAGCTTCGAAAAACAGGGCATGACTTATACTTTCTGCTATATATAAAGAACAATAATTAATTTAACATAGGAGCTTAGGATGATCACATACGATGAATTAAACACCCAAAATGATAAAATAACAGAACTTAGCAATGTTCTATCTGTACTAATCAAAGACCGTTCTTTGTGCGATTCTGAAGTTTGTTGTCAACTTTTTTACAATTACATGGACAAAGTTAACGAACATATGCAATTTGTCGATAGTAACTTTTATCAAAATTTATTAACAAACTCTTCGCCAGAAGCCAATAAACTTGCTAATAACTTTATGGCGGGTTCACATGAAATTAAAAGGGTGATGAATAGTTATGCTAAAAAATGGTGTAGAAAATCAACGCGCGAACTAAAAATTGGTGGCGGACTGCATAATAAGTTTACCCAACAAACAGATGAAATGTTTGAGATGGTTCTTGATAGAATTCAAGATGAAATGGAAAAGTTATATCCTATGGTTCGTAAAATTAGCAATGGTTAAATAGTTGCTATAGAGCACCTCTATAAACCTCTTTCTAAGAAACAAAAAAGCCCCGCTTTCTATAAGAATGCGGGGCTTTTTACTAGAAAGAAAAAAGCTATTTCTTCTTCTTAGCTTCTTCTCTTTCTTTAACTTCCTTGATAACTTCTTCAGCTACATTTTTAGGACAAGGCATATAGTGTGAGAACTCCATAGAGAATTGACCACGACCCGATGTCATTGTACGAAGATCACCAATGTAACCAAACATTTCAGCCAATGGAGCATCTATTTTAATACGCACACCCGTTGGACCAGACTCTTGTGATTTGATCATGCCACGACGTCTGTTCATATCACCGATAACATCACCAACGTGATCTTCAGGAGTAAATACGTCAACCTTCATGATAGGCTCGATTAATTGAGCACCTGCTTTAGGCATAGTTTGACGGAAAGCACCACGTGCTGCTAATTCAAACGCCATTGCTGATGAGTCAACCGCATGGTAAGCACCATCTAATAGAGTAACTTTAACATCTAAAACTGGGAAACCAGCAAGAACACCGTTATCCATCATTTGACCGAATGCTTTATCAATTGCAGGCCAGTATTCACGAGGTACGTTACCACCGGTTACTTTTGATTCAAATGCGTAGCCTTCACCTACCTCATTTGGCTCCATTATGTAATCGATTTTACCAAACTGTCCAGAACCACCAGACTGCTTTTTATGTGTGTAGCTGTCTTCAACCTGCTGAGTAATTGTTTCGCGATAGGCAACCTGTGGCTTACCTACTTCAACATCAACACCGTGTGTACGCTTCAAAATATCAATTTTGATATCAAGATGTAGCTCACCCATTCCTCTAAGAATAGTTTCACCACTGTCTTCGTCAGTTTCAACGCGGAAAGATGGATCTTCAGCAACCATTTTACCAATCGCAACACCCATTTTTTCAGAACCACCTTTATCTTTCGGTGATACAGCAATCGAGATAACTGGCTCAGGGAAGACCATAGGCTCTAAGATAGCTGGATTTTTAGGATCACATAATGTGTGACCAGTTTGTACATTCTTCATACCCAAAACAGCCACGATATCGCCTGCTTGCGCACCGTCTAATTCAATACGGTCATCTGCTGACATCTCAACAATACGGCCAATTCTTTCTGTCTTGCCTGTAGCTGAGTTAAGCACTGTCATGCCTTTTTCTAGCTTACCCGAGTAAACACGAATAAAGGTTAATGCGCCATAACGGTCATCCATGATTTTAAATGCCAATGCGCGTAGTGGATGATCAACATCAACAATTGCAAATTTACCAGTTGGCTCGCCTTCTTCATCAGTTTCAGCTTGTGGCTCAACATCTGTAGGGCAAGGAAGGTAATCAATCACGGCATCAAGAATTAGCTGGATACCTTTGTTTTTAAAGGCTGAACCTGTGTAAGTCGGGAAGAAAGTCATATCCTTCGTTCCTTTACGAATACAGGCTTTAATCACATCCATGTCAGGCTCTACACCATCTAAGTATTTTTCCATCGCATCATCGTCAAGCTCTACAGCTGTTTCGATTAGCTTTTCACGCCATTCTTCAACTTGATCAACCATGTCCGCAGGAACATCTTGAATTTCATAGTTTAATGGATCATCAGAACCATCCCAAACCCACGCTTTACGTGTTAATAAATCAACAACACCAGTGAATTCGTCTTCCACACCGATTGGAAGTACCATCACTAATGGATTAGCACCCAATACATCTTCAACTTGCTTTACAACTCGTAAGAAATCAGCTCCAACACGATCAAGCTTGTTTACGAAGATAATACGAGCAACTTCAGATTCGTTTGCATAACGCCAGTTAGTTTCTGACTGAGGCTCAACCCCACCTGATGCACAAAATACACCAACACCACCATCGAGAACTTTAAGTGAACGATATACCTCAACCGTAAAGTCAACGTGACCCGGTGTATCGATAATATTCATGCGATGATCTTTCCAGAATGCACTTACCGCAGCAGATTGGATTGTGATACCACGTTCAGCTTCTTGTTCCATGAAATCAGTTGTTGCTTCACCATCGTGAACCTCACCAATTTTATGGATTTTACCGGTAAGGCTAAGAATTCGTTCTGTGGTGGTTGTCTTACCCGCATCAACGTGTGCGAAGATGCCGATATTACGGTATTTGCTTAGATCTGCCATGACTATAGTCTCTGTACTTTGCAATTATGCTTATTAATTGTGGTTAAAAACCCTAGTTTACCACTAGGCGAAAAAACGCGGTATTATATAGTAAAATGCTAATATTAGGTATACTTTTTAAAATTAAAAGATTTGGTCTATTTTTAACTAGTTTTCGCTATACTTTCAAAATTACCCCATCACTATCGCTATCAGTCAAACTGCTAAAAAGTGGGGGGGTGCCATTCTATCTTAATGAGCTCTAAATTCTATGAAATATACCCTTAACACTAATAATAATCCTGCCAATGATTCAACTGATTGCCTTGTCATACCTGTTTTCATAAAAGACAAAGAAATCATTTTAAGTGAATCGGGAAAGCTTTTAGATGAAGCTAACTCAGGATCGATTCGTAAAATTCTTGATAAAGGTGATTTTAAAGGAGCTGTTGGTAGCACGATGATGCTACATGATATTAGCACTAATTCTTCTCGCGTAATGTTAATGGGGTGTGGCGACCAATCTAACTTTGACGTTAAACAACTAAACATCTCTGTTAAAGCCGCCGGTAAAGTGCTTAAAAACTCTGTGGTAAAAACAGTTAGTTTATATTTAAGTGAGACTTCAAGTAATGCACCACTTGATAAAAACCAAGCTATCACCCAAACCATTATTGCCTTTGCCGATAGCCTTTATACATTGTTAGATTATAAAAGTAACAAAGGCGATGAGTGTTCGCTTGAAAAACTTTCTATTTCTTGTGTGGATGAGTTTGATGACGAAAATACCGCTGCACTTAAAAATGGAATTGCTATAACAGAAGGTATGAAAGTAACACGTGATTTAGCCAATCACCCAGGAAATGTATGTACACCTACCTTCATTGCTGACACAGCTACCGATATCGCTAATGATTACAAAAACATCGAAATTAATATACTTGAAGAAAGCGATATGGAAGTGCTCGGCATGGGTTCTTTTTTATCTGTAAGTAAAGGTAGTGATGAACCGGGAAAGATGGTTATTTTACAATATTCAGGGGCTAAAGATAAAAATGAGGCACCTATAGCGCTAGTTGGCAAAGGCGTGACCTTTGACACAGGTGGCATCTCATTAAAACCTGGTGCAAAAATGGATGAAATGAAGTTTGATATGGGTGGTGCTGCTGGTATGTTAGGTACATTAAAAGCCTGTGCTGAAATGCAATTACCGCTTAATTTAGTTGTGGTGCTTGCCGCTGCCGAGAATATGCCTAGCGCACGCGCATCAAAGCCTGGTGATATTGTAACCTCTATGCAAGGCACAACAATCGAAGTTTTAAATACGGATGCTGAAGGTCGTTTAGTCCTATGTGATGCGCTGACTTATGTTGGTAAATTTAAACCACGCATTGTCATTGATGCCGCAACATTGACAGGCGCCTGTATCGTTGCTTTAGGTCACCAAATCTGTGCACTACTATCTAATAACGATGATCTAGCAAATGATTTACTCGATGCAGGTTTACATGTGAATGACCAAACATGGCGCTTGCCCATGAATGATGACTACAAAAAACAACTAAAGAGCGCATTTGCAGATTTAGGAAATATCGGTGGTCCTGGCGCTGGCACGATAACAGCCGCTTGTTTTTTAGGTGAGTTCACCAAAGACTATCACTGGGCGCATCTAGATATTGCAGGTACTGCTTGGAATGGCAAGAACGCAACTGGCAGACCTGTGCCCTTGTTATCGCAATATTTGATCAATATGGCAAAAAAGAATAACTAGAGCTATGAGTCCTAAATTCAAAAAGTTGATCCTATTTAGATGGGAGATATCTATTCAACGCCAAGTTGAAACAACCTACTATGGGGAGTCGAAGCATGACAGATATTAAATTTTATGTCTGCCAGCGAGACGGTCTGGATGAACGCCTAAAGCTCTCATATAAACTTGTAAATATGGCTTTAAAACATAACTTTAAAATTCATATCCACACTGACAATGAGCAAACCAGTCAGAAAGTTGATCATTTATTATGGTCACAAGAGGCACAGAGCTTTATCACCCATACCGTATTAAACGAAGATACTAATCCACAAGGCTCTGTATCCATGGAACAAGTTGTTATTTCACATGACGTTGAACCGATACATAATTGCGACTACTTAATCAACCTTTCTAACCAACGACCTTCTTTCTTTTCTCGCTTCCTAAAAGTTGCTGAAATTCTAGATAATAATGAAAATATAATATCCGCTGGTCGTGAACGATATGCTTTCTACCGTGACCGAGGCTATACTCTTGAGTTCCATAAGTTATGAACCATATGTGATTTTACGTACACATAATAGAATATGCCTCAGAACATTAATATCCCCACTGTTAACAATTTAGTTTCTGCTGGTGACCCTAGTTTAAAAAGTAATTCTGTTGCTTCTGGCTTTTCCACGAGCTCAGATGAACTCAATCTACGCATTGAAGAACTGGAAAATGCAATTGGTCAAGACAATATGGGACCCATTGGCAGAGCTTACGCGATTCGTTCAGAAGAAAGTGAAGATGAACTTACCAATTGATTGAGCGGCGCATTAGTAAAATAAATCATGGCAAAAGAAAACCTTATGAAATTCAGATTTTCTTTTATCAATAACTTTGATAAGATGTAACACACATGAAAACCCCCGCAATAAAACAAGCTTTTAGTTTAAACAAACATCCTAGAGAGATGGCATGGCTATGCTTTCCTGAGTCAGAATACCCTGAAGGTATTACTGATTTATTAAGCTTGTGTGCGTCTGATTCACAACTAGAAAGATTTGCAGACGAATACAATCTTGATGCAAAAGATGTTCATCGTGTTCTTATAAACTTCATCAATAAAGTTATTCTTGTTGAAGGCAATTCAGATATGAAGCTTTTAGGCACGGATAAATTTACAACACCAAAACTACGTAAGCTACACTATCAATTATTAATGAGAATTTACCACCCTGATGTAAATTCATCACCACTAGCTAAAGAATACACGGGAATAATTACTGCTGCTTATCACAGACTTAAAAATGCTCATGCCGTTATCGAAATTAAAACAACAAGAAAAAGTAGTAACTCAAGAAAGCCACCAAAAAGCTTTTATCAAGCAACTAAGAAAGCAGAACAACATATTTCAAATATAAAAAGTGCTTTTGCGGCGGTTTCAGCTATCAGTATTATTTCTCTTGTTGCATTTGCAGGTCACCTTTATGACCCCGCCAACCCCGAGTTAACGATTAATACAAGTTCGACTAAAACTGAACTAAAAGTCACTAATCAAAATAGTCAGGATGACTCGTCTGAAAAAGCAATAGAATCAAAGTTTAGAATGGCTTCTTTTTCTGCGGCTATTGAACAGCAAACAACTGAAGTAAAACTTCAAAAATTAGTCCAGAATCTTGAGTCTGCCTATGAACATGGCGATGTTGACCAAATAAAAAATATTTTGGCGAATTCACCTGAAATTGTAAATCAAACAGATCAACAGATTAGTAAAAAATTGGAAACTCTTTTTGAAATTACTAGTGAAAGAAAAATGCTACTTTATGATTTCAGCTGGAGAAATATCTCAGGGAAAATGCAAGGGCAAGGTAAATTCATCTCTCGTTATCAATTAATAGGAGAAAATCAGTGGCTTACTCGCGAAGGAAATGCACATATTACAGCTGAAAAATCTGGGTCTACGTTAGAAGTCACTCACCTTGAATTGCAAAATCAGTCCATCGAGCATTAAGAATAATATAGTTAAAGTTACTGACTGTGAACTCACTCACTTAGTCTCCTTACTCAACAAATATCATTTATCCCTCAAAATTACCCACAGCATAGAAATACCTGGAAGTTATTGGGGCGATACTGAAGCAGGACTCATTGGAAACACTGTCTATGTGCGCAGTGATAGCCCTATCCACTCCCTATTGCATGAAACCTGCCATTTTATCTGCATGGACACCAACAGAAGAGACAATCTCGATACTGACGCTGCTGGAGATTATGATGAAGAAAATGCAGTCTGTTATCTACAAATCCTACTTGCTGATGATATACCTGAAATGGGAAGTAGTCGCATGACCCAAGACATGGACAGCTGGGGATATACTTTTCGTTTGGGATCGGCACAAGCTTGGTTTAACCAAGATGCAGATGATGCCTTGGACTGGTTAAAAAACTATAAATTATTAGACACTAATAACCGACCTAACTATCAGTTACGAACCTAAATGTCTTGAGCTCTAATGGCACCCCCCCCTTTTTTTAACAATTAACCACCTGCAATAGTCATACTATCAACTAAAATTGAGCCTGTTTTCATTGAGCTACGCAGGTCAACATCAGTTCCAACAGCAACTATATTTTTAAACATATCGCTCAAATTACCTGCAATTGTAACCTCTTCAACTGGGAACTGTATTTCACCATTTTCTACCCAGAAGCCTGAAGCACCTCGTGAATAATCACCTGTTAAACTATTAACACTACTGCCAATTAATTCAGTGACATAAAAACCAGTATCAAGCTGCTTAAGTAAGTCATTAAAGCTCTGCCCAGTTGAATCAAGCGTTAGGTTATGCGTCCCACCTGAGTTTGCTGTTGACTCTAAACCTAATTGACGAGCTGAGTAACTACCCATAATATAATTTTGAATCACACCATCAATCACAATATCTTTATTGCTTGTTGCAACACCTTCTTTATCAAAGTAGCTACTACCAAACCCTTGTTTAATATGCGGCTGCTCATGTAAATGAATAAAGTCAGGAAACACTTTTGTATCAATACTATCCAGCAAGAAAGTAGACTTTCGGTATTGTGCCCCACCTGCAATAGCACCAGTAAAGTGCCCAATTAGACTTCTAGCAACTTCAGGTGAATACAAAATAGCTGATTTTCGAGTACTAATTTGCCGCCCATTTAAACGTGCTATTGTTCTTTCAGCTGCTTTAATACCTATTTTTTCAATAGCTTCAAGGTCATTCTTAGTGCGACTAGTGCTATACCAATAATCACGCTGCATTGCATCATCACCAACTTCTTGTCCAATAACAGAACAGCTCAAACTATGGCGACTCGAAGACATAACACCCGTAAAACCATGCGTATTCGCAGTAAGGCTTAAGCCGCTGTAAGTACTAATACTAGCACCGTCAGAATTAGTAATACGCTTATCAAAGTCACGAGCGGCAGCTTCACAGGACTTAGCAATTTCGATTGCCTCATCTGCTGATAAATCCCAGGGATGATATAAATCTAGGTCTTCTATATCTGTTGCCATACGATCAGCATTGGCTAAGCCTGTGTATTTGTCTTCCCCTGTAAACTTAGCAATATTACAGGCAGCTCTAACTGTATCTTCAACTGCTTTATCCGATAAATCAGCCGTCGATGCAGAGCCCGTGTTTAAGCCTATATAGATGCTCAAACCAAGTCCTTGATCACGATTATATTCCAACTTATCAACAACATCCCCACGTGTTTCAACGGATAATCCAATACCACGATTGATACTTAACTCTGCATCCGTAGCACCATACTTTTTTGCAAGTTTAAGAACTCTGTCTGATAACTCACGTAGCTCTTGCTCTGCTTTTATTAATTCATTTTTATTATTCATATCTATGCCTCGGTTCCACCAACAGTTAAACCATCAATTTTAAGTGTGGGTTGACCAACACCTACAGGAACGCTTTGACCGCCCTTGCCACAGATACCAACACCTTGATCCAATGCAAGATCATTACCAATCATGCTGACTTTTGTTAATACATCAGGACCATTACCAATTAAGGTCGCACCTTTAACAGGCCGAGTTACTTTTCCGTTTTCAATTAAATAAGCTTCAGATGTTGAGAACACAAATTTACCAGAAGTTATATCCACCTGCCCACCTGCAAAATTTACTGCATATAAGCCGTTTTTAACCGAGGAAATTATCTCTTCTGGTTCTTTATCACCAGCTAACATATAAGTATTTGTCATACGCGGCATTGGTAGGTGAGCATATGACTCACGACGACCATTACCAGTTGACTTTTCACCCATTAATTTAGCATTTAGCTTGTCCTGCATATAGCCTTTTAGAACACCGTCCTCAATTAAAGTGGTGCAATTAGTCGGCGTACCTTCATCATCTATACTGAGCGAGCCACGACGATTATCAAGCGTACCATCATCAACGATAGTGACACCTTTAGCGGCAACTTTCTCACCAATACGCCCACTAAACGCAGAAGTGCCTTTACGGTTAAAGTCTCCTTCTAAACCATGCCCAATCGCCTCATGCAATAAAATACCTGGCCATCCAGAACCCAATACAACAGTTTGGCTTCCCGCTGGCGCAGCAACCGACTCAAGATTAACCAATGCCATGCGCACGGCTTCTTGAGCATATCCTCTAATACGATCAGCTTGGGTGAAGTAGTCAAAACCAAAACGCCCTCCCCCCCCTGTACTGGCAGATTCTCGCTTACCATCTTTTTCTACAATAACGCTAATATTCATACGAACTAATGGACGAATATCAACATTCATATTGCCATCGATATCGGCAATAAGAATATGCTCATGAACACCAGCAATATTTGCCATCACTTGTATTACATGTGAACTCGCAGCTCGCGCTTCTTTATCAGCGAGATTCAATAATGCAATTTTTTCATTTTCACTCATAGAAGCAAGAGGATTGTCAGTGGAATATAGCGCATTAACACTTTGCTGCCCTTTTGCAGACCAGCCTTTAACTTTTCCTGTTTGACCAGACTTACCTATTCCTGCAGCAGCTTTAGCAGAAGAAATTAATGCATCAAAGGTAATTTCATCAGAATAGGCAAAGCCTGTTTGCTCTCCTACTACCATCCGCACTCCGACACCTTGATCAATACTGTAGGTACCATTTTTAATAATGCTGTCTTCGAGTGACCATGATTCAAATCGTGTTGATTGAAAATATAGATCAGCCAAGTCAGCTCCCTTTAATTGAGAGAAAACTTGATCTAATTTTGCTTCATTTAATCCAGCGGGCTCAAACAGTTGTTGCTCTACTTGCTGGTATATTGAGTTTGTCATTAATACTTATAACCGATTATGTTTATAATTTCATATGTTGAAGCACAGGAAAACTCTTACGAACTTTTTTCTGTGCTGTTAAGTCTATCTTTATGGTGATAATACCTGTGCCTTTCAAGTGCAAACCATGAACTTGACCATTATAATCAACGGTCATGCTATGCCCATAGGTATGGCGACCATTTACATGATAACCACCCTGAGCAGGTGCAATAACATAACATTGATTTTCAATAGCCCTTGCTTTTATGAGTGGCTCCCAGTGCATCTTACCTGTTGTCTTAGTAAAAGCCGAAGGTATAAGAATAATCTCAGCACCTTTTTTCACCATTTCACGATACAAAACTGGGAAGCGTAAATCATAACAGATCGACATACCAATTTTACCAAAGGGTGTATCAACAACAATAACGTCTTTTCCAGGCTCGAAAGTATCACTCTCACGATACACCTCTTTAGCCCTTTCATCATCGCAATCAATTTCAACATCAAACAGATGAATTTTATTGTATCTAGCAATAATTTTGCCTTGATCGTCAAACATCAATGAGGCAACACTAACCCGCTTGGGGTTATTGGACTTTAGTGGAATCGAACCTGCCACAATCCAAACTTTATTATCTATCGCACACTGACTCAGGGTATCTTGGATAAACCCCTCTCCCTGCTCTTCTGCTAAGGTTAAATTCTCTTTATCTTCCATAGCCATTAAGGCAAAGCACTCAGGAAGCACAACCATTTTTGCTCCTTTAGTAGCTGCCTCTCGAATCAATCGAGTGGCTTCCATTAGATTAGCTTTAACTTGGGGGCCAGAAGCCATTTGAATTGCAGCAATTATAGAAGTCATTAATTTATTGTGCTCTTTTTATGGAGTAATACGCTAGAGATGTTTAATCTAAAACTAAGCGAGAAAAACTAAAATTTCTTTTTCTATATCTTCTTTGTTAATCACAGTATTTTGAGTAACTTCTTTATCAAATAGAGCATTAATTGATTCAGGAATATTAATTCCTGCCTTTTCAGAAATCGCCTTCAAAGCATCAATATCGCTACCACCCTGCTCACCAGTAATCGCTTGAGCAATCGTTGGCGAGAACTTTGTCCACTCAGCAGTGGAATAAGCAATAGTTTTTAACGGTTTATTGCGGCAGGTATCATAAGCTTTAAAACAGGTCGCTGTATGCGGATCCATTAAGTAACCTTCATCAAATGCTTGTTTTATATAGTTTTGACCTTCCTCATCAGTACAATAATCAGCTACAAAAACCTTCTGTAATTCGGCTAACTCTGCATCCGTTAACTGATAATACTTTTCATCATCAAGCTGCTTCATTAATGCTTTGGTGCGCTCAGCTCCAAACATATCAAACAAAATACGTTCGACATTGGAAGATTTTAAGATATCCATTGCTGGTGAGGTTGTAGCGATAACAGATGAGCTTCTAATATCGTACAAACCTTTGTTAACAAGGCTAGTGAGTACATTGTTTTGATTTGATGCGATCAGGATCTTCTCAACAGGAAGACCCATCTTCATTGCATAATAACCACCCAAAGCATTACCAAAATTACCACTAGGTACATCCAGATAAACTTTATCCCCCAAGGCAATAGCCTCTTGTCGAACAAGCTCTAGATAGCTATGTATGTGATACATTAATTGGAAAATTATGCGCCCAAAGTTTACTGAATTAGCAGCAGATAAAGAAATATTCTTCTCTTTTAATTTAGCATTAAATTTCTCAGAACTAAGGAGTAATTTTAAGGCACTTTGTGCATCATCAAAACTACCATGCATACCTATAACTTTTAGGTTTTCAGCATCCTCTGTAACCATTTGTAATCGCTGTACGTCTGAAGTACCACCATCAGGATAAAGACAAACAACACGTACGTTGTCACGGTTTTTAAAGGTCTCTAATGCTGCAGGACCAGTGTCGCCACTAGTAGCAGCCATAATAAGGTATTCTTGATTATGCTTTTGAGCCAAAGATGAAAGAACCAAACCAAATGGCTGCAATGCCATATCTTTAAATGCACGCGTTGCACCGTGGTAAAGCTCGCTCACGTAAAGATCATTTTTAACCTTAACTAATGGCGCTGGATTTGTGCTGTCATCAAACTTATCATAAAG
>VAPK010092858.1_pt1 | contig 12035 bp, 9 predicted proteins | sample 3395031 | NCBI WGS metagenome assembly VAPK01 (sample SAMN08290443, study PRJNA428436) | hydrothermal vent metagenome | isolation source: Deep-sea hydrothermal vent chimney 1 | place: Pacific Ocean: Juan De Fuca Ridge | reverse complement strand
TGACAACTTTTGCAAATATAGGGTCTATATTTAAATCAAGCCTTTTCAAACGCAGGCTTTTCACAACTATTGTGCTGGGGGTAGCTATTTTACTCTCATCAACTGTTTTTGCCCAGCGGGGTGTAAAAATTTCAACTGTCGTGATTGATGCCGGACATGGCGGAAAAGATCCGGGGGCTTCCGGAAAACATTCAAAGGAAAAAAATATCACACTGACCATCGCACTGAAACTAGGACATTATATTCAGGAATATATGCCTCATGTAAAAGTGATCTATACCCGCAGAACCGACCGTTTTATCCCTCTTTACAAACGTGCTGAGATAGCCAATAAAAACCATGCCGACCTGTTTATTTCCATTCATTGTAACTCAAGCACCAGCCCGAAACCTTATGGTGCTGAAACTTTTGTGCTTGGTTTACACAAGAATAAAGCAAACCTTGAGATAGCACAAAAAGAAAATGCAGCCATCCGGTATGAAGACAATCCGAAAAAATATCACGGTTTCAACAATTCTCCGGAGTCATATATTTCACTCAGCCTTTTTCAAAGTCCTTATCTGAAAGAGAGCCTGGACTTCGCTAATAAGATAGAACAGCAATTTAAAACGAGAGCCGGACGTAAAGCAAGGGGTGTTTTTCAGGCTGGCTTTCTGGTACTATGGCAGACAACTATGCCCAGTGTTTTGGTAGAAACAGGTTTTCTGAGCAATTCGAAAGAAGAGGCTTACCTGTTGTCAAAAACAGGTCAAACTTATATTGCCTCGGCTATTTACCGTGCATTTAAGGAGTATAAAACAGAATTTGAAAAGGAAAATGCCATAGTAAACATCAGCCATACTACAACACACAAGCAAACTATTACCGCCAAAAGCCGAAAGATGAAACCGGTAATCGATTACCGCGTTCAGTTTTATACATCCACTAACCTTGTTCATAACTTTACCACACGCTTCAAGTCAATCCCGGACGTGGGCTATTACAGACATAATGGTATTTACAGATACACATCTGGACATTTCACAACTTTGTTGCGTGCCGGTTCGCATCAACATTTTGTCCGGAGCAAAGGATACCGGGATGCTTTCGTGGTCGCGTTTTACCAAAACAGGCGAATCAGCCTGAGTAAGGCAAAAAAAATTGAAAGCGGTGGCACGTAAATCTTTTGTACTTTTGTTTGAAACATTTTGGTTGTAAAAACGTTTTAAATAAAACTGAGATTGTGAAAAAAGTTACAGTTATTTACATTGGTTTTACCTTTGTTTTAGCCATTCTTATTTTTGTGTGGGGGTACAACTTTTTGAAAGGGAAGGACTTGTTCTCCAAACAAACGATTTTGTACAGTCGTTACCAAAAAATTGATGGTCTGGTTACTGCCAACCCGGTAACGATTAATGGAAAACAGGTAGGTTCAGTCAACAAGATCTATTTTGCTCCCGACCATTCAGGTGATTTAATCGTTACTTTTCTTATCAAAGACAAATTCCCCATTCCCAAAAACACTGTGGCTCGCATTGTTAATGCAACCCTGCTTGGTGCTAAATCGGTTGATTTGAAGTTGGGAAACTCCAAAGAACTTGTACATAGCGGAGACACCCTCAGGGGCAGTGTAGAGGTAACCCTGAAAAACGAAGTCAACTCAGCACTGGCACCTATGAAAGAACGTGCGGAAAGGATTCTTTCCAATGTGGATACGCTGGTGAAAAGTTTGTCCAGTCTCTTTTCAAAAAATGGAGAGAGAAACCTGAAAACAAGTATTTCAGATGTTGCCGGGACACTTCATAATCTAAACGTTACCACAGCTGAGCTTAAAGATATGGTAAGAAAAAACAGTGTATTGGTGAATAGGACACTGGCCAATCTGGATTCTCTTTCGGGAACTTTAAATAGTAGCCGTGGAAATTTGCAGGCTACAATTTATAATTTTAAAAATATCAGTGATTCCTTGTCAAAAGCAGACCTTGTTGGGACTATCAGGCAGACAAAAGCTTCACTGAATCAGATCAACCAATTGCTGGCAAACATTAACAAGGGAAAGGGAACTGTAGGACAGTTAATAGTAAACGACAGCCTGTATCGCACACTAAACAAGTCAGTTATAGATTTGGATAAACTAATGAAAGATCTTCGTGAGAACCCACACCGTTACCTGAAATTCTCAATATTTTAAAGGGTATTTTTCCCCTGCTTTTCTAAAAATATCATATTTCGAATGCGGACGCAGGGTAGCCTGCCACGAAAAACCTTTCAGGATTCTACCCTCTTTGGGGAGATCCTTTTCGGGATACATGGTTTCGGAAGCTTTCTCAATATAGTTAATCGTCTTTATATCATTGTTTTTCACACCAATAATCATGTAACTGGACTCTGCCTTGTTGATTCCAATTAAGTGTTTCCGCTCATCTCTTACCCAATAAACCGACTGGGCATTCCCATCCACTTTTAACCTATAAATCTGATTATTACGGAAATAGCCTACCATGTTACGGCCTTTAATCTGGTTGTAATTCTTCAACGTGTCAGCAGAAATAATAAATGAAGTATTGAACATTATTAGTGAATCCAGCTGATTGTTATCAACGATAATAAAAATCGAATCAGCAGTGAGTTGATTTTCCCCTGTCCACAAAACCGGCGAATGATATAACCTGATAACCGAATCGCTTACAGCATAAGCCAGCGAATCACATTTACCCTGCAAATCTTTTCTGAAAAAACGTACCGAATGGTACGCCAGCATCTTTTTTGCCTGATGTTGCCGGTCAAAATAAACCCATAAAGTGTCGGCATGTAAAAACATGGAATCCTGTTTCTCATACGTAATGGCCAGGGCACTATCGGTAACGAAGGTAACCCCTTTGTTGTTCCATATTTCGGCATACCGGCCTTTAACCATCAGGTTGTGCAACGTATCCAGTACGCTGATGTGGCCAAAAGCCTTTCCGAAACCGTTACGGTTGTTGTAACGAATGCTGTCGGCAGAGAGTTGTTGCTGGCCACTGGATATTTCGGGCCGCTTTCGCATTTGAACCATGCCGTTTGCCGTGTTGTACCATCCGTCCACAACCTTAACAACACTGTTGTTTCCCCTGATAAGTGTTGGGCCTCTGAAATAAGCCGTTTTATTTATAGTGTTGTAGATCAGCGTATCAGCATGAGTAATCTGATCCGGATTGGTAAGAACAACATCTTTTTTGAAATAAAATATTTTGGACTTCGTGTCGTAATCACCCCGCCGGCTTTGTAGTACATTGGAATCGGAAACAATGGTTCCGCCCACATCGTAGAATGCAATTCCGGTAACGCGGTTATAAACCAGATGTTTCGTGGTAAGCACAGCTCTGGAGTCCTCCAGTTTAACATTTCCAAAAAACTCCGCTACCCGCTTTTTGCCATTATAATGCAACCGGTCACCAAAAAGATTTAACGTATCATTTACATTGATATGCACATTCCCGAAAGCATCAATGTTTCTGATTTTATCGTTTAGATAAGCGCTGTCGCAAGTAATAATTGTAGAATCCTGCCTGAGCTTTACATGTCCTATAAGTTGTTGAATATCTTTATTAAAACTGGCGTTATAACGAAAATTATCGGCATGTTCTATCTGAATACGCGTTTTGCGCTGAGCAAAAGTCGAGGCAACAACAAGCATAGCTGTTACAAGCAGAAAATAGCGGACAGGTGTTTGAAAACGTTTAGGCAAAATCAGTTCTTTCTGCAAAAATAGATGATTTGTCGGGAGCATTCAAAGCTTACATGGGTTAAAACGGGAAAGATACACGGTTTTTACTTCTGAATGTAACTCAGCAGCCCCGTCGAAGTATCTTCCAGCAGGTCAAGTACCAGCTCAAAACCATTCTCCCCGCCATAATATGGATCGGGAATTCCATCATGGCTATACTTTCGGGCAAAATCAGTTATCAAAAATAGCTTTTTGAGATATCCTGGATGAGGCATCATTCGCTTCAATTCTTCCAGATTTTCACGATCCATGGCTATGATGTAATCAAATTTATCAAAGTCTGTTTCCTGTTTAACCGGCCGAGACAAAGATGTCAGGTTGTAACCTCTTTTCTCCGCATGGTACTGCATACGCCTGTCGGCAGGCTCACCTTCGTGCCATCCGGAAGTTCCCGCAGAATCGATTTCAAAATCACCGGCAATGCCCTTGTTCTCAGTCAACGCCCTGAATACAGCCTCGGCACCTGGCGAACGGCAGATATTTCCAAGACAAACAAATAAGACCTTTTTCTTCATGAAATCTACCATTTTAATTCATGAATTTTAAACCCTTTGGATTTATATTCCTGAATGGCAATACGCTTGGATTGCTGTGCTTTCGTAATGACGGCAAAGCCATTTTGGATGATTTCAGCCTGATTAAATTTAGTCCAGAAAGGATATTCTTTTCTGATAATATTATTGAAATACCTTTGCAACTCATATTGCCCGGGTTGTTTTTTTATAGGACTGAAAAATACATGGTAATCTTTTCTCCCTTTTCCATACAAATCGCAATAACAGGAAGCAAACACATAGTAATAGATCTTTTTCGCCACGGGTGCAACCTTGGTGTTGTAATTGAAAATACCGGTTTCTCCATTTGTGGCTTTTCCGGCAGTATCAATATGAATAGGATTATTACGATAAATCTTTGTATAAAAACCATATTGTGAAGACATGCCCGATATCAGCACATCCAAATCGCCATCCTGATCGTAATCACCAAAGTGACCATCGCTCATATACAAGCCGAGTAGTCCGGCGTGGATATTTGTAAAAACATCGTTTCGGTCGTTACGATAAATCAGGGATACCGGACCGTTGGCCGATTCTCCTGTTATCAGCAAGTCAGGGTCGCCATCGTGGTCATAATCACCCCAGTCCACCGAACCGGTGCGAACGCCTGTAAAGGCTGGAAAAGCGAGGGAAAAATAACCGTCTTTTTCATTTTTATAAAGTTTGGTGACAAACCGGCCATCCTGTGTTTCGCCACAGATGACAAAATCCAGGTCGCCATCCAAGTCTTCATCGGCAAAAGCTATATCACTAAGGCTCACCGGAATAATACCGATGGGCAGGCGAACAAATTTTCCGTTTTTGTTGATAAATATCTCTGTGATGTATTTCCCTGAGGCTAGTGTTCCGCTTACAATCACGTCAAGGTCACCATCCTGATCTATATCGGCCCATTTCGCAACACCATAATGAACACCGGGTAATCCGGCTTTGATTCTTGTAAACCGGTTATGGCGGTCGTTGCGGTAAACCCAGGTTACAGGCCCTGAGGCACTTTCGCCGGTGAGCAGCAGATCCGGGTCACCATCACCGTCATAATCGCCCCACTGCACCGAGCCATCTTTCAAGCCGTGGATACCCACATTAACAGAGACAAAATTTGCTGTTCGTTTGTTATTTATATAAAGCTTTGATACCAAACGTCCGGCAGCATCCTGGCCAATGATAAACAAATCCTTCTCCCCATCGAGATTTTCATCGGCCCAATCGAAAGCGCCCCGGTAAACATTGACCACCGGCGAAAACACCTCCTTAAAATGATTGTGCCGGTCATTACGGTATAGTTTTGTACTGATAAAATGTTTCCCTTTTTGGTAAAATTCGCCACTCACAAAAGCGTCGAGGTCACCATCCTGATCGTAGTCGACCCACGTGCAGGCACTACCACTTACACCTGTAAGACGGGCCTTAATATCGGTAAACGTTTGGGCATGAAGCTGAAAGCCAAAAGCAAGAAGGAAAACAATAAGTAACTTTTTTATCATAGGAGTAACCATGCTGGTGATGAAAGTTTCAAAATTAAACATTATTCTGAAATAAAGCGAAAAGGTTCGAGCGGACGCTCGTACTACTTACTTAAGTGTTTTCTAATAGTCGGAAGAAACCACGAAATCCAAAAACCGGAATAAATTTTTCCGAGTTTCGACAAATAGTGATTTATTGGCCATCATTTCTTCAGGCTGCTGTACAAAAGGCCCGTCGGTCAAATCCGCTGCGGAATTTTCAAGCAGCAGATGTACATTCTCTGGTTTTACTTCCCAATGAAACTGAAGAGCAAAAACCCGGTTATTCCATACAAAAGCCTGGTTTTTTGTAGCTTCTGATGAGAAAAAAGGAACGGCTTCTTTCGGCAGGTCGAAAGTGTCTCCATGCCAGTGGAAAGCCGGAAGGGTCTCTTTTTTATACAGCTTTAGAATTTCATGGTCGGTAGCATCATTTTTCCGTATTGGAAACCATCCTATTTCTTTTTGGCTGTTGGGAAAAACATTTGCTCCGAGTGTTTCGGCAAGCAGCTGGGCACCAAGACAAATTCCAAGCATTTTTTTCCCGGAAGCAAGTGTCTTTTTCAAAAAAGCTTTTTCCTGTACGAGCCAGGGGAATTTTTTCGTGTCGGACAAGCTCATTGGGCCGCCCATGACAACAAGCAAATCAAATTCCTCCGGGTCGGGAAGTCTTTCCTGTTGAAAAAGCTGTGTAAAACTCACCAAATTTTTTCTTTCCCTGGCCCAGTCCAAAATAGTGCCGGGATTTTCAAAAGGGACATGTTGTAAGATGTGTATTTTCATCAGTTTATTGTTTGTTTCCAACCTCATCATTCGGCGTTCGTTCATCAGCACTCATTATTCTTTTTCCTGTTTCTTCCAGTGCGTCATTCTTCTTCCATGTGGTTTGGATAGCCACATGAATTGCTTTACAGGTTACTGAATCATCAACAATACTCCAGTCCATCGATTTATTCAGTGTGGTATTATCGCTGTTGTCATCGAAAAACAAGATAGCTTTCAGGTCGGGATATTTTTTCGGCAGGTTGGTAAATGCATTTTTAAACCAAACATTCCGCTCTCCGCCCACGGTGAGGCTGCCCATTTCAGTAACCATAAGGGGCTTTTGGAAAGTATCAAGCCTATCATAAAAGTTTCCAAAAATCTCTTTGAAAGTCCACCATTCTGACCAGGGAGCCACTGTACCGTAGTTGAGCGCTCCCACGCCAATCCAGTCCACGTAATCTGTTCCCGGAAAATACTCCTTGTAATGCAAATAAGAGGGTTGTGGTGCCCATATCCAAAGGACATTATACACATTCATCTTTCTAAACACATCAACCACGTGGCGCCAGGCAGCGATGAAATCTTCCGGTTTGTTATTTTGCGGGCCCCATGGATATCGGTAGGGATCGTTCATCTCGTGGCCCAAACGGATGAATACATTATGTCCAAAGATTTTTATTTCTTCTGCCCACGCTTTAATGTAAAAATCATAATCTCCGCGTGCCACGGCAGCCATTCCGTTTTTGTCAGGATCAGCAACTTCAGGCAGATTGTGCTCTTCACGGTCAAAATCGTTGAGCCATGGTTCCCATGTGATCATGGGTGTTGAACCCAGGTCGTAAATAGCTTTGGCGTACAGCATAGGAAACTGCTCATTGGTTTTATCGCCCCAGGCAGTGTAGATTTGGATCAGCGGCAAAGGGAACCGAAGCATATGGTCGAGCTTCAGAATATTATCAAAACCCTGCTGATAATTATTGTCGTACACACCGAACAGGATAGTGTCCGGGTGCCGTAGCAGCGCCGTGTCATCCCTGTATTTATTAAACCAAGCCAGCTCTTTGGAACGAACCGGCTCACGGCCTTTTATCAGTAAGCTATGCTCTACGTCGATGACCTTATCGCCCAGAGTACCGAGTACTTCCGAAATAGGGCCGCTGGATTGTTTTCCAAGAAAAACAAAAATCAGAACAAGAGCAATTCCCAGGAGGGTGGCACTACTGACAAAGGCAAGACGTTTCATTTTACTTTTCATTTCTTATCTGTTTTAATCTTTTGAATATCAATATTCACCCAAGGTTCCTCAGGCTCCAAATCGCGCGATTTATAAGCCGCATAAATACCACCCACTACCATAATGATGGCCACAAAAGCAAAGGCAAACATCCCCCATACTTTTTGGCTGGTAAGTGCCAACATGCCTTCCGAAACTACATACAAACGGTCATAAATCACATATGCCAGGGTAAATACAAACAGAATCACCTGAAGAATCAGTGGCCGGGTGTAGGGGCTAAGTCCTTTGACTGCTTTTTTCGCCGTTGGAATATAAGGAATTTCAGCATTCACCACGGCCAGCATTGCCCCGAGAAAGAAGACCGGCCAGGTGGCGAACTTCAAGATCATCCCACGCCAGTGCAGCCCCCTTTCGGTGGGAGGATGGCTCATCCATCGCTGAACATACAGGTAAATCAGTATGGCAATGGCAACTACCGGAAGGCCGTTAATCAGAAACTCTCCGAAATCCATGTTGGCAGGCAGCCAGCCTGCCCAAAAGTAAAGGAATGGAATGGCGACATACAAAAAGGTGGTTACGCCCACTACATAGTAAGTGGAAATAGCAAGATAAGAAAGCCGTTGCCAGCCGGTAAGCTTCCTGAAAAGCCGGGGCCACTCGCTGAAAAGCACTTCAAAAACACCCCGCGACCATTTGAGTTGCTGCTTGCAAAAAGAGCCGAAATCTTCCGGAACAAGCCCACGGCTGACCACTACCGGTCGAAATACGGATTTCCATCCGGCAGCATGTAACCGAATAGCTGTAATTAAATCTTCGGCCAGGCCAATACCGTGTCCGCCAATGGATTCCAGCGCCTTTTTCCTAAAAGTGCAATTGGCACCAATAGCCACACTGGTACCAAATCCGTACATCCCCATCATAGTAGGGCCGTAAAAAGTATAGGTTTGTTCGGCAGCACCACGCGCTGTGAACGAGCGGTATTGGTTATAATAGGCCTGTGAAACCTGCACAAAACCGACTTTTTCCTCTTTAAAATATCCCAACACTTCATCCAGAAAATTGGGGAAAGGAATGTGGTCGGGATCCAAAATCAGGATGAAATCCTCTTCAACAATTTGCAGAGCTTTGTTGACCTTGCCAGCTTTAGCACCGGGAAAGCCTACCAACTCCAGCCATATGGCTCCGTGTTTTTCGGCTACCGCTTTAAACCGTGGATCCTGGGTGTCGTCTAACAAATAAGTGGTATGTGGATACGTGATATTTGCACAGGCTTCCAGTGTTTTGTCAAACATGCTTAACGGCTCACCGGGAGAGCTGGTGGTAAAAATGGCTACTTTAAGCCCTTTCTCCGGTTCAATACGTTCCGGCTTTTTAATGCCAAGATAGTTTATCCAAATGATGATGACACGAAGAATGCCGTACCATATAATCAACGAAAGCAGAACAAAAAGCGGGATGGAAGCCACGTGTCCGGGCTGGAACCACCAGTCGAAAAATAAGGCAACACTGATAATCCCGGCAATAAACAGTATCAGAAAGAAAAAACGGCTGGTTGTAGTAACCTCTTTTGCCTCCCAGAACTCCCACAGGTGCTTATATTGTTCTATCCTCTTTTTCATGGTTAAAAGTAAAACCTGAAACCGAAATGAACATTATGGCTATTATAATAATAAGTTTGCAGATAGGTATAAGCTATACTCATCGCTGCTTTCCGGGAGATATCCAGTTGAAAGCTCAATCCCAGATCCAGAGGGATGTAGTTTTGATAAGAAAATGTTTTTTCCAGGATTCCGTTATTTGAAAGAGAAAATCCGGGGGCATAAGTTCTGGAATACAGGCCCACCGAAGCATGCCCATAAAAAGCGGTATGAGGAGTAACATGAAAGTTAAAGTTAACCAAAACCGAATTGGCATATTGGTTGTGAGGTGTAAAGTAAGGCACGTAAACCCCATCTATGGTTTTTGACTGGTTATTTCCGTTGCCTGAATAATTTATGTTTGTTAGCTTAGGTTCAAACCGGTCGTCTTTAGAATCCATGTAATTGAAAGCATAGCCAAAAGCGAGTTTAAAACCTGAAAGATTCAACGGCTTGCTCAAAAACCAGGCATAAAATGCGCTGACATAATTGTTGTCGGGAAAGAATTGGTATCTGGCACCGGCCTTTCCGTTCCAGCTTTTGGCTTTCCCGGCCGTGAAGGCCATAGAGAACTGGTTTATCATCAATAAATCGTTGCTTACACTGGCCACTGTGTAGGTATAATTGGTACGCCTGGCTTCCAAGGCAAGGTTAAAAAATCCTCCAAACTTCTTGTCTAATTGTACGGTACCACCCCAATCGTAGGTTTTTTTGTTGTCGGCATAAAACCAGGCGCCGGCAAGCCGCAGCTCCAGGCCGGCTTTGCGGAGATGAAAGCGATTGCCTATTTCGGCTGTAGAGATTAGCCCGGCATTGGGAATGTTGGTGTAGTTAAATGCATTTCCCGACACATCAAAGTTCAATAAGTCGGAAACATACCATTGAAATTTTAATGTTGAGCCGATGGACTGCATAGGCTGATCATCGTTCAGGTAATCGGCCGTTAGCGTCAACTGCGGGCTCACAATCCGGTAAACCTCACGGTAGAGTTTTTCGAGCTCTTTATCATTGGGGTTGAGATGCGCCGACTGACCAAGATGTTTTTCTGCATTTTTGAATTGCGACTGGTAGTAAAATATCTTTCCAAGAAGCGCTTCTGCACCGGCATCATCTTTTTTGCTCCGGGTGTAAGCCAGCAATTGCTCTTTGGCCTGATCAAGTTTGCCTTCGGCAAATAACATGACAGCATAATCGTATTTAAGGCCAACATTATCAGGATGATAGCCAATGGCTCTTTTGTAAATTATGTCTGCCTGGCGGTAATCTTTCATCCAAAAGAGCGTTTGTGCATAGAGTTGCTCAATCCATATATTACCCGGATATTCTTTTTCAAAATTTCCCAAAACAATGGCTGCCTTAGTAAATTTTTTCTCATTACGTAACTGTTTTGCTTTTAATAATGTATTAGTTACCAATGTATTCTGTGCATTGGCATAACTAACCAATGAAATTAAGAAAAATAATAATACTAACCCTTTTAGCTCTTTTGCCCGAACCGCAAAAAGAGTATTCCTCTTCTGTTTTGAATTCATAAATATAATATTAGTTATTAGAAATTATTCGGAACCGCAAAGATTGTCCAAATAACGGAAATAAAGTTACAATATTTTAGAAATCTTTTATAAAATATTTTGTCGCTATATATTAGCGTGTAAATCAGCTATTTGTCATTGGAAACACACTATGGCTTTTCATGTTTCCACCTTCGGTGAGACCATAACCAGTTTTCAGGTTTCTTTCGGATAACATCCTCCAGCTTCCGGGCATAGCGCGCCATAATTTCCCCTTCGGGAACCGATGCAGGATTGTCGGTTATCAAAGAAAAGGCTATCTCATAATAGCCCCGCTTAACACGCTGTATATCAACAAAAATTACCGGCAAATTATAAAGTCTGGAATATCGTTCCGGACCGGGTAAAAAAGCCGTTTCCTGGCCCATGAAAGTTGTCCAGTATGCTCGTGCAACGTTGGAGGGACTTTGATCGGCAACCAGAAAAAAGGTAGATGTTTGTGATACATAAGTTTGAAATAATTTGGCTGTCTTATATATGGATCCCATAAAAATACCGGTACGTGAACGGTTCTTTTTCACCATACGGTCTGCAAACTTATTACTTAAAGGTTTGTATAAAACTACGGCCTGGTTATAATCAAATTGCAACGGTATTGACAAGCCTCCCCATTCCCAATTCCCATAATGGGCAGGAAGCAAAATCACACTTTTTCCCGCCTCTTTATAAGGCGATAGAAACTCCAGATTAATAAATTTGTACCTCGCCACAGCTTGTTTATTTGACATGGAGAACGCTTTAACCCCTTCAACAATAATGTCTGCCAGATTTTTATAACTCCGGCTTACTAATTTTTTTTGCTCGGCTTCTGATAAGGCTGGAAAACTGTTGCGAATATTTTCTTCTACCACCTTTCTGCGGTAACCGACAACCCGGTACAATACAAAACGCAGGAAATCAGAAATAACATAAAGCACCCGAAAAGGAATTAAACCAATGAGAAAAATAAAAAAAGTTAAAATTATGGTAAGTAGAAAATCCATGCGGCAAACTTAAGATATATTTTAATCAGAATCCTTTT
>VAPK010151161.1_pt1 | contig 12038 bp, 9 predicted proteins | sample 3395031 | NCBI WGS metagenome assembly VAPK01 (sample SAMN08290443, study PRJNA428436) | hydrothermal vent metagenome | isolation source: Deep-sea hydrothermal vent chimney 1 | place: Pacific Ocean: Juan De Fuca Ridge | reverse complement strand
CTTTATGTTCAGAACACAATAGAACTTGTTCAGGATAGTCAAAAGTATAGAAAAAACACGTAGAAACTACGTATTTTTGTTTTCCGGGTATCGTAGCGGAGAAAAGAAACTGATGCACATGAATGATAACGGGTTGGAAGAAAAATTTTAACTAAAGAAATCATATTTTTGCCGGTTATGGGAACCATGAACTATTTTTCAAAGGACGCGGACAAAAGGGCTCATTTTATTTTTGACCTAATAGCTCCTTTTTATGGTATTATTGACAGGGGAACGCACGAAAATTTCAGGAAAATGGCTGCTTTGTTGGATCAGCATATTCCTTTAAAAGGAAAATCGGTTTTGGATGTGGGTTGTGGAACAGGTGCCTGGCTAGCTTCGCTAAATAAGTATGATCTTCAGAAAGTTGCCGGAGCAGATTTTACTGAAAAAATGCTGAAAGTTGCCAGGAGCAGGCATCCTGAAATACAATTTATACTTCAGAATGCGGAAAATTTGTCGCATTTTGAAAAGAAGTCTTTTGATATCGTTACAGCCACTTTCGTCCTGCATGGTATGAAAGCAGAAAAACGATCAAAAGTTTTGAATGAAATGAAACGAATTGCAAGGCAACAAGTCGTGATCCATGATTTTTATGGTCCGACAGAACCCATTGCTAAGTTTCTTGAATTCATAGAACGAAGTGATTATCTGAATTTCAAAAAGCAGTTTGAAACTGAGATGCGAGCCCACTTTGAAGAATCATCTCTCATTGCCGGAGTAAAAGGACGTGCCCTTTATGTCGGCATCCTTTAGCTTCTCTATTTGAAAAAAGCGTATTAATTCATTCATTTTACTTTGTGATACGGTTGTCATACAATTGTCTTACAACAGTCTGACCATTGTCTCCCAAAAGGTCAGGATTACAAATCCCGGGCCGGCATTGATTATTATAGAATAAAACAAAGTTCTTCAGTCCTTCTTCCCGTTCAAAATTTCCATCTGATGGTTGATGGATTCCTGATGGATGGCTTTAAAAGCCTTATTGATGAACTCGCGACTCAATCCTTTTTTGGCACCTTTTTCAATGCTTTTATAGATGATCTCTTCCCATCGCGAACTCTGTAAAACACTGATATTGTTTCTTTTTTTGTATTCGCCGATGGATTGCACAATCTGCATTCTGCTTTCGATAAGATCCAGAAACTGGTCATCCAGCCAGTTAATTTTCTGACGGAGTTCGTCCAAAACATTCAACTGGTTTTCATCATGAGGAAGCGGATCGCGTAACACAAGACTATCTAGTAATTGTCCCAGTTCCTTTGGGGTAATCTGTTGTTTTGCATCGCTCCAGGCTTCTTTGGGATTGCAATGAGATTCGATCATCAATCCGTCATAATTCAGATCCATGGCTTTTTGGGAAATATCCAGCAACAGTGCTGAATCGCCACCGATATGGCTTGGATCGTTGATCATGGGAATTTCCGGCAAACGGCTTTTCATTTCGATGGGGATTTGCCATTGCGGAAGGTTCCTGTAAAGTGTTTTTTCATAGGTTGAAAAACCACGGTGAACCAACCCGATTTTACTGATCCCTGCATTGGAAATTCGTTCAATGGCGCCAATCCAGAGTTCCAGATCAGGGTTCACAGGGTTTTTTATCAGGACACCAATATCTGCTCCTTTCATGGCATTGGCGATTTCCTGCATGGCAAAAGGGTTGGCCGTGGTCCGGGCACCAATCCAAAGAATATCTACCCCGAACTTGAGTGCTTCGTAAACATGTTTGGTATTGGCCACTTCTACGGTAATTGGCAATCCTATTTCCTGCTTGACTTTTTTAAGCCAGCCAAGTCCTTTAGAACCTACGCCTTCGAATGAATTGGGGCGTGTCCGTGGCTTCCAGATACCGGCACGGTAAATATCCACTTTACCGGTTTCTTTCAAACCGATGGCAGTTTCAATCACCTGTTCTTCCGTTTCGGCACTACATGGGCCGGCAATAACGAGCGGCCTGTTATGATATTCTTCCCATTGTGATAGGGGTTTTATTTCTGCTTGAATGGTCATGATCTTATGGATTATAGTATTTTTTGAATTTTATTGGATTCGTGAATTAAATCTGTTAATTGCTGATGATCTTTTTTATCGATGGCATTACGGAACAACATAAGTTTATTGATATAAGTATCAAGCACTTCCATTACGTATTCTGAGTTCTGATCAAAAACAGGAACCCACATCTCGGCAGAGCTTTTCGCCAGCCGTACCGTAGATGCAAACCCTCCACTGGCAAGGTCCAGGATTCTTTTCTCATCTTTCTCCTTTTCCAGCACAGCAAGCGAAAGAGCAAAAGAAGTAAGATGAGAAATATGGGAAACATAAGCCGCGCTCACGTCATGTTCATGGGCATCCATGTAAATGACTTTCATGTGCAGCGTTTCATACATCTGTTTAACAACCGAAAGTGCCTGAAGCGAACTGTCGCGGTGGTCGCAAATAATTGCAGGTTTGTAATCAAACAACCGGCTGATAGCTGCCAGCGGTCCTGAGAATTCTGTTCCGGCCATAGGATGCGAAGCCACGTATTGCTTGCGGTTCGGGTGGTTTTTTACTTCCGCAGCAATACCGGCTTTGGTAGAACCCACATCGGTAACCACTTTTTTTGTTCCGTTGCAAAGGTCCAGTACTTCCGGAAGTAGTTTTTTTGTGGCGTCGATGGGGGTCGCCAACACAATCAGGTCGCAAAGCGAAACTGCTTTTTCCAGATTTGTGGTTTTGTCTACCAGTTTGCTGAGTTTGGCAATGTTGGCATGTTGCAGGTTGTTGTCCACACCAATAATCACATCGGCAAACTCTCGTTTTTTTAAGTCGAGTGCCAACGAGCCGCCGATCAGCCCCAAACCGACAACACACACTTTCATTTCTGATTTTTTATTTTCTCCCATCATCCTTAATTTATGGTCTGATAGACCTTCTCTGTTTTTGAAAAAGTTTTTTTGATTCTTGATTCAGCCTCCATCAACCTGCTCTCTTCCGCGCAAAGCGAAAGGCGGACATAGCTTTCGCCACCGCTGCCGAAAATAAATCCCGGGGTCATAAAGACGGAACTTTCTTTCAGTACTTTATCGGAAAATTTTTCCGAACCGGAGCAATGGGCAGGTATTTTTGCCCAGACAAACATCCCTATCTGATTTGGATTGTAGGCGCATTCCAGATGATCCAGCATTCGGAATATTTGTTTTTGTCGCTCTTTATAAACTTTGTTGATATCGGCAAACCAGTTGTCATCTTCTTCTAAAGCTTTGGCAGCAGCCATTTGCAAAGGTTTGAACATTCCAGAATCCATGTTGCTTTTCACCTTCAGAATAGATTGAATGTACTCTTCATGGCCTGCTACCATTCCCACGCGCCACCCGGCCATATTGTGTGATTTGCTCAAAGAATTCAGCTCCAGTGCCACTTCATCATAACCGGGAATGCTAAGCAAACTCAGATGCTCTTCATTCAAAATGAAGCTGTATGGATTGTCGTTGACGATTAGAATGTTGTTCTTATGACCGAAATCAATCAAATCACTGAAAAGCTGTTTTGTGGCTCTGGCTCCCGTTGGCATGTTGGGATAATTGACCCACATCAGTTTAACCTTTGACAGATCAGTATTTTGGATAGCTTCCAAATCCGGTAGCCAGGTGTTTTCTTCTTTCAGTTCGTAGTAACGAATTTTTGCATCCACCAGCCGGGCAACGGCAGCATAAGCCGGATAACCTGGATTGGGAACCAACACTTCATCACCGGGATTTAAAAAAGCCATGGAAATGTGCATGATGCCTTCTTTGGAACCCATTAGCGGAAGAATTTCCGATGCAGGATTCAGCCCGACATGGAAATATTTCTGATACCATTGTGCAAAAGCTTCGCGTAGAGCGGGAATTCCAGTATAACTCTGATAAGCATGGTTTTCCCTTTTCCTGCTTTCGCTGACAAGCGTCTCCACGGTATTCAGCGAAGGTGCCATATCCGGGCTCCCGATGCCGAGATTGATGACATCAAGACCCTGCGTATTCATGGCGGCAATTTCCTTCAGCTTTCGCGAAAAATAGTATTCACTAACACTTTCCAACCGGTCTGCTGTTTTAATTTTCATAGTACTTTTCTCCTTTCTGGTATTCTCCCAATATTTTTAATTCACTGATCAAAGGCCTTATAGCACTTATCGCCTGTTTGTATATTTCATAATCATCAAAATTCAGGTCCACGTAAAACAGATACTCCCATTCGCGCCCAACAATGGGTAATGACTGTATTTTGGTAAGATCTATTTTGTAGAATGAAAGCACCGATAAAATCTGTGATAGTCGGCCCTGCTCGTGGGGAAGGATGAAATAAATCGATGACTTGTTAATCACTTTTCCGTTTCGGCTCTTCTTATAGTTTTTCTTGCTGGAAATGACTAAAAACCGAGTGAAGTTTTTCTTATTTGTTTCAATGCCTTCGGCAATGATTTCCAGATTGTAAAGTTTGGCGGCCAGCCGGCTGGCAATGGCAGCAGCTTTTGCTTTTTTATTTTTATTGATCCACTGGGCGCTTAACGCAGTATCTTCCGCATCCACTAATTGGACGCCTTTATGGCGCAACGGATCAAGGAACTCTTTGCATTGCTGGATGGCCATGGGATGGGAATAAACCCTTTTGATGTCTTTGATCTCTTGTCCCGGAAGGGCCAGCAAATGTTGTTCAATCCTCAGATAAACCTCTCCGAGAATTTTCAATCCCGAATCTTTCAGTAAAGTGTAGTTGGGCAAAATACTCCCCACGATAGAGTTCTCAATGGCAACCATTCCGTAGTGCGCTTTCTGGAACTGGAGTGCGTCAAACAACTCATTGAAAGTGCTGCAAGGAACCACTTCATATTCAAGATCTTTGAAGTATTTTTCTATGGCGATTTCGTGAAACGCACCTTTTACCCCCTGCATCGCAATTTTCATCATTTCGTCTTGCTTTTATCAAAAAAAAAGAGTCCCGAAATTTCTCCCGGGACTCTTCATTATATTGTCTTTATTATTAAATCTGGTCAATACATGCTTTATCCCATTTTGCTTTTAAAATAAAAGTAAAAAAAGAAATAAAAGCGATATGACCTGGTATGTTTCATCGTCGTATTGTAACGGGACAAATGTAAATAAATATCTTTCAGTACAACATTTTTCGCAAGAAAGTTTAGGTTAAATTTTTGTAAAAAGACTTAATGCTTTGAAAAACAAGTTATTTAAGATCAAAAAAAATGAAGATACTGAATCTTGTTCAAGTCTTAACGAAAAGATGGTGGGAGGCAGACCCGGACTATTGAATCCGGATAGTAATGTTAAGGTTACGCAAGATGGGGTATTTACTTATTGTTAATATTAAACAGGCTTTTATGATCTTTAAAGTTTTTGATACCGGTTTTTAAAAATTTTATAAAATGGTCCGGGTTCAGATCATAAGCTTTGGGTTGTGTTAAGACGTTGCCATCGTTGTCCATCAACACATAAAATGGCTGTGCATTTACCCTGAATTTAGTGATTTGAAAATCAGCATCCTTTTTTCCCAGTGTCTTTTTCCACTTCCCGTCATAGGTGGATTTGATCCATTCTGATTCAGGAAGTTTATATTTGTCATCCACATATAAGGCCAAAATCACATAATCATTTTTAAGAATTTTCAGTACGCTTGGATCAGACCAAACATTGGCTTCCATTTCCCGGCAGTTCACGCATCCGTGTCCGGTGAAATCAATGAAAATCGGTTTATTTTGCTCTTTGGAACAGGCTACTGCCTGATCATAGTCGAAATATCCCTGCAGACCCAGCGGAAGCTCCAGAAAATTATGATATTTTGGGGTTGCACAGATTTCGCTGGTTTGCGAATTTCCCGGCGAACCTGAGAATGTCTGAATATTTTGGCGGATAACCGCATTTAAATCAAAATCCATAGTGGTTCGCGGCGGCAAATATCCCGAAAGGGCTTTCAAAGGAGCGCCAATCATACCAGGAATCATGTAAACCACAAAGCTAAAAGTGATGATGGCCAAAATCAAACGTGGAACGGTCACATAAGGAGCATCTTCGTCAAAAGCAAATTTTATCTTGCCCAGAAGGTAGAGGCCGAGTAAGGCAAAAATAACAATCCAAATGGCAAGGTACACTTCGCGGTTCAGGATTTGCCAATGATAGGTTTGGTCAGCAATACTCAGGAATTTAAGTCCCAGCGCCAGCTCCAAAAATCCCAACACGATCTTTACCGAATTCAGCCAGCCACCCGATTTGGGCAGATTGGAGAGCCAGAATGGGAAAAAGGCAAAAAGCGTAAATGGAAGCGCAAACGCCAGTGAGAAGCCAAACATTCCAACAATGGGTTTAATAACAGCCCCTCCTGCAGATTCAACAAGGATGGTGCCAACGATGGGCCCAGTACAACTAAATGAAACTAAAACCAGCGTTAAGGCCATGAACACAGGTCCCATAAACCCACCTTTGTCAGCACTTTGGTCGGATTTGTTGATCAGCCAGTGTGGGAGGGTAATCTCGAACAGGCCAAAAAAGGAAAGCGCAAAAATCACAAATATCAAAAAGAACAAAATGTTGGGAAGCCAATATGTGCTGAGCCAATTTGCAAAGTTTGGTCCTGCAATAACAGCCAAAACCGAACCGATTAAAGTATAAATAAGAATAATGCTCAAACCATACATTAGCGCCTGCATCTTACTCTTGGCTTTGCTTTGGCCTTCCTTCATAAAGAAACTGACCGTCATGGGAATCATTGGGAAAACACAAGGAGTAAGAATTCCGATAAGGCCTCCGATAAAAGCCAGGACAAAAAATCCCCAGAGCGTTTTTTTATTCCCACCGATGGTGATCTTGCTACTTCCATTTTCCTGGTTCCCGGCTGAGATGACTGCCTTTGTGGGAGGGTTTACTTTTCCCAATGTGAAGGAAAAATCCAGATCCTGTGGCGGTAAACACTGGGTGTCGTTACAACTCATAAAAGTAACAACGCCTTTCACCACGGCTCCGCGTGCATTCATTTTTACCTTTTGGATAAAGATAGCGCTGTCGTTATAATATTTCAACACCATCCTGAAGTTCTTGTCATATTCTTTGATGACTTTGCCTTTTTCCGCCACTTTTCCCAGCAAAGTAAACGCAGTGTCTTTGTCGAATTTAAAAGTGGTAGCCGGTGGCGCCATGGGAATATCCTGTGAATAAAGATGCCAGGGGCTTTCTATTGCTGCTTTAAAAATCAGGTCATATTCATTAGCTGAAACCTGTTTCGAGGTATAAGTCCAACTTACGGGGTTCTCAATTTGTGCTGATGCAGAAAATGTCAGCAGGATGAACCCAATCAATATAAACAACAAACGTTTCATATAAAACAGTGGTTTTAATCAAAATTTGAACAAAAATAAACTATTCTTACTACGGGTTTGACGTCCAAAACAGAAAAATCTTACATCCGGAATGAGCCAAAGCTATCGCTGAAAGGAAATTTTAAAAATATTTTGGGTTTGCTTACGCACCCGAAAGAGGTTAGAAGCCCGGTGCCCTATTACCCAAAGGATTTTATCTTCCGAAATTAGCAACCAGATATTTTCTTTCTCAAACCGGCTGATTTTTTCATCAATAAAATAATCGCTCACCAGTTTACTGCCTCTCATCCCGAAAGGAATAAATCGGTCGCCTTCCTGCCAGTGACGGAGTTTGAGTGGAAAGCTTAATTTCCCGGTGTCGAAAAAGGCAACGTCCGGGCTTTTTTCAAATGGAAAAAGAAGGCTTTTTTTTACAATTTCCCATTTCAAAGATACAGGAGATTCCATTTCCCCTTCCTTATTTTGGATAAGGATTTCTTTCGACAGTCCATCTCCGGTTTCTTTGATGATGAGTTTTTCCCTGTCAAGGAGAAGTGCATATTTTTCAGAATAAAAAAGCTGCCCGTTCAAACCTGAGTCAATTGCCGTCACCATCTGATCGGTTGTTGAGCGATTGAAACCAAACTCTTCTAACAGATAGAAAAGCCAGGTTTTTAAGGGCTTAAACTTTTGAATTTCAGGAATTTTAAACAGAATATTCCCTTTTTCTTTATGGAAAAGCTGTTGTTTTTTTTCTTCCAGCATTTGTCTGAAAAGCAGTTCTTCTTCTTTTAACTTTTCCATGCTGTGATGCAAGGCATTTGTACTGCCGGGGAATTTCTTGTCATAATAAGGAAGAAAATGATGACGGACGCGGTTGCGTAAATAATCGTCGGTGGCATTGGTCGAATCTTCGCGGAAAGCGAGTTTGTTCTTTTTGGAGTAAGCAAGGATTTCCTTACGTGATGCAAATATCAACGGGCGAAACAGGTTTCCCCTTTGGAGCGGAATTCCTTTCAGACCACTCAGACCTGAACCCCGTAATAGTTTGATGAAAAAGGTCTCTTCATCGTCGTTGCAGTTGTGGCCGATAGCTACTTTTTGGAATTTTTCTGTTTTGCATATTTGATCAAACCAGTCGTAACGGAGATCACGCGCAGCCATTTCAATACTGATTCCTTTTTCTTTGGCGTACTCCTTTGTCTCACACCTTTTTACAAAGATCCGGATGTGAAATTTTTCTGCAAGATTTCTAACAAAAGCTTCGTCACCATCTGATTCATTTCCTCTCAATTGAAAATTACAATGCGCTATTGCAATAGAATAGTTTGTCTTTGAAAAAAGATGCAACATCACCACCGAGTCCACGCCACCACTTACGGCCAGCAGGATTTTTTCTTTGGGTTCACACAGTTTGTTTTCTTCAATATATTTTAGAAATGCTTCAATCACAGCACAAAGGTAAAAAAACTGTTTGCATTTGCCCGAAGAAAAAGAAAAGGTTTATCTGGTTATTCAGGAAGGAAGCGCTTGAAAATTTTCTCTTTTTCAGTTTTGTCTATGATGCGTACCATGTTGGTAGTCCCTTTCTTTCCGGTTTTTGAACCCATGGTGATGATATAGTCATCTGTGTTGTCAACCAGTTTCAAAAACTGATAGATCATTTTTGTTTCGCTGACATCCTGTTTAATAATGAACGTTTTTTTCACGCCCCAGACCAGTGCCAACTGATTTTTAAGACGTTCGTTAAAAGTAATAGCAAGGATATCCCTTTTCGGACGAAATTTCGAGATTTGCCTTACGATAGCACCGGTAGTAGAAATGCTGGCAATGGCTTTGCATTTTACAAATTGGGATAGTTCGGCAGCAGCATGGGCAAAGGCTTCCTCTTTCGAAAATTTGGTTTCTTTTTGATACGTGAAATTCTTTTCGGTGGTATGCAGGGTTTGGGTTATGACTTTTACTGCTTCCACAGGAAATTCACCCACAGCAGTTTCATCAGAAAGCATCACGGCATCGGTTCCATCAAAAACGGCGTTGGCGATATCGGAAATTTCAGCACGGGTGGGATAAGGCGAGTGCAGCATGGATGTCAACATTTGTGTTGCCGTAATAACCGGTAACGCATTTTTATTGGCTTTACGAATGATCTCTTTTTGAAGCGCTGGAAGAACAAACATTCCAGCTTCAACGCCCAAATCGCCTCGGGCAACCATCAGGCCGTTTACTTCAGTCAAAATTTCGTCCAGATTTTTTAGGGCAGATTTTCTTTCTATTTTGGCAATGACCCAGGCATCAGAATTGTTTTCGCTGAGTATTTTCTTTGCATCCAGGATATCCTGTTTGGTTTCTACGAAGGAAACGGCAACCAGGTCAATGCCAATTTGTGCCCCGAAACGCAGATCATCTTTATCTTTTTCTGTAAGAGCTGACATTTTTATGCCGGCTTTGGGAATATTTACGCCCTTTCCTTCACGCAACATGCCACGGGTCAATGCTTTTAAAACCAAAGTATCTTTGCTTTTTGAATCGACACGTGCTTTTACAGTTCCATCAGCAAAAAAAACTTCATCGCCCGGATTTAACTGATCGATGATTTGTGGGTAGGTGATACTAAAAGATTCTCCATCTGCAATTTTAGACATGATCAAGGTATCACCTTTTTTGATCTCGTGAATACCTTTCATACCTTTGATTCTAATCTTTGGTCCGCAAATGTCCTGCATGATGGCGACATCTTTTCCTTGTTTTTCAGCACATTCACGAATCCGTTGAAAGCTCTTGTAATGACTCTCATGCGTTCCGTAGGAAAAATTTAACCTGAAAACATCTACCCCTGCCCGAATGAGTTTATTAATTGTGGGAATATTGTCACTGGCAGGGCCTAAAGTGGCAACGATCTTTGTCTTTTTTGCCATAATACTTTTTTATTTGATGCAAAAGTACACCTTTAAATTCTATTTCATCAAAGGCATTGTGGGTTTGAGTGTGGAATTACAGTTGGATAAAATGTGCTCAATATCATCATGTTATGATACGAGTATAATAAATAACATATATGCTTTTCTATATGAAAACGATTGCGTTTAAAATCAATGGCTTTCTTTGGTTATAGAGATGAAAGATCCTGATAAACAGGTTCATCAGGGAAATTGAAATAAAAAAGGCCGCTTTTACAAAAAGCGGCCTTTCATTGATTTCATCATTTCATATTACAAAGCACCGTCATCGTAGGCTTTTTCACCATGAATGGAATAGTCAAGGCCGAGATCTTCATCTTCGCTGGAAACTCTGACACGTGTAATCTTATTGATTAGGAACAGCATCAGGTAAGTGAATACAAATGCATAAGCTGCCCCTGCAATTACTGAGATAGATTCTTTTGCAAAGAATGCCACATTACCCTGGAGTAAACCGCTTTGTCCGTTAATGTTGGAAGAAGCAAAAACACCAAGTAAGATCATCCCGGTTACGCCACCCATCCCGTGAACGCCCCAAACATCCAAAGCATCATCCCATCCTAATTTATTTTTTAAACTAACGGCAAGGTAAGTAACGCTGGATGCGGTAATGCCGATGATTATGGCAGCCCACAAGGGTACATATCCGGCAGCCGGAGTAATGGTTGCCAATCCTGCTACAGAACCGGTCAACAGCCCGACAAATTTCGGTTTCCCTACATGAATCCATTCAATAACGAGCCAGGTTACGGCTGCAAATGAAGCGGCAACGTCGGTGTTAAGGAAAGCGAGTGTGGTGATGTCATCAACTTTCAACTCACTGCCTGCATTAAAACCATACCATCCAAACCATAGCAAACCTGTACCAATGGCCACCAGCGGAATGCTGTTTGGTGGCGATTGACGGTCGTGCCGTTTACCAACATAAAATACGGAAGCCAGTGCGGCAAAACCTGCAATGGCATGAACTACCAAACCGCCGGCGAAGTCTTCAACACCCCATTGGGCTAACAGTCCACCGCCCCATACCATGTGTACAAAAGGATAGTAAACAAGAACCTGCCAAACTACAAGAAAGATTAGGTAGGCCTTAAAAGTGACCCTGTTTACAAACGCGCCTGTGATCAGGGCCGGGGTGATAATGGCAAACATCATTTGATAAGCCACAAAAATAAAGGTCGGATACTTTCCGCCTGCTCCTTGAAATGCTTCCGAAAACGGAATTCCGTTCAGGAAAACCTGATGAAAGTTTCCAAAAATTTCTCCCTGGCCTCCGCTAAAGCATAATGAGTAGCCAAAAGAAATCCATAGCACGGTGGTAATTCCCAACGATGCAAAGGTTTGAATCATGATTCCCAGAATGTTTCTCTTACTGGCCAACCCACCGTAGAAAAAAGCAAGTCCCGGTGTCATCAACATCACAAGGCTGGTGGACAGAATCATAAACGTTGTTGTCCCTGTATCAAACATAATTTTTTGAGTTTAGTTATTAAATAACATTGATTTTCAATTGTTTTTTCTAAAATCGTCCAAATATAAAAGCTATCTTAATTTGTTCATCTAGGGGTAATCCCTTAATCTGCTCTAAGGGAAACACATAGAGAAGGTAACTCTTTATTGCGATGAGAACATTTAAATGATTGTTGATCAATAATTAAAAAAGAATTGGCAGCTTTACTAAACCATCTTCCATTCATTTGTGTAAAATGATT
>VAPK010015589.1_pt1 | contig 12038 bp, 8 predicted proteins | sample 3395031 | NCBI WGS metagenome assembly VAPK01 (sample SAMN08290443, study PRJNA428436) | hydrothermal vent metagenome | isolation source: Deep-sea hydrothermal vent chimney 1 | place: Pacific Ocean: Juan De Fuca Ridge | reverse complement strand
TTTTTTTTAACGATGCCTGATTTATCAGACTTCCGTAGGCAAAAATTTTATAGACTGTTTTCATAGTGCTTAACCCTCTTGGCAGCAATATAGCACAGGCCTGTATAGAACTGTATCCTACAATGACTCTAAACAACAATATGTTGAATATTTATTTAAAAATCAATACTCTTCTCCATTTTGTTAACCTTCACTTATTTCTCATGATTAAAAAGGAATACCTAATTCTACTTTGTCACATTTGAATGGATACTATACAAAAGTATCTTCGTAGGGTGAGTTGTACGCACCTTTTCGGCAATGGAAGGATAAAAAACAATTTTGTGCGTGCAACGCACCCTACATTTATAATCTGACAAAGTAGAACAAAGCAAACTATTAGGAATAAACTACAATTTAAACTTTATTTCTACTTATCTTTGCCACTAGACTATCAGCCTAGCTACTAGACATAATCTATAAATTTTACCTTCCTTTTTATACTTTCCTTAGAATGAAAGACTGATTTGACAATAATTAAATCATAAGCTACGTTTAAACAAATCAATCCTGCAACTTTTAGCCCATTCCTGTATGAATACATCAGAGCATAGTACCAAAAAAATTGCAGATCTAAATATACCCTTAGAAAGAGATGTTTTCTGCCGCACACTGATTAGGGAACTGGCTGGTACATTACAGGATGTTGTTGGGTTGAAAGAATCAGAAGGTTTTATCAGTATTGTCGGAAAAAATATTGGAGAGTGGATAAATAACACTTATAAAAGTCAATTAAAACAGGACAAACTAACACGTGAGCAAGTTATTGATGTACTCATTGATTTAAAATCACGTATTAATGGTGATTTTAGGCTGATAGAGCAAGATCAGGATAAAGTTGTGTTTAAAAACCGCCAGTGTCCTTTTGAAGATAAAGTTAAAGACAGGCAATGTATGTGTATGATGACTTCAAATGTTTTTGGCTCTATCACGGCAAATAACTTAGGTTATTCCAAAGTGATCTTAGAACAAACCATTGCCAAAGGTGATGAAGAATGTAAAGTTGTTGTACATTTTAAGCGCACTGATGAAGCCCAGGCAGCAGAAGGAAAAGAGTACTTTAATCTAGAGCACTAATCGTGTATATAAAACACTTTCTTGAATTTACCTTTTCATTTTCGGAACGGATGTGCCTGTTAAACCCTAAAGGTATAATCCTGGCAATAAATCCCGCAGCTGCTGAGTTTATTGGAAAACAAAATAGAGATGTAAATGGCAATCATTTCAGTAGCTTACTTGATAACACTGAAACCCGCCTAAAACAATATTTAAAAAATGCGTGTAGCACCAGAGACGCGACTTCAGGTCGACTGTTTATATTAGATTCAAATTCTAAAAGCATAGAATGTAAATGCAAAACAGCTTTATTGCTCCCCGTGGGCAATAATGGTAATCCAAGTCTTTTGTTGCGCTGGAGTAGTACTGAATTGCAATCCAACAAATTCTCATTGTTAAACGTTGAACTGGAAGACTTACGACAGCAATACCATACAATCATGGATCAGAAAGAGCATTTGGAAAGCTATGTGAAAAAGCGAACCCAGCAGCTCTTTGAAAAAACTAAGCTATTAGAGCAATCTAACAGGGAATTGGAATCAACCAAAAAAGACCTGGAAAATTATCAACAAAACCTGGAACAACTCATCCAACAAAAAACTCAGGACTTAAAAGAAACGACAAAAAATGCCTTGCTAGCGAAAGAAACTGCAATTCAAGCCAATCGGGCAAAATCAGACTTTCTTTCTAATATGTCCCATGAATTGCGTACACCTATGCATGCCATTCTCTCTTTTTCTAATATCGGTAGAAAAAAAATCACCAGTGCCACTTCTGAAAAATTACATGATTACTTCACAAAAATTCACTCCAGCGGTGAACGTCTGTTAAATCTACTCAATGATCTACTAGATATATCCAAATTAGAGTCTGGAAAAATGGAATTGAGTTTATCGGAGCATGATGTCCGAATATCTCTCGCTTCATGCATTAGCGAACTCACAGGATTAATAGATAAAAAATCCATTACAATAATACTAAATTCTGCCTGTGAGGCAAAAGCACCGGTCGATGCAACTCGATTAACTCAGGTTATTATCAACATTCTTTCAAATGCTATTAAATTTTCACCTGAAAACAGTCATATTACGCTAACGCTAAATACAATCTTACTATCAGATTCTGCTACCGACCCCACTAAACCAAAACCCATTATACAACTTAGTATTCAAGATGAAGGCCCCGGAATTCCACCTTCAGAACTTAATACTATTTTCGATACATTTATTCAAAGTAGTTATACCAAAAGCGGCGCTGGAGGAACAGGTCTAGGGCTTGCTATCAGTAAGAACATTATCGAACAACATCACGGCCGTATTTGGGCCGAAAATGCCTCTGGCAAAGGTGCCATTATATTTTTTCAGATACCTGCCTCTATATCTAATAAATTAGTGAATTAGGAGCTAATCTTTATAAACCAATAACAAAGTCTTTTTGTTCAGCAACTTCTCAAAATATCTTTGTAGGTCAGAACGATAGAGCCAGTGGTTTAATGTTAGGGGTGAAAATGTTTGCTATTTTCATAAGTCCAGTAATTGAGCAAGTACTTCATTATCTCTTTGAGATTGCACAACTTTCCGCTGATAGCTCGCTTGGTTTTTTGTACATATCAGGCTGTAAGGGCGACTCTTTTTCTCGGTGACATAATCAATATCACACTTATTCATATCAATGCTGTGCTGCACATGACTACGACGCGATTCGACGGCTTTTAAACGCCATTGTGCTTGATCTGGGTTAAAAAGAAACTGGCTTAAACCACGGCAATCTTTACAGGAACATTTAATTGTATTGTCTCGGCGCCAATCAGCCGCTGGCTCTAATGGTAACGCTAATCGTGTTTGTAGATGGGCTATGACAAGCTGGTGTAAACGCATTACAGTGGATAATTCATTGCTAGTCCTTAATCCCGCAATATCCAGGGCAGTAGGTAATAATATTTCATCCATTCCATACATATCTGGCCAGGCGAGCATATAGTCGAGTGTTTGTTCCGCCAAATCACTATCAATCATGCAGAAACTAATGAGAATATCTGCAACATCACTCGCGGTAAGCGCCATCCTTTGTTGTTGCCAAGGTTGTAAATCCGGAAAGCGTTTTGTATCTCCTGGTAAGGCTTTAAATAATACTTGTGCAGCAACACTCAATTGTTGCCTATCACTTTTCTCTCGTTTACTACACAAACTAGATAAAAGAGTAATGCAAGCTGCTTGCGCTTTAACAGCACTAACTGAGATTGCATCTGTTGCATAACTAACAACTTCTGACCAGGGTAATAATTTTGATGCTCGAGCTAGAGCCTCACTGGTTTCTTTTTGATAAACGCCTTTTTTAGCAATGATTAAGCAAAGACGATTAATTAACACAATATCTCTCAAGAGAAACAAGCACTTTAATAATTCAGCAATATGCTGACTTCTACTATAACCATTGGATTGTTGTTCACAATGTGATGGCATCCAGTCTGTTAATATATAACTCGCTAAAGTATGCGCCTCTTGTTTGGTTTTCTCTTCTTTGTTATTTTTCCACAGTTGACATATCCCTTTTAAGACGGGAAGTGCAGCATCTAATCCAGCCTGGTTGATAATGGCTAAATAGTGTGCTCGTGGCCACATAACCAATGCGGCACAATGGTACATGCGTTCAAAAGACGCGCCGGCATTACCCGTTGCTTCTTGAAACTCAACATCATCCGCTTCCATCTGCTCAAAGTCTTCAGGTGGACAGAATTCTTCGGCTTTAAACGGTAAGGCAGGTAATGCTGGCTGCCTGCCATCAGGGCTACGCCATTCTGAAATCTTTTCACAGTGATCAAAAACCTCACCTATTTCAAACTCATCCTCATCTTCGTCGTCATCTTGGTCCCAACGATTGTAGTAACCGCCTCCAATATATTCAGCGCTACCACTTTCTTCTATAGATACCAAAGCCAGATACAAATCACAATCAGATTTTTTTGCTGCTGCACGAAGTACATCCGCGCTGGCGGCATCCTGATTTTTTAAAGCATCAAATTTTAGCTCAGCAATTGAATACTCATGTTCTAATAAAAAAATTAACTTTTCTGGCGTATCCTCTTCATCAGTTTTTTTATTTAAGCTTAACACCCAGTTATTTAATAACGCAGCTACTTTTTGCTGTGCTTGACGATAATCTGGCGGTGTGGGCAGTGGTATTTTTTTATTTGTGCGAATCAAGTTATAAACTAAAGTTAAACGACAACCCTCTGTTATCGGTAAAACTTCGTGCACACAATCTGCATAAAAAGCAGCAAAAGAAATCTCCTCAGGTCCTTGACTACGTAAATCAAGCTTAACTTCTTCCTGCTGATGGCGCACAACCAATTCACCCCCACTGTATATCGAAGGGAGAACAATAATCAGGGTTGCGAACATACCATTTGTCTTTTCTGTATCGCGATGAGGAATAAAAAAACTACCCGCATCGTATACCAAAAGCTTATATAACTCTGCCGATACGGCACAATCAATACCCAAGCCTATTTTGACGTGCTTTACAATATCAGCCAGATTTTTTTGCCAATATTTACCGCCCAGATTCACCTGGCTCGCATTAATCTGCCATGTTCGTCTAACCTCTGTATCTACAAGTGTTTCATATCCTTTCCCATAAGGTGCACGTTCTGCAACTTTAACCAATTGTTCTGCTTGAACGGGAAGTAAGGGTAATGAAATTCTACCCACTTGATTAACTTCCAGGCAAGGTGGAAAAATTTCCAGGGTTCCTGTTGAATAAAATTCACCAGGCGGTTGAAGACTTTGTAAAATATGAGAGAGTTGTTTTGTCAGCATAAATTAATAATAAAGACCGGAGTAGTTATAAAAACAAAGATAGCTATCAGTCCCCTGCCAACGTCAAGGATAACGCAGTCGTCTTGGGCTGAGTTCCTACACAGAGCATGAGAGCTACAAAAAGGAAATTCTACGAAAAATGTAATAAATCACCGTGCCTATCAAAGGCCAGATATTTCGATAAATCACCACCATTTTGTACCGTCTGTACCATCGTTTTTAACGGTTGTTCTGCTTCTTCAGATGTTGGCGATATGCCATTCATACCAGAGAGACAAGCGACTAACACCATACTCCAGTCTTGCTCCATCTGTTCTGATTCTGTAACCAAATCAGCAAAGTCAGTCAATTCGGCTAAATCTTTATCGACACACATAATGGCTTTTAACTCGCCGCCTTGCCCGGAATGGAAACTTTGCTTATCGTCATCATTATGATCATCTGGTAGTGATGCTTGCAGAAAAACAAAAAGAAACCGTTGCGGGTCATTTTGTTGTCTCCCAACTTGTAATAAAGTTTTATAGTCAGTTATTTCGGTCATGTTGTTTTATTTGAAACTAAGTTTATATTCAATTGATTATTTTAGGATGGATAGTCTGTCAATATTTGTGTTCACGTATGATACCTTCAAAGAAAACGGTGAAGTATCTTAGGCTGAGTTGCCATGCAGAGCGTATGAACTAAAAAATTATTTCCTTCAATCAACATCGGTCAATTCATTAAAAAATGATGCACCCGCCTCAGTCAATACAAAATGCCCTCGACTATTCATAAACATAAGACCTCTAACCACTAAATTATTATTAATTTCTTCTTCAATCCCACGCTTTATACATAATTTACAGGTATGTAATATATCCAGATAACGCTCTTCTGATGTTGCTACCGCTAGATCTTCAGCTTTAACTCCAGCACTGTGATCGATTAACACATCGAATAAATAGCCCTGCTCTGTAATAATCCGACCGATAATAATGAGTAGAGCTTGTATTTTAATAGTCACTTCATTTGCATCTTCACCGCCTAATTCTCTAATATAGAAAAAACAGCTATTCTTATGTACCAATTCAAAATTAATCCTTTGGTATAAATTATTGTATTCGTCAAAATTGTTGAAAATTTCGTTGTAAAGATCATTGTCTTCAAGCTCATTGGTTTTTGCAATATAAGCGTGTTTATTGATGGCTTTACCATTAATCAATTGGCTGTATATTTTTTGGCTCAGTCTATTGGTGATCATTCTATTAATTCACGTTTGTTGTATTCCAGCACTTTGCTTTTATAATGTATTTGCTGCTGAGGACTTTTAAAACACACTGTTAACTTAGCTGTTTTTTTTACCCGTTGTTTATAACAGCTAACCCCATACAAAAGATATTGCAGCTGATAGTGTTCTGATAAATTATCTGCCAGAAAATTATGTAGTTCCGCATACAAATCATTAACCGGCGGTTTAATATCACACTGTTCAATCAGAGCTCTGATTTGTCGTTTAAGCGCATTATTAGGATCAGGATTTTGTTTATTATCAAACGAGACAACCTCTGCAACAGCTTCACTCCGTTGTCGTGCATTCTGCTCTATTAAATATTCATTAAAATACAGACAATGGTTTCGCTCATGCCATTCAATCTTACTATCCTGAGCCGATGAATAGGTTTTTAATCCTTTAAAATACAACTCACTTTCGGCTAAGGCTTTAAAGATATATCGTTCTTTTAGGTTTTCTGTAAAAGTACTTTGCGCCAGTGCTTGTAGATTTAAATAGGCTTTTTCAATAGCATTATAAGTGAGTCGATGTTGTCGCTCTTGATGCAAATAGCGTTGCAGTGTTTGTCTTACTTTTTCGACTGCTTTGTAATGACTAAGAATAGAAAGTTTGTATTGATCGATATAATAGCTGTCATCTTCAAAGCCACGAATATCATAAAGTCGGCTAATTTCATCAATTAATGTCAAAGGGGCTTTAACTTTACTGTATTCACGAGTATTTAAAAATTCTAAGGTCGGAATAATCTCACGATCATAAATCTTTTTTACCTGCAGTAAAACTTCTCTCACTTGCTGAGATTCATCCAAGGTTAAAATAGCCTGATCATGATCTAGCCGTTTGGATAGCCTGTCTGCCTCATGTTCTAAATGTTCAGTATTGTTTTGTATCTGACTATTAACTTTGCGTAATAAGTCAAACAAATGATCACGCTGTTCAAGAAATACAATATTATCCTTAGAAAAACTTAGCACCTGATGTTGCTGTAATATATTGTCTAATTGCACCCGTATATTTTCCAGCTCTGCACTGCGTAACCCCATTACCCGTTCTTTATCAAACAAGCGAAATATTTCTATTACAGCGGGTTGAAATGCAATGGTGCCTCGTGATTTATTAAATTCGGAAATAATGCCTGCTTTAATCAAATTATCGCGATCAAATGCATCTTTTAGGCGTTCTGTTTCATTCTTCTTTACGGTTGCCGTTAATTTGGCAATCATGCTATTGGTAAAAACTTGTTCGGGTATGTCTTTCCGCTGGTTTTGGTCCATATAATCAATGAAACCGAACATTAAGTCTTTATGTTCAATCAACAATACCAAGGTACGATCTAAAGCAATATGCATTAACTATCCTGTTCCAGTGCATCATATAGGCGCTCTTGAAAATGATGAAATACCACGTCTCTCTCACCTGTTGGGTCATAAAGCGTGTTGACATGAAAATCGTCCAAGTGAATATAATGGTCAACCACTGATACCACTTCTGCTGTATCCGTTGGCGAGGCACAAAATAAAGCAAAGCCATGTTTCGTCGCTGCTTTAATAGCCGTAACCTGATTAAATTCATCCAATGAGGTAAATTCATCAAAAATAATAGGAATCTTTAATTTACTTTCTTGTGCTAATAAATCACTGAGTAATATGGTCAACAAGGTACAGTTAATCAGTGCATTTGTCCCTGTACTTTGATCCTTATCTTCGCGCTTGTCTTGATGTTCCTTTTTATAACTGTATTTAACGTTTTTAATAATTTTACTGATTTCTAGAACTCGATTACCTTGTCCAGTAAAAAAGTCATTACAAAATTCATTTAAGCGTTGATATAAGCCATCATCATGAATATCAGTAATATTTAAATTGGTCTGATCCAGTTCTTTAATCAATGCTTCAAAACGGTGATCCAGTTCAATCTCAACCTGAATATCTTGTAGATTGGATATACTGTAACCACTAAACTGGCTGTTAATTTTATTAACAAAACTACGAATATGAGTCCTGTTACCTGTTAGCTCACTAATTTTGGTGCCAGTTGTTTTATTGTGTCCAATAATACGACTATCTAATGTGTCTTGTTGTTCAGGTAATGCGTCGAAGGTGTTTTTTAAAGCAGTTAATATTTTATTTTGCTGCTCATCACTATAACTACTGTAGGCCAGATCTACGGGTAATTGAAAATGTGCGCACTGAATAAAGTCATTGATTTTTTTATCGACATCTTGTTTTAAGTGGCCTAGCTTTTTTTGATCGCCAGCCAATTCGGTTATATCATTAGCAGTGACACTCTCTACTACTAAAGTGTCTGTCACTTTTAAATTATCAGCATTTAAATTCTCTAGACTCAGTAAACGGTTATTTGCATAGGTTATTTGGTTACTCAATGAATCTAATTGTTCTTTAGCTTTTGCATAAGCACTTTCATTATGCACTAACTCATCTTTTGTATCTTCCTGTTGTTTTTCCAATTGCCCTAGTTGATCATTGATTTGTTGAATTTCTTCAGTTGCCGCTTGCCAGTCTGCTTGTGTTTTTTCAATGGACTGAACAACAACCAAATCATCTTTAACCGTCTGTAATTTTTGCTTTACAGTGACTTGTTGTGCAAGCTGGTCTGCCACCGACAACTTAGCAATATCATTAGATTTTTTGATCTTTTTGTCCAATGATTTAATCTCTGCGTCGAGATTTTCTATATCCTTTTCAGTGCGTTGTCGAAATTCATGGGGTTCTTTCAATTCTCCATGACTAAAGGCCTCATCTAAAAAATTCAGCTGTTGCTCGTTAATAGAAAATAACGCTGAAAATTGCTCAATAACGGGGAAATTCTCCTTTTCAACTTTTACGGACATTTCAGAAAATCTCTGATTAATATTACCCAGTACTTGTGCGCTATGATCATCCAATTGACTTATCAATAATCGTTCATGCTGATCTACCGCGTTTTGTTTCCCTTCTCTCAGTTTAATTTTACTTTGTCGCGTTGTTACATTTTTTGATAGCTCGCTAATTGCCGATTCATTACTCTCAAGCTGCTCAATTTCAGTTTGTAATTCGTCTCGATGCTCTTTTAAAGTTTCTTCAACTTCATTAATTGGAAAACCAGGATAATCATTATGTATCACTTGAAAACGGTTAGACGCCTTATCCAATTGCGTAAGACCTTTAGTTAACACTTTTAACTGGCCGCCATAATCACGACTTAATTGTTTTTGATCACTCACTTTATCGCTAAGTGTGTTGTTTTCAGTGATCAGTTTTTTTACATCAGATTCAATCGGAGAAAATTGCTGTTTTAGGTTTTTGTTACGCTTCCCCAGAAATAATGAATAAGCAGAAAATCGATTAGCAAAACCACTTTGTTGTTGATTTAAATTCTGCTGCATTTCAGTTAAATCTTTAAAGCTGTCACTATAATTAGCAATCGCCTTCAACTTATTTTGAGTATTACGCAGCTCCTCATATTCATCTAGAATTGCTTGTAAATCCTGATGCAACTCAGCTCGTACATTAATCTTGCTGCTTTCAATAATAGTGGCAAAGGTTTCTGTTAATCCTTTGGTCTCCGTTTTAGCAATTTCAAAGGTAAAATTCATCAACTGCCGAAATGCGCTTAATTCACGTTCTTTACCCCCGTCTTTCAACGGTACAAGGCAATACCGCCCTTTATCTGAATTTGGCATTGGACTATGAGTAAACAGTCTTTCTTTAATTTCCTTAGTTGTTTTTAGAATGACTGCGCCTTGATTCTTATAATGCTGAAAAAGTGACTGTATTTTTGCAATACCTAAATCAGAGACTGGGCTACCTAGCCCCTTATTAATCTCAATCTTATCTATATCCCAAAAATGCTCCCGAATTTCATCATATTCACAAGGCAAAGCCAGACGTTGATAACCAAAACTATGATTAGATTTAAATAGAATTAAACAAAAACTACCATGAATATTTTCTGCTTCTAAAATCAAAAAACTGCTTTCGCTAGGAAAGTAATAACTATAGCTGTCTTCACTGGAATAGAGTTCACCTTTAGAGGATTTAAAGGCAAATTTATTCTTGCAGTCCTTAAAACTAATCTCAGGAAAAAAGTGCAATTTCAAGGCATTCAGCAGTGAGGTTTTGCCAATATTATTTCGCCCAAATAATGCACAATGTTGATCAATCGCTAACTCAACATAGCAATAACTTATTGAATTAACAGCAATCAGTTTTTTAACTGAATAGGATATTTTTTTATCAAATAACGAAAAGGTTTCCATACTTTGTCCTTTATAAATATAACTCTTGTTCCAACATTTTTTGGTGCTTACTCATCAACTCTATGACGGGCCGTAATAATGGGTATTGTTCATGGTATTGCCGTAATACAGTTAAATAATGTTCTTGCAAATGTATTTTAGATTGATTAAGTAATTTATCTGCACAAGGTGGCAATAGAAAATTTAAATTTGAATGCCGGGTTAAATTAACTAAATTTTTAAATATTTCCAGCCCTCCAATGTCCAAGTCTAATAAACAGTCTATTTGTTCGTAATGATTAAAAAATGCTTTATTCAATTTGTTACTAATGGCATTGCCTGATCCAAGTACAATATCTAAATTTTCAGCATTAAAATCAGAAAACTGTTGTTGAAGAAAATGAAGTGTGCGCTGTTTTTGTATAAAATTTTCCTGATTTTCAATGATCAGCAATCGCTTAGATAGGATAACTGGAGAGTTAATTTTATCCGTATCATTCAATACTACAATAGGGTGATTGTTCTTAGCCGACCAAAGAACAATCATTGCTTGACTCACAGGATGTTTATGACTATCACCTGCCTGTGCAGCAGACACCCTATCAGTAATCGTATGCTCAGGATAATCAATTTGAAGTTGAAGAAAGCGATCCTGATCTAATACATTGACAAGATAACGTAACCGAGATACTTTCTTTGTTTCAAAAATCTCAAGTATTGTTTTTTCATCATATCCTTGTTGAAGTAATTGTTTACTAAAACTATCGAAATTTAGTAATTCGCCTGATTTTATTTTAATGAGGTATTTAGATATCTGCATAAAGCTTTCATTTACTGTTTTTAGGAAATGCAACCTTTAAGAAAGCTGGGAGTTAAGCATCACACTACAGGACCAGGTCTTTCCATACCATTTAAATTCTTCGTTCCTAATTTCCTTATCATATAACTTTATAGCAAAAGCTTCTTCTGTCTCTGCTGATCTTTAAATTGGTACTTAGAAGCTCGGCGTTTCGATGAAATATCCCGTGCAGAGGAGCCGATATGCTCTTCGCCACGTTGTTTGGACATCTGGACCTGTTTTTCCCTTTCTAAAAAACGTTGACGTTGTTTCGCTGTTACTTTATCGTAGCAATGTGGGCAACTGACGCCTTGCTGGTATTGCTCACTATTTTTTTCATCTTCGGTAATCGGATAACGGCAGGCATAACATTGATCATACTGGCCTTTTTCCAGGTTATGGTTGACTGCCACCCGGTTATCAAAAACAAAACACTCACCCTGCCATGCAGACTGATCCACTGGGACTTGTTCCAGATACTTTAAAATGCCACCTTGCAGATGATATACATCTTCAAATCCCTGTTCTTTTAAATAAGCAGTTGATTTTTCACAGCGGATACCCCCAGTACAATACATTGCAATTTTTTTGTGTTTAGCGGGATCTAATTGCTGTTTGACATATTGTGAAAACTCCCGAAAAGTCTCTGTTTTCGGATTAACAGCACCTTTAAAAGCACCAATGGTGACTTCGTAATCATTCCTGGTATCAATTAATAATACATCAGGGTCAGAAATCAAGGCATTCCAGTCTTCAGGTTTAACGTAAGTGCCGACTATA
>VAPK010350088.1_pt1 | contig 12043 bp, 9 predicted proteins | sample 3395031 | NCBI WGS metagenome assembly VAPK01 (sample SAMN08290443, study PRJNA428436) | hydrothermal vent metagenome | isolation source: Deep-sea hydrothermal vent chimney 1 | place: Pacific Ocean: Juan De Fuca Ridge | reverse complement strand
TAGCCACACCTCTAGCGGTTGCAGGCAGTACTTGCATTAAACCTTTGGCATTAGCACTTGAAACAATGATAGGGTCAAAAGCACTTTCACGACGCATAATACCATAAACCCAAGCTGGTATTATTCTGTGTTTTTGAGCCGACTGTTTTACGAGAGACTGGTATTTTAGTGGGAAGCGTAAATCAGTTTGATTCCAATCCTTTGTTTTAGATACGGTAACAATGCCTAAAAATGGTTGATTTATTTCATGGGCATATGCCGCGGCAATTAACTTATCTTGTTTATTCAAGTTTTTTAATGCCCAGAACCATTCTTTTTTTGCCAGACTATCCATGCCTAGGGAAAATAATTCCGTGGCTCGTTGTATCGCAGGAATTCTTTTGACTTTAGGAGTCAGTGCTGCCCAATTTCGTTCCGGTTGCAATAATCTTTCATAAGGTAGATTTAATTCATCTGCAGCTAAAAACCCATAGAAAGAAGCATTCTTTGCTAGCTTATGTAAGTTTACACTTACCTTTTTGCGTGACTTTTTTTCAGCATAGCCCAGCCAATATTGCCAAATGTCTTTTTTCCTGATCTCGGCAGGCATCCCATAAATAGCATTTAGGAGCTTACTCCAGTCGCCTTGGCGTAAAGCCATTCGAGCCATCCATGCGCTAGCCTCATCACTTCGAAGCTTTGCTGGAATAACGGATAGTTTCTGTAATGCATAAGGGCTGTGGTTATAGGCATGTTTCACGCCAAGATAACTCTCTATGTCAGCTTTTTCTGTTGGTGTAAAGTGATGAGTTTTTTGAAATTTAGTCCATTGCTTGCTCGCTTTACTGGTATTTTTTCTCGCTAGACGTTTAATTCCATACGCTATAACCAGTCGGGTGTGAGCATCTTTTTTCTTAAGTAACTTATTCTTTAAATGCTTTGCAGGTTTTTTTCGTAGCTTTGTCCATAAAGAGATAAGAGCGGGGTTGCTTGTATATTTAGCCAGACTTTTTGATAAGCGTGTTCCACCTGCCTCCATTGCTAAAGCAATACGTTGCCAAGTGTTAGTGTTATTGATCACACCTTTTTTTCTGAGAAGTGAAAACAAAGAGTTGCAGCTATTGGGTCGGCTACTACCTGATAGCCAGACTTTTAACGCATCTTTTTGGGCTTGTTGAACATTTTGCCCTGTACGGATCTTTGCTTCAAGTCCATTGCACTTAGATTTAGTGTCACCACGACCATCTTGATAATATCTAAGAATCGATCGCCATTTACCTTGTTTTGCAAAGCGCTCTATTAGATCGTTGCTAATATTGTCTGCGAGTAAAGATCGTGGATTTTGATGAATAAAATCTACCAGTGTCTGATCACTGCTTTTTTTCAAGCGCTGTTTAATTCGCTCATAATCAAGATAGGGCTTAAGAATATAACCTCTAAGGTGAGCACTATCAAAATGACCTCCTTTGTGGAGTACATCATAGGCTTGTAAAAATTCATCTTGTTGGTTTTGGCTATCTGCTGAAGCATTTGTAAAAAATAGCCCTATGAGAAGTGTTATCCAAATTATTGTTTTGTTTTGCACAAGTAAGCCCCGTTGTCTTTTGTTTAATCTTTTACTTTATTGAGACTTTTGTGTGAGTCTCAATTCGAACATAGTTTGAGGTTCGATTAAGTTTTTTTGCAACTAAAATCACAAACTTTTTATTTGAAGCAATCGTTTTACAATTACCAAAAAGTTTCTTCAGTTTTACATGGTAAGCAAGGTGCCTATTTCCAATTAGCCAGATTTCGCCGTTTATGGTCAACTGCTGATAGCTCTGTTTAAGCATCTGCCAAGCAATATGGTCACTGACACTATGTTCTTGGTGAAAAGGTGGGTTGCACAGGATTAAATCTGGTTTATCACCCGTAAATTGTTGAAAGCAGTCACTAGTATAAAAGTTGACGCTATCATATGTTTTGTTTTGATGCTCGTGTTTGAAGTTAATTTTAGCTGAAGCAATAGCTGAGTATGATTCATCGATAAAGCTTATGTCAGCCTTTGGCTGGTGTCGCTTCACCATAATGCCTAGCGCACCATTACCACAGCCAAGATCAACAATATGTTCTGCGGGTGGGCAGTTTTTTAGGTTTTCGATTAAAAATCTGGTTCCGATATCTAACTTGTTACCTGCAAAAACATTGGCATGGTTAACAAGTGTTAAATTGTATTTATTATCCTTAATTGTTTTCGGGTAGGGTGACTGAAGACTTTTCAGTTTATCGTTTCTAGTAAAAATCAAACGCGCTTTTTTAGTAGCAAGCGAAGTGGTCGTCGTTCCAAGAATTTTATTAAATAGTTTAAGTGTTGATGTATGAAGGTGCTTAGTCATTGCTGCTGAAATAATGATACTGTCAGTTGAAAGATGTGGTTTCAGTCGGCAGAGTTGATCTTCAAGTAATGCTAAAGTTTTTGGGGTTTTGATAATCACTAAATCATACTTTCTCTGAAGCTCGTCGCTTGCAGGTATATATTTGATATTAGCTGTAATATGGTTGAGTAGCAGATTGTGTTGTGTTGCTGAATGACTTAAATAAGAGTCTGACCAGCTGTGGACAGCGGTTGTGTGCAATGAGGTGCATAGCACACCAAAAGCATCATTGATAATAAGTACAGGTTTTTCGGGTGTTTGAAGGTGCTTGGAGTGTTCATCAAATAGGATTTGTAATAACAACTCATCAGCAGCATCCCAAGCACGTAAGTTGTCATTTCTTAATATTGGAAGTCTTTGTAGCTTGTAACTACCAAAGTTAGTATTGATGATTTCCACAGATTTTTCTATATTTCACGAACAACACGAAAGCCGAGATTTGTATCCATTTCATCAAATAAACGTTTCTTGCGAGCAGCACTACGAGAATGAACAGCTTCATCAAACCATGAGCCACCTTTAGTTACGATAGCCGAACTAATAAAGCTTGTGTCTATGCTACCGTCGCGATTGCTGTTGATATGTGAACCTCGCCAAGGTGAATCAGTAAACTCCCAAACATTGCCATGCACATCATGTAAGCCCCATTGGTTAGCTGGTTTTGTACCTACCTCTAATGTTGTTGTCATCGGTGAGCATAACGGTAAAAACCAACGTTTTTTCTGTTTGGCTTCGTTATATGGAAACAGCGAATGGAAGTGTACTTCTTTGCAGGTAATGTCGTCTCCAAAGTGAAAGGCTGTTGTACTGCCGGCACGAGTAGCATATTCCCATTCAGATTCAGTTGGGAGTCGATAGTGTTCTCCCGTTTGCTCACTAAGCCAATCAAGATAGAGGTGAGCATCTGCCGAGCGAATATTAATTACAGGTTTTTTTCCTGAAGACCAAATTAAATCGGACCTTAGGAACCATTCGGTATCTTCACGAAATTGTTCAAACTGCTCAGCTGTAACTGTAAATCGCCCAATCGCAAAGGGCGTATTAATACTGGTGTAGTGTTGAGGGTATTCATGACGATGATGGCCAAATTCATCTACAGTGGAGCCCATTTCGTATTGCCCAGAAGGTATGATGGCAAGTTCGGGTCCGTTAGCTCCAGATTTTAATGTATCCGAGAAGAATGGCTGTAGATTTAACTTGTTTGCGGTGTCCAATTGTAATTTCTTGACTTCAATTTGTTCAAGGTCAGGTAGAAATTTGCTATTGTCTATTTCGTTATTTTGGAGGATTGGCTGCATTTAGATAATATGGATTATTAATAGATACTAATATTATCATTATATAGAATAGATGTAAGTTAAACTGCACATTTTTTTTAAGTGTTGTACAATTCACAGGTTGGAAGTTAGTGGTTAGTTTTTAGACTACTATTGAGATTTACAATTTTATCCATATATTTAAAATACAATAATTGTTTGGAGTAGCTATATGCCTTGGAATGAACCAGGTGGTGATAAAGATCCTTGGAACAAAGGTAAGTCAAGTGACAGTTCGAAAGGAAAGCCTAGTGGTAAACCTACAGGAAATGCCACAGACAACATCGAAGATATTACGCGTAAAATGAACGAGAAAATCAGTAGCATTTTTGGTAATAAAAAATCAGGATCAGGATCCGGTTCTGGACGTGGTGGGCCAAGTGCTGCTGCTTTAGGAATGATTGGAGTTGCATTGCTAGCCGCATGGTTAGCTACAGGGTTTTATACTATAGATGCAGCAGAAAATGGTGTTGAATTCCGTTTTGGTGCGTTTAACAAAATTACTGACCCAGGCTTGCATTGGAAGTTTCCACGTCCGATAGATACGGTAGAGAAAGTCAATGTAGATAAGCAAAGAAAAGTAGAAGATCGCATGCATATGTTGACGCAGGATGAAAATATCATTGATCTTTCGGTAACAGCTCATTACAAAATAAAAAGTATTAAAGACTACCTTTTTAATGTCTACCTTCCTGATTTGGAGTCGAACCAATCAAGAGGAACTATTTTTCAGGTAATGCGTAGTGCACTAAGAGAAGTAGCAGGCAGAAATACTTTGGATTCTATTTTAACTGAAAATCGTTCATCGATTGGTTTAGAAACACTCAGTGGAATGCAAGTCGTTCTAGATAAGTATGGTTCAGGTCTAGAAGTAGTTAAGGTTAACCTTGATGATGCCGCTGTTCCAAAAGAGGTTAAAGAAGCCTTTGATGATGTTAATAAAGCGCAGGAAGATTTGGTTCGTTATAAGCATGAGGCAGAAGCCTATGCAGAAGCAGTCGTTCCCGTTGCTGAAGGTAAAGCTTCTCGTTTGATGGAAGCCGCAAGTGCTTATAAAAGTCAGGTGATATCAAAATCAGAAGGTGATGCTTCACGTTTCTCTCAGTTAATGGCAGAGTACCAAAAAGCACCAGAAGTTACTCGTAACCGTCTTTATATAGAAACAATTGAAGAAGTTTATAAAAATTCTACCAAAGTTATGGTTGATACAAAATCAGGTAATAACTTACTTTATTTGCCTTTGAATCAGTTAGGCAGTAAGTCTGGATCAAATGAAAAGCAATCTGACTTTAATCCTATTACCAGTGGTGCGGTGGAAGCATTACGCAATCAAAGAGTACAACAGCAGCAACAGCTCCGAAATAGTACCCGAAGTGGCACAAGGCAGGGACGATAAAATGAAAAATATACTTATAATTATTGTTGCAATAATCGCAGTATTTTTTGCTACATTTACTTATATCGTAGATGAACGTGAAACTGCGATTAAATTAAAATTTAATGAAATCGTTGAAACAGATATTAAACCGGGATTACATTTTAAAGTCCCGATGATGAATAATATCAAGAAGTTTCCGACTTTGATTTTAACCCTAGATGCAAAACCAGATGATTTTTTGACAAATAAAAAGAAGTCACTGGTAGTTGATTTCTTTGTGAAATGGCGCATTTCAAATGTGAGTGATTTTTATCGTGCCACCAATGGCAATATTGGTCGTGCTCAAAACCGTCTAGAAAGTATTATGAAAGATGGTTTACGCAATGAATTCAGTACGCGAACCATTCATGAAGCAATCACAGGAGAGCGTGGTGAAATTATGGACGCAATGCGTGATAAAGCGGCTGAAACTGCATTAAATCTCGGTATTGAAATTGTTGATACGCGCGTAAGTCAAATCGACTTCCCGCCAACAGCAAGTTTATCTGTTTATGCGCGAATGGAGTCTGAGCGTGTTCGAGTAGCTCAAGAATTTCGTTCTAGAGGTAAAGCTGAAGGCGAAAAAATTCGTGCAATAGCTGATCGTGAAGCCACTATCATTGAGGCTAATGCCTATCGTGATGCTGAGAAACTTCGTGGTGAGGGTGATGCTAAATCTGCGAATATCTATGCAAGTGCCTTTCAAAAAGATGCCGAATTTTATGCCTTCTACCGTAGCTTAGGTGCATACCGTGAGTCATTAGGTAAAAATGGTGATATTATGGTTGTAGAGCCTGATGCTGATTTCTTTAAGTACTTTAAGAATCAGAATGGTCATTAATTTTGTCGATAATATTGGCGGCGTTGACAGGCTAAGGTTTAGATAATTTGTGAATTGGCATGACTTACTTACGGCAATAGCTTTATTATTAATCCTAGAAGGGTTATTGCCGTTTATTAGTCCTGAAAGTATTAAAAAAGTATACAAGACCATGGTTGAAACTCCAGAAAGTTCCTTGCGTATGTTTGGATTGGCAAGTATTGTTGCTGGTCTTGTATTACTTTATCTTAGTTAATCAAATATTATACACCCCCATATTTTATGAAATTACTCGCTAAAAAGTCTTTGCTATGAATACGTGGTTACTTCCTGATGGTATTAACGAATCTTTGCCCGATGATGCTGAGAGATTAGAGGCTCTGCGTCGTCAGCTGGTTGATTTATATGCAAGCTGGGGCTATCGCCTTGTCATGCCTCCCTTGGTTGAGTACTTAGAGTCTTTGCGCGTAGGCATGGGCACACAGTTAGATTTACAGACATTTAAAATCACCGATCAAGTCACTGGTCGTATGATGGGTGTACGCGCTGATATCACTCCCCAAGTTGCGAGAATGGATGCACATCGTCTATCTAAAGGCGATAGTAATGCCCCCGTGAATCGTTTGTGTTATATCGGTACCGTACTAAGAACAAGAAGCGCACAGCAGGGTGGTTCACGTTCACCTGTACAAGTGGGCGCTGAAATCTTTGGACACGAAGGTGTTGAAAGTGACTTCGAAATTATCTCTTTAATGTTAGAAACTTTACAAAGTGTCGATGTAACTGGCTCAGTTCTTGATCTTGGGCATGTCCGTGTTGTCAGTGGCTTAGCAGAACAAATTGGCTTGGATCAACATCAGCAAGATGAATACTTTGGTATGCTCGCTAGAAAGTCTATTCCAGAAATTGATACATGGTTAGAGAAACAAAATCTAACGAAAGCTGAAGTGGACATGTTATCTCAATTGCCGCACCTTAATGGTGGGATTGAAGTTCTTGAGCAGGCTAGACAAATATTAAAAGGTGCAGATCAAACTGTACTTGATGCAGTTGATCATTTAGAAGCAATTTGTCACTTGATTGCTACGCATTTCCCAAAAGTAAAGATACATATAGATCTCTCCGAAATGCGTGGTTATGCCTATCATACGGGTATTATCTTTTCTGTATATTTATCTGGTAGAGGTGACTCTATCGCACAGGGTGGGCGCTATGATGGTATCGGAGAAGCCTTTGGTAATCATCGGCCTGCGATTGGTTTTAGTACAGATTTACGAACTTTAGCAAGTTTTGTCGAAAAGCAAAAAAACATAAGAAAAAACTATATCTTGGCACCTTATTCATTAGATAAAGCGTTGGATGAACTCATTAATACATTACGTAAAAAAGGTGATAATGTCATTAGGCAGTTGGATAAAGACTCAGGATTTACAGCCGAACAATATGGTTGTAGGCAGAAAATTGAAAGGCATGGTGATGCTTGGATTGTTGTAGATTTATAGTCAATTCATAATTAATTTAAATAGTAATTTGAACATTTATCAGAAGGAAATCTGAGATGGGAAGAAACGTAGTTATACTCGGAACCCAATGGGGTGACGAAGGAAAAGGAAAGGTAGTTGATCTTTTAACCGAAGAAGCTTCAGCCGTAGTGCGTTTTCAAGGTGGTCACAATGCGGGTCACACTTTGGTTATCGATGGCAAGAAAACTGTTTTACATCTTATTCCATCTGGCGTGTTACGTGATGGTGTAGAGTGTATTATTGGTAATGGTGTGGTGTTAGCGCCTGATGCACTGCTTGAAGAATTAGAAATGCTTGAAAAAGAAGGTGTTCCAGCCTCGCAGCGTTTGAAATTATCAGAAGCTTGCCAGTTAATCCTTCCCTATCATGTTGCCTTAGATGCAGCGCGTGAAGTGGCTCGTGGGAATAAAGCGATTGGTACAACGGGTCGCGGAATTGGCCCAGCTTACGAAGATAAAATCTCCCGTCGTGGTTTGCGATTAGGTGATTTGTTAAATACTGAACGTTTCACTGAAAAACTTAAAGAGGTGATGGAATATCACAACTACGCTTTAAAGAACTACTTTAAAGCTGAAGAAGTTAGCTATAAAAAAGTGCTAGAAGAAAGCCTCATTATGGCTGAAAAACTACGCCCGATGATTATTGATGTACCGCATACTTTACATAAACTACGCCAAGATGGAAAAAATATTATGTTTGAAGGTGCCCAAGGTACCTTGCTCGATATAGATCATGGTACCTATCCTTATGTGACATCCTCTAGTACTACTGCAGGTGGTGTTTGTACGGGTGCAGGTGTTGGGCCAACCGACCTAGATTATATATTAGGTATCACAAAGGCGTACACAACCCGTGTTGGGTCTGGACCTTTTCCAACAGAATTATTTGATGATGTTGGTGCTCATATTGCTGAAGTAGGTCACGAACAAGGAGCCACAACAGGCCGCGATAGACGTTGTGGATGGCTTGATGCTGTAGCACTTCGGCGTGCGATGCAAATCAATAGTATTACCGGTATTTGTGTCACTAAACTTGATGTATTAGATGAAGTTGAAACCATAAAAATTTGTACAGGGTATGAGTTAGATGGTGTGGAAATGGAAGTGCCACCCATTAATACGACTGATTTTGCACGTTGTAATCCAATTTATGAAGAACATTCAGGCTGGATGAGCAAGACCTTTGGCGTTACTGAATATGATGATTTGCCAGAAAAAGCTAAGGCTTATTTAAAACGAATGGAAGAATTGCTTGATACACCAATCGACATCATATCGACGGGTCCTGATAGAGATCACACGATGATACTCAGAAATCCGTATGCTTCTTAAACAGTTTAATGCCCTCAGAAGAGGGCATTTTTAATATGCGCCTAGATAAACTTCTTTCAAACTCTACTGCTTTTACCCGTTCTCAAGCCAAAATAGTCATAAAAAAAGGCAAGGTAAAAGTTGATGGTGGAGTTGTTACCAATGTAGCACAGCATATAAAAGAAGATGCTAATGTTGAATATATGGGTGTTTCAATCACAAAGCCCCAACTTCGCTATCTGATGTATAACAAGCCTGCGGGTATTGTTTGTGCCAATAAAGATAATGACCACCAAACTATTTTTGATACTTTATTTGTCGCAAATTCAGATAAACTTCATGTGGCAGGACGCTTAGATATTGATACAACGGGACTTGTATTGCTAACCGATGATGGTCAGTGGTTACATCGTATTACATCCCCTAAGCATCAACATTATAAAATCTACTTGGTTGATCTACATGATGAGATAACTGAAAAGCAAATCAGTATTTTAGAGACGGGTGTACAACTAAAGGATGAAAAAAATCGTTGCCAGCCAGCAATAGTAGAAAAGCTTGATACTAAACTAATACGAATCAGTATAAGTGAAGGAAAATATCATCAAGTAAAGCGCATGATGGCAGCCGTTGGTAATCACTTAGTTAAATTACATCGAGAACAAATAGCGGATATAAAGTTAGATGAAAACCTTGAAGAAGGCAAATGGCGGGAGTTGACTGAAGCTGAATTTTGTCGCTTTTAATTAGCTATTCTACTATCCGTCAAAGCCACTAATTGTGTAAAAAAGGCGGGGGTGCCATTAGGTAAAACTTTCTAACTAATAAAAACCCAGGGTATAAATATATTTGACAGGTAGATTAAACTGGTGCAGAATCCGCGCCCACAAACAACGAGATCATTTGCGACTGCAAATAATCATTTAATTTTAGGAGATATAAATGTTCATAAATCTAAAACAACAAAAGAGAATTATTAACTAATCTCCCTAAAATAATGCTGGGAGCTTAGTTATTAAATATTAAGCATGACTCAGTAATTTGCATAACTGCCCTAATCGGTAGCTTGTGTGAACATTTAAAACCCTGAGTGATGTCAATCCTCAGGGTTTTTTTATGCCCTGAAAAATGATAGAGACTAAGAGAGTGAAGGATGAAGTTCTTTATACGTGGCGTATATGGCACCCCCCCTCTTTTTACATAATTGAGATGTAAGTACAGCAAGTTGAAAGCTCCGATGATGGAATTGAAGATGGGAGTTAGTAGATACCGACTAAAATAGAAAACACAGCTGTCATTAATACGCTGTGTTACAAAGGCAATACATTATGGAACTACAAGATTTAAAAGAAATCCTTGCCTGTCTTACAGGCGAGCGTACAAAGTTTTACTACTTTCGTGATCGCTATGCATTGATGTTACTAAAAGATTATATTGGAGCTAAAACAATATCAATCAATCAGTTAAAGCAGTCGCCGTACGCAAGTTTGCTAAATAAATCACCTGTAAAAAAGGTATTAGCAGCAGCAGGAAATGGCTTGATTAGTGCAAAGATGCTGGAAATGAGTTGGGATGAAAAGCCACTTGCCTTCGTTATGACCTTAGATCAATGGGGTGATGGTAAAAAATATTGGAAGTGGAACCAAATGAGCCGTCAGGGTTATCACTTGGTGTTACAACTAAATATGGCAACAGACCACACTCAGCAGTTTCAGAAACTTATTCGTCCAGATGATGTGCACACATTTAACTCGTGGAGTCACCCAAGTTTAAAGGACGGCAATCGTGGCACGCTTGCATGGGTACGTTTAGATTTAGACTTTGAGACCAACGAAGTACTTATTGAAGAAATTCAATGTGATTGGGTTAAAGAAGTACGCGAAGCGGTCAAAGAAGGCTATGACTGGTACGGTGAATATAGCAGTGATGAAATTCAATCATATGCAAATGATGTATTGGCTCCCTATGCAAAAATCTGGGAAGAGGCAATGTTATCAGCAACAATTGATTTTATTCGTCATGAGCTAGGCATCAATTCCATCTACTACCATAGCTTTGAAATCGGCGCGTTGTTAAAGCATATCAAATACAGCAAGCCGCCACGTTCTTTGTATAGCAAGTTGCCAAAGCAGTTCGGTTTTCAAAAAACAAGCCAAGGGCCTGAATTTCTTATGCGAGAAAAACGGATTCGTAAATTACATAAAAGAGTGAAAGAACCGTACTGGTTCACGCTCCCATACGTCGCATAGCGACAAGGAGGTAGATGTGCCTACAAGACTATATCGTAGGAGAAACCCCGTTGCCCAAGCCGCAATAATGCGCAAAGGCGGGGCACACCAAAAAAGCCGTAAAGCAAAGCGGCAGAAACGCAAAAGCGAATTACGCAAGGAGGTTTCTAAATTAATGACCACGGGAAGTGGTCATTTTTTTTGTCTGGAATTACTGATGAATTATTAATACTTACATTCAAAAACACCATATTTTTTACTAAAGGACACCTAAACACTATAGTTAATTGTCACTCTATGGCATTCCATTCTAAAAGAGTTTTATAAGTGCTCTCATTATAGGGAGCCTGTTATAGTAGAACGAGGCTGTAGAAATATCCTTGGGAAATTATCTACCAGATCTAAATTCTATTGTTTGATACTGTTTCTCAAATTACTGGATTTTTAGCAGTAACTGACTCAGTCGGGATTAGCTCCCTAGCGGTCGCTGGTCTCCGCTACGCTCCGGCTCGAACCGGTCATGTGAACCAATCCCTCCTCTTCCGCCAAATACAAAAAAGCCCGCTATAAGCGGGCATTCGTATTTGGCGGAAGAGGAGGGATTCGAACCCTCGGTACGGATAAACGTACATACGCTTTCCAAGCGCACTCCTTCGGCCACTCGGACACTCTTCCTAATTTGTTGTACCGATATTTGCGTCGGTATTTTGTATGATTAACTAGAACCCTCGGTACAGATAAACGTACAGTCACTTTCCAAGCGTACTCGTTACTCGCTGTCGCTCGCCCTGCGGGTCGTCGTTGCTTTGCTCCAACGTTGTCTCGCTTTGCTCGGCTCGGCCACTCGGACACTCTTCCATATTTGAATTATAAAGGAAGCGGGATTTTAACGGATTAAAAGCTTAAAAAATAGGGGGGTGCCATTCATTATGAGATTTTATTTTGAATTGGACAGGTTTTGCTGCTGTAGGTCATTAAAAATAGTGTATGTTTGTGCTATTAGTACTAGTAGACTCTACTAATACTTAAATTTTTA
>VAPK011045177.1_pt1 | contig 12048 bp, 5 predicted proteins | sample 3395031 | NCBI WGS metagenome assembly VAPK01 (sample SAMN08290443, study PRJNA428436) | hydrothermal vent metagenome | isolation source: Deep-sea hydrothermal vent chimney 1 | place: Pacific Ocean: Juan De Fuca Ridge | reverse complement strand
TGACTGAAGCAGTAAGTATGGGTGAGAATCTCGTGCTCTTCGGTGAGGGTGGTATAGGAAAGACGACCTTCCTTTTAGAGCTATCAGGTGCTCTACTTGCTAAGGAATGTCTGCGTATCCCCCTCTACATTGATGCCGCGCACTGGGCGCGAACAAATACAGAAATTCTAGATTTTATCGCAAGTCGTCCTGCGGCTCAGCAGTATGGAGTGACGGTAAGTGAATTAGTAAAGTTGGCAGACTCCGGTTACCTGACCCTTGCAGTTAATGGATGGAACGAAATATCCAGCACACAACAACTCGGTTGCCTAGAGCGTTTAGCGGAGTTGTCTGCGACTGCAACTGAATTGAATATTGTTGTTGTGACACGATCAATAACTGATGCCCCCAATCTGAATACCGAAAGGCAAGTTCATGTTCGAGGTTTAAATTGGCAAGGTCAATCGAAGGTGATTCGTAGCGAACTGGACGAAGATTTAGCCGCAGCGTTGATAGAGCTACTTGCTCGAGATACTCAATTACGACATGCAGCAAGGAGCCCACTCATACTCAAAGGCTTGCTTGCCAAAGTTGAGAAAGGTCAAATAGCATCGTCCAGTACCTTAGACCTGCTTGGAGCATCCGTTGATGCATTCGAGGAAGATGACAAGCGCCAGCTTGCCCTAAAGGAACCCCCCTTGCGTGGACAACATCGGTACTTTCTAGAAGCACTAGCCTGTCATCTAACCACAAAGCAAGAAACAACTTCTTCACGCTATGAATTGTTGCCAGTAATTTCTGTTGCAGCCCAGCAGCTTCTTGATGCGGGACACTGCGGCAGCCCGCTTGATCCGAGTGATGTTCTTGTCGTTTTGAGCAATCACCATCTACTCCACGATGACGGGCAGTTTGTTCGCTTCGCGCACCAACGATTTCAGGAATACTTCACAGCAACACAGTTGTTACGTGCCTGTGTCAATGGCGACGAGGACGACATTGCGTTACTCAGAGTGGCCATCAATCAGCCATTCTGGGAGGATGCTCTGCGATTGGTTGGCAGCAAACTAAAGTGTTCCGATGATTATTCAGAAGCGAGGAGTTTACTGGTAAGAACGGCATTGGATGTTGATTTTGGTTTTGCTTGCGACTTGGCGGGAGTCTGCGCATTTTCTGAAGTTGATGATAGAGACCTGTTCTGTGACATGATTTCTTATATGAATGTGTTCTGCGATTCACCACTTCATGAAGTATCCAACTACGGGTTGGTCTGTTTAGTCACTTCCGGTTTCACTGTTTTGGCTGATCGGCTCTGGTCATTTTTAGAGAGTGATGACCAACAGACTAGACTCAGGACTTACCGATTAAGTGGGGATGGAATCTCGTTGAAGCAACTCGGCGAGTCTGCAGAGATGCGAATAACTGCATGGTTGCCGAAGCGGCGAGTCAAGTTGATGCATAAACTGGCTGAGAATCCAGACAACTATGATTTTATAGTAAGAATAGCCAACGAGGCAGCCGAAGATGAAGTCCGGGTCGCTGCAATCGCGGCTCTTGCATGGAGTTTCCCTGCATCGGAAGCTGCTGTGCAGGCTTGGTTGAAAGCTTCTCCAACAGTTCAACTCGCACACGAAGTAACCTATGTCATAAAGGATGCATTAGAGCATGGAGTAGTCGCTGACGAAGTGCGCGAGAGACTTAGGGACTTAACACTGAAAAATGCGACTGATGAGATGCAGCTGAGACTTGCCCGGGCATTTCCAGATGAGGTTGGTGAATACGCTGTTGATGCAATATTAGCTGAACTTCCGAAGATTAATCACATGTACGATGCTGAAACTTATATGGTACTCGCCATAAAGTATGCTCCTGATAAACTGAAGAATCTTGCGCGAGAATTAGTGTTATCTGAACGAGTGGTTCCTGATTGGGCAAGCAGGGTTGTTCAGGAAGAGTCAGCCGAGTTTCGCAGCGAAGTTTTTGAGGCAGCCTGGCTTATTCTTAATAGCGGTGAAGGTTTACATCTAAGTGCTAACGTTGTTGGGCCTCTGGCGAGCCGTGTGCAAACACTACGCAGCGTGCGCGAGAGGCTACACTGCCAGGTTAGTCGAGCGGATTTATCAGAGGCGGAAAGGGATAAGAGAAGGCATCTGGGCTATCTACTTGCCCATGCCCCTGGAGACGACCTGCTGAGTGTTGTTTTGGAGGTTGGTGAGAGTGCATCCTATCAGGAAGTTTCTGAGTTACTTGATCTAGTGCTGATTCGCACTCGTTTTGATAGCGGCAGATCGTCTGAAACGAAACAATGGCAACCTTCCTTGGAGGCTGTTCGTAATCTTATTGCCGCATTTGGAAAAAAGTTAGACGATGAAGCAATTCCACAACATAAAGTGCAGATTTTACTCTGCTGTATTGCCAGCCGTGTCGCGCCGGCCGAGTTCGGTGACTTACTCCTTGAGGTTTGTCACCTACACCTTGATGCTTGGGAGATGTTTTGTGTGGCATGCGACGCTTGGGTCAAGCGCCAGATAGGAAGTCGGCCGCACAATCCATCATTAGGTAATTACCTCATCTCTGCCATGGCGAACTGGGGTTTTGGTGCCCTTCCTGGCATTTTGGAGTTGCTCGTGCATCCTCAAGCGAATCAACTGATTCCAGAAGTAGTCGGACGCATTGTTAGTCAGCCATGGGTGTGTAAGGAGGAGGGTTTTTTTCGAACTCTTGGGGCTGACTTCAAAGCTGGAGAAGATCGGCGATCGGCAGGACGAGTGCTACTTCAGCCCGACGATATTTACCAAGAAATAACTGATATTGCAGCGAGAGCACTTGGTGCGAAGCTGATAGAGTTGGTTAAACAATTACAATCGGAGCAGGCTGCGGGTAGTGAGGAGTGGAACGCTAAAAATGCGTCCTATCGTATGCGCGAGTTGCTGAATGCGGTTGCGAACACGCCGAGTCCAGAGATCATTGAGCCACTCATGTATGCCTTGGCAAATGGGTATACCGATCTCTATAGTGCTGTCGATGCTCTAAAGGGTCTGATACGTCAAGGGGCGTTTATCGAAGATGTTGCAGTTGTGGCACGCATCGAGGCCTTATATGTTGATGAGTCCTCGGCGAAGTGGTTAGACGACTCGGCGCGGCGCATATTGGCGGAACTTTGCCAGCTAATGTTTTTTGTTAGGTCGACAGCTAATTTAAGTAAGCCGCTGAGCGATTATCTCGTTGAATGGCAGCGTTTCGCACACCGAAACGAGATAGTTCGATGCTTGGGGGATATTCAGTCCGAGGAGTCATGGCGTATTCTCCTCAATCTTGGCAAGACTGCAACAATGAACGAGACGGGAAATGAACAACTCATTTTCGCTCTGGCCGCGACTCTTTCCTCTGACAATTTCTCAGAGTTACTTAATCTCATCACTGACGGAAGTTTGTTTGATTGGGCTCGTAGCGATTGGAATCTTAAACATATCGCCCCTGCTGTATTACGAGTTATTGGCGATGATGCTGAAAGTCTAGACTCCTTCTTGAAGGCATGTGAGCGATCTAGCTCACCCATTGCTGATGGGTTTGCATGCGCAGTGATTAGCTTGATGCCCGAAGGCGACTCTATTTGTGTGCAATACGGTCTTGATGCATTGGATGCAGGTAGGATTCAGGACTCTCGTAGTCCGGTGTACTCAATGCTGCAAGCAATGTTCACTCTCCATGTACCTCTCAGCGGTGAGGAACATTACGAAATTCACCCAAAATCATGTAATGATTTGAGAAGTCATCTCTATATCCGTGCAAAGGAAAGCGGTATTGCAGCAACACTGTCCATAAGGCTGCTAGCAGACATCGAGTGCATGAGATGGGAAGGTGGTCGCCCAACTGATGAACCGAGGCACCCTGCTACAGGCGATGGCGTTTCCTGGACAGAAGTATTTGCATTCTCTGGCTGAAGTGAGTCGAGAGGATCAGGGTTTTACAGACATTGAGTGCCAGGCTAGGTTGTCAGTTAAAAGGAAAGAGCTCACAAGTCAGCCTTTAACTATTCATCCTTGGGTAGCGCACCAGTTCTTCAAAACCCATGCCTGCTGCGACATTTACGCATCATATCACCTGTAACATATGTAGAATAACACAATGGGCATGCCCTCCAGGACGGATCCAAGCACTTTGTTTTCCACATCGGCTACCATTACTTGCTGCTAGAATATATTATAAAATATAAGTTTGTATTTGTATCATAGGTTATGAATATTAGGTTATTGCCTTGTGAGGAGATTTCGAATATGGTTTTAAGTTACGAAAATACATGTGATATTAGGATCAGTTAATATTCTTTTTTCAAGAAAAGATTTTTATGGTAGATACAAGTTCAGTGAAATTGAATCAATGCCCTGATAGTCCGTGGTATCAACTAATATTAACAGTGTTGGGTGTTTTTACAGGGTTATTTGGTTCTCTATATGCCAGCAATATAAAAAGCTCCTTTCCTTTTTATTGGGGGGATGGAGAAATCTCATATGTAGCGCTATCATTTTGGTGTTTGCTAATATTATTTTCTATCCTTTTTTATTTTCGACATGCAGCTGTACATAAATCACAAAATAAACTTATTGATCAGACAATACATCTAGAAACATTAATCAAGACTTTACCACCGGATGGTTTTTTAACTGAATTCTCAAATATCTATAAACTATGTAACCAAGCAGCAAAAGAAGCAGCCTTTACAGTTGATGATGAAACAGAAATAGACATTAAAGATATTGAACTTGCAATAAGAGTGGTATTAGATGGTGTGGTTGCCTTGGCATATGTATTTGATGGTAAACCGCATAACACAAGATATGCCGCGAATATCATGTGTTATAAGGAAATCGATAAATTAACTGAACCTGAAATAGATGATGTAGCTTCAAGAATACAATTTATTGAACCAGGAGTTAATATAAGAGAACTGAAAGGCGTCCTTGATCTTGATCCTATTTTGTCTACAACGACTGAAACTACGGATCCTTTACATGACGATGATCTAAGAAATTTCGCATTACCTCTTCCCGAAAATTATCGCTCCGACAATGGGGAAAGGTATCGAATACTTCCTGGTGCTCCAATGGCATTCGAGTTAAATCAAATGAGCATATATCCAGAGACAAATAAGCTCGCTCACTGGTGTAGGGAAAATGGTGATTTTTCTCCTTCATTATGCGATACGGTTGAAGCTTATTTTAGTAGCGATGCGGCACAAAAAATAAAAAGTTTTGCGTCAATGCCACTATGTGGCATTGGTAATTATAATAAAATTGGAGTATTAAATATTCATAGAGATACACCTGGCTTACTCGAAGAAAAAGAACCCGTAAAACAGTTTTTCCCGCTTATGCAACCTTTCCTGTTATTGTTAGTCGAACTTATTTTAATGCTAAAGGATAATGCTACAGAGTAGTTCTAGAATTATAAATAACTTGTTGATATTTAAAGAAATTGACTTTTGCCTAAATGAAGCAATACATCTATAATTAAACTAAATCAATTAACAACCGATATAGTGTTAGTATCCATGATTGTATCAAAATAGAGAGGTGCGCAAATGAAAAAACACGTCTCATGTGATCGTAAAAACGTTACTACTAGATTAAATAAAATAAGTGACCAGCTGCGCCAAATTCGAGAAAGCGGCGTATCATCTGGATCAGCAATCTATGAACGAGATGGTTATCGCATTAGTGTGTTTATCCCTAATGCAAAAAAACCTCAATCAAATTAGTAGGTGAATCAATACAAGTTATTACAATTAAGCCCGCAAAAGCGGGCTTTTTTCTTAATAGTAATCATTATCTACAGATTTATTTACCTATAATTTCCTGTCGCTGACTATCATAGCGATAATTAATAACCTCACCATTTATCAGCAACTTAACTGCTGTTTCAATAATATGCAATGGAACAATGAACCATTCTCGTGGTGTATGCCGTTTTCCTTTACTATCAAAAACATCAATATTCAAACAGGATTCTGCAAAAAATGTATGTAACAGAAGCTCTAATTTTTGTGGATTTAAGTTGTATGTTTGAAACTCTGTTATTACTGCAACCTCAGCCATTAAATAAGTGGGTTCTTGCGCTGCATTCTGGATACGTTGTTTAACTGGTTGGCTGGAAAAACCAATTTTGTAAAGATTCTCGATCTCTTTAATCTTTGAATCCTCACTCAGAGAACGTAACACATAGATATACCCTGTTTTCTCATCATCTTCTGTCACCCGTTCTGTCTCATTAAAGAGGTCATCACGTGGCTCCAATACCCGTCGACCACCTTCATCTTTGTAAAGTTCTGTTGCTAATGAGCGAAGCAGCATGTTAGATTCAGTACCATTCTCAAATATGCAGCGCAATTTGGCGTTTACCTTTCCCCCTTTCTTTTCCTTGTTTCCCACCTCGGCAACATAAACCATTACACCATGCAAAATAAAGAAATGGCCTGCTGTAATTTGTTGCTCACCGGTGAATTTTCGTAATTCCTTATTTCCTGAAACTAAATCCGCATGACATTGCGTGAAAAGTTGTTCAAATCGTTCAAAATCCTGGCAAGGTTTTCGCCTGGCGATATGGTCTGGCATTTCGATAGATTTAGGAACATTTCTCAGCTTAAAAATATCTATTGGATCAGATTCGCCGGACAGGTCACTATCTAGCAACCCAAGCACGTCATCCCCCAATACATCATCAATCGTATTAATCTCTTTAGGCTCAAAAGCTACAACATCACTCAGCAGCCCATGAGTATCATATTCTGCCAGTGCAGCAGCTTTATCCGGGCTTCCTCGTAGGCCTTTTAGGCGACTAAAGAGACGCCGTTCCTTAATATCTCTGCTTTCAGTTGGTTTATGTCCGTGCAATTGGATGTAATCATTAATCTCTTCGAACGAAGCAATGAGGCGTGCATCTGCAGTCATCACCGAGGATGCCTTTGGCTTTACCTCCAGCAATCCCAACGGATCATCTTCCAGAATAGTTTCTAGTTCTTTATCAAAATCAATCATTCACTATTTCCGGCGGCTCGTTGCCGCTTTTTGTTTCTGAGATAAACTAAGGCATCTGTCATCCGTCTTTCCAGTGGGTCGGTTGAATTGATATTGGGTTCTCGACCATGCTTTTTGACAAACGGCCCGATCTTATCCCGGTACAGGATGACGGCTTCTTCATCTGTCATCTGAATACGACCGGCGTCAATGGTTTCCTGAATGACTTTTAATAACTTCGCTGTCACTGATTTGGAAAGCACCTCAAATGCCTTCTGGAATGGATTTACCCTGTCAATTAAATCAATATTAAGTTCTTCAATATTGACAAACTTACCCGCCATCCGAACAAAGCGTTTATCTCCAACCTCTTTTATCTCACCATTCTTAATTACTGAGTCCACCACCACATGCTGGCGAATCTCTTCCACCTCTTCATCACTCAGTTCTGGGTATTTAGTCTGAATGATTTTCGGAATCATCACCTTGTTAATCACTTCGGGGTCGATAAACTCACCGGGTAGTGCCTGCAGTGTCTTGTTATCCTGCAGAATTGCAGCCTTCAGATCATTCAAATCTGACTCCACAATATCCTTAACCCGCTGTGAGCTAGGCTCTTTAAAGCCCCTGATTTTGATGGTGCCCTCTTCATTCTCTTCATCATCAAAACGCCGGGTCTTGAATTTAAAGTTTGGTGCGAGAACCTGTTCCATCAACAATGAAGCGGTAATTGCCTTGAGCATATTGTTTACCGCGATCTTAACAGCATCATCTACAGCGTCAGGCTGAGCAATCAAATTGGTGAACTGGGCGTGATTCTTATTGTCACTATCACGGGTAGCACGTCCAATAATCTGAATAATCTCAGTCAGAGAACCACGGTACCCAACCGTTAGTGCATGTTCGCAATAGGGCCAATCAAATCCCTCTTTCGCCATACCCAGAGCAACGATCAAATCCATATCATCCACGTCTTTCATTTTACGCAGATAAGCAACAATCTTGTCTCGGTCTTTCGGGTTATCATTCACCAGATCGGCCACCTTGATGATCTTCCCATCACCATGGCGTTTAACTGAGATCACGCCGGTGTCTGCATCCTGATGAGTGACTTCACCCACAATATCAAGAATGGTATCGACTTCTTTATGTTTATCTTTTGTTGATTCGCCGGCATTTACATTAGGGATATGAAGAATGGTCTTTTTATCCGTATCCAACACTTCGTCAATCGCGCTTAAATAGCGACCCTGATAAAAGTGGTAGCCAATACCCAATGTTTTCAAATGAGTGTAACCATTCAACTGCTCATAGTAGTTGTAGGTAACCTTGCTGAATTTACCTTCATCCTCTGGTAGTAGCACTGGCACACTATCGCCACGAAAATAGGAACCTGTCATGGCAACGATGTGCGCTGAGGTATTTTCCATGATAGAACGCAACACCTCACCTAGTCGGTTCTCAGCATCAACTGAAACATGATGAAACTCATCAATTGCCAACAGAATATTATTGAAGACTGATTCATCTACGGCATTAAAGGCAAATCGCAGCGTCGCATGGGTGCAGATCAAGATGGTCTCACTGGAATCATCGAGAAAGTTTTTAAATGCAGCAACTTTGCTCGACTCCCCCCCTGGGGTACACAGGTTGTAATCCGGGTTAAAGTCCCAATCGGCAAAAAAGCCATGACTGGTGAGATCGGTTTTATCAAAAGAGCTTCCAATAGAGCGCTCTGGTACTGCCACAATCACTTTTTTGAGCCCCTGATTAAAGAGCTTATCCAGTCCCAGAAACATCAAAGCGCGGGATTTGCCTGATGCAGGTGGTGCTTTCAACAATAGATACTGAGCATTGCGCGCTTCAAAAGCCCGCGCCTGCATTTCACGCATACCTAGTGAATTAGTGCTTAGACTCTTTCCAGTTTGTGCATAAGTAACATCAACAAGATTGGGCATAGTTATTGTCCCTGCCTTTTTTCTGCCTCGATCATTTCTTCATACAATTTAAACAGATATTCTAGACGCTCTTCGTCACTTTTGAATGGACGTGATCGATAGTATTGTTCAACAGCCATATCCATTTCATGATGCGCTAGGCGCAAACCTTCCGGCATTTTGTCTGGATCATAGAGTTCTGCCAAGGTCTTTTCAGAGTGGGCTTCCCGCTCATCAAGCACCTTAAAGACATGCTCCTCAAGAGCTGCCTTTTGATTCTCAGTGATTCCAGGGAAAGGAAAGGTGTTATAGCAGAGTGCTGATGAATAGCGGTAATCAGTTTTAAGGCGACCAGCTACGGTACGCACCCAGGCCATATGCATCCGGGATGACAATACTCCGAATAGATAATACTCTGGATCATAAATTACCTGGGCATCAGCAATAATTGATTCAGCACCAAGAATCCCCATGGGAATATATGGCCTTCTTTCTGAAGAGACTCGGCTCACTATGAGCAGGTCTTTATTTGCCGATTTCATTTCCCGAAACTGATGAGGTCGAGAGGCTAGTTTATTAGTTCCTTTGTCTTTACTTTCAATTCTTTTTTCTCTAACAGCTTCTATTCGTTTTTTTATTTCTGGTATAGATTGTGCTATTTTTTTATTTTCATTCTCTATCCATAGACACCAGCGAATAGTCCCTCGAATAAACTCACTTGAACCATATAATTTCTTAATAAGAATTTCAGATTCTGGATAACTCGCAATCAAATCTTCTTTTTCGGTTGTTGATAGAATTAAATTCCCACCATCAATAGGCATATTGCCTAAATCCATTTTCGGAAAGCTAGATAATGGTTTTGATCTTCGAGAAACCATCACATTATTACCAGCTGTAAGATATGCGTTAATATTTTTTTCATCATTTGCAATACCAGAACTGTAAATCACTTTCTTTTTATTGCTTATATTTCTAACACCAATTATTGTGCATGTTACTCCTGCATTCCCTTTGGCGTTATTCGTCCACTTAAATGATTGATATGCAAATCCTATTTCCAAATTTAGGTTAAAAATATTAGGCCAAAGCATTGAAACCTGTCCTCCCTGGCAAATTGAATTTGTAGTCACAAATGAATATTTGCTTTCAATACTTGATATATAAGTTGATGCTTGAAAAAACCAGCATGAGATGTAATCCAAATCTTTGTATTTTTTAAAGCTTGCAAGTGCATGCTTCATATCATCCTTATGATTTTTACTTTGGACTTTTGAACCCAAATAAGGCGGATTCCCCAATATATAAATCTCAGCTCCTTGTTCTTTTGGGCAAACTTGTTCCCAATATAGCCGTGTTGCATTTCCACAAACAATATGCCCACTATCCCGCAGTGGTAGCGTTGGTCGTGCATCACCAAACACTTCCTTAAAGGCAAGATTCATCTGATGTTCTGCCAACCACAGTGAGAGCTTGGCAGATTCATGAGCAAAGTCATCCAGTTCTATGCCGTAGAATTGAGAAAGACTGATATTGCTCTTCAAAATCAGACCCCCAGATTTTCGTATGGCATTGAGCCGACGATACACCTCAATTTCAATCTTGCAGAGTTCCTTATAGGTAATAATAAGAAAATTCCCCGATCCACAAGCGGGGTCAAAAATGCGCAGGTGATAAAGCCTGTCCAGCAGCTTTGTTAATTTCTTCTCATTATTCTCAGCTTTTTCCAGTTCTTCATTAAGGTCATTCAGGAACAGTGGCTCTATCACCTTCATGATGTTGACAACTGAAGTGTAATGCATGCCCAAACTGCTACGCTGCTCGGTATGCACAACTGCCTGCATCATAGAACCAAAAATATCGGGATTGATGGCTTTCCAGTTGAGCGCACCACACTCAAGGATGATTTTTCTGGATTTAGCGCTGAACTTTGGTACAGGGTGATCATCGGCAAACAGCCCGCCGTTTACATAAGGGAAGGCTTGCAGGAACTTTGGATACTCTGCCCGCTCCCGTAAATTGAGTACCGTGAATAGCTTTTGTAGGTATGCCTGCAAATCACTGCCATCATCAGAGGTATGTGAGGCAATAGCATTGGTAAACTGATCATCCTTAAAGATGCCGGTATCTTCAGCAAAGAGACAGAAAAGCAGGCGCGACAGAAAGATATTTAAGCTGTGTCTATCGGCCTCATTTTCAACGGGATTATCTTCCAGAATGAGATCATACAGCCGCCCCATACGTTCGGCGGCTTTGATGTCTGCAAGTTTCTCGCTCTGTATCTGTGATTTTTCCATCCCCGCCCAGGGCAGAAAGAAATCAAAGTGCTTGGCTAACTCCCGAATAGGAATATCCAGCGTGTCATCTATCTTGGTGTCGACCGCTAGTAGCGTTTGGTAGTCAGTAACGATAATGAAACGGGGGTGATGCCGGGTAATGGCTGGGTCACACTTCAGTTGGTCTATAAGGCCATGTAGATCGGCATCCATCTCTTCCTTGAAAAAGAGCTTCTTTTTCCAAAGGATTTCCCCTTGGTTCGTTGAAAGGTTGTAATCACCTTTCTGTAGGCGAGTGATAGATGATTTTGGTTGGTCATATGCCAGCAATAAATCATAGATAAACGACTGTTCGGACAGATTAGCAACAAGCGACTGGATGCTGGCTTCTAGTTTTTCAATATTCATACGGTTAAGTTAAGCATTTGCATGGTTCCGATGCAGGTGTAAGCATAATATTTCAAGGAGGAAGTATTATTAATATTTGTGTGTTCATGCTATCAGAAGGGGAAAAGGTGTGCAGATGGATGCGCTCACCGGTTAGTCACCAACAGGATGTAGAGCGTGCGGCAGGTTAATATGGAGGCTCCTATGCAGAATGATATTTACTATATATAGATAGAAGAGCAGGATCGCCGGTTTCAATTATTGAATTTGAGATCCGTCCTGGTGGACTTAATGGGGACTTAAGCTCTATTTTATGGTGTGTGTGGCGCGGGAGAATAGCGCCTAAGTATTTGATTTTATTGGTCGGCGTGAGAGGATTCGAACCTCCGACCCCTTCGTCCCGAACGAAGTGCGCTACCAGGCTGCGCTACACGCCGTTTGATTAATAGGTACGCTTGA
>VAPK011160630.1_pt1 | contig 12051 bp, 7 predicted proteins | sample 3395031 | NCBI WGS metagenome assembly VAPK01 (sample SAMN08290443, study PRJNA428436) | hydrothermal vent metagenome | isolation source: Deep-sea hydrothermal vent chimney 1 | place: Pacific Ocean: Juan De Fuca Ridge | reverse complement strand
CCCGGCCATCCGCGAATGGCTGGAAAAGGCCCTCACCACCCCCTGGCAGGCAGTGGCCCGGGTGGTGCCCGACGAGCAGGATCAGGTGGAGGCGGCGCTGAAAGCCCTGTGCGACGAAGAAGGCTGCTGTCTGGTGGTCACCACCGGCGGCACCGGCCCGGCGCCGCGCGACATCACCCCCGAGGCCACGGAGGCGGTGTGCGAAAAGATCCTCGATGGTTTCGGCGAGCAGATGCGCGCGGTGTCGCTGAAGTTTGTCCCCACCGCCATCCTCTCGCGGCAGATCGCCGGCATCCGCGGCCGTTCCCTGCTGATCAATCTGCCGGGCAAGCCTTCGGCCATCGGCGATTGTCTGGACGCGGTGTTTCCCGCAGTGCCCTACTGCATCGACCTCATCGAAGGGCCGTATCTGGAAACCGACGACACGGCGCTCAAGGCCTTCCGCCCCAAGCATGCCCGCAAGCCACAGGATTGACGCTGCGGTGGTTCAGTCCTCGATATCGTCCACCGAAAAGGCCCGTCCCTCCGGGCGCTGGTTCATGTCCGTATAGCCCAGGTCGTCACGTTCGAGATCATCGAAGGCGCCGGACCAGTCCTCCGGCGGAGGAATGGACTCCAGACCCAGCTCATCCCAGGCCTCAAAATCCAGCTCATCCACTTCACCTTCGAAATACTGGATTTCGACGGTGGCTTCATCGTCGTCGATAGCGACGACTCGGAACATCAGGCCATTAAGACCACGGTACCAGTTGCCTATCTCCGGGTTTGGGCTTTGGGCCATGTGCTCCTCCTCGGTCGATGTGTCGATGCATAGTCTCAAGGTCGTTATTCAGCTCACCACAGAGACACAGAGTTCACAGAGGAATTGGATGGCCATCTTGTGCGCATGGCGCACACTACACCTGCCCGTAGCGTGCGCCGTGCGCACGATGGCCCTGAAATTGCTCGATGGCGAAAGAAATGGAATTTTGCCGCATTAACCCGTGCCTCCCCCCGATGTTCATCCCATTGATGCATTCTCTGTATTCTCTGTGCCTTTTGTGGTGAATAGCTACATCTCAAGATAGCACCGATTCGGGGGATGTGAATGGGGCATGGTGGGGCGGATTCCCCCTTCACCTCTGGGAACTATCGCTTGCCAAGCTCAAACAGGGCGATGGACTCGACATGTGCAGTATGAGGGAACATGTCCATGACGCCGGCACTGACGAGACGGTAGCCCTGCTCGTGCACCAGGGTACCGGCATCGCGGGCCAGGGTGGCGGGATCGCAGGAGACGTAAACGATGCGCCTCGGCAGCGGATTCGCCACCACCACCACCGGCGCACCGCTGCGCGGCGGGTCCAGCAGTAGCTTGTCGAAACCCTCGCCATACCATGGCTCAGCACTGAGATCGCCATTGAGGTCGGTGGCGTGGAATTCCACGTTGTCGATACCATTTCGCGCGGCATTCTCGCGGGCGCGCGTTACCAACCCGGCCTCACCCTCGACGCCAACCACGTGATCGGCCTTACGCGCCAGTGGCAAGGAAAAATTGCCCAGGCCGCAAAACAGGTCGAGGATGCGTTCACCCGGCTGCGGGTCGAGCAGTTCGATGGCGCGGTCGATCATTTTCTGGTTCAGTTCGGCATTGACCTGGGTAAAGTCGGTGGGGCGAAACTGCATCTCCACATCGTAATCGGCCAGACGGTAGCTGAGAACGGTGCCGGCGCTTTCCTCTCCCTCCGGCCACAGACGCTGGACGGTCTTAGGCCCGCCCGATTGTAGGAAAATAATCAGCTGGCGCTCGCGGCCATAGTCCCGAAGCAGGTCGAGGTCCGCCTCGCTGAGATCGGCGAGATGGCGAAACACCAGCGCGGCATTGGCGTCGCCCACGGCCACCTCGATCTGCGGGATCTGATCCTTGATGCTGAGCCTTCCCACCAACGCCGATAATTCATCGATGTGCTCACCGATGCGCGGGTGCAACACCTCACAGCGCATCAGGTTGGCGAGAAAGGAGCTGCTGCGCTCGCGGAAGCCGACCCGCACCACCCGGTCGCGGCGCATGTATTCCACCCCCAGGCGCGCCTTGCGGCGGTAGCCCCAGCTGCCAGCAGTCAACGGCGGCAACACCGCCTCCGGCTCGACACGGCCGATTTTTTTCAGGTTATCCAGCAGCCGCTGCTGCTTGGCCGCGATCTGATCCTCCGCCCCCAGGTGCTGCAGGCTGCAGCCACCGCAGATACCGAAATGGGCACAGCGCGGCTCGATGCGCTGCGGCGAGGGCCGGATCACCTCCAGCATATCGCCTTCATCAAACTTGCCGCGGGTACGACAGTAACGGAACAGCACCTCCTCGCCAGGCAGGGCGCGGTGGATGAATACCGTCTTGCCCTCAACGTGGGCGATGCCACGGCCATCGTGGGCCATGTCATCGATGGTGGCGGTGCGGGGTTGGGGGAGTTTCTTACGGCGTTTGGACATGATGACTTGCTTTAAGAAAGAAGAATTTTAAAAGCCTGCCGCTTCGGCGCAGGACAGGGGCAGTGGGAGAGTCCGCAAATGAACGCGAATGGACGCGAATCTTCGCATGTGTGTACTTGGCACGACTTTCGATCTGCGGATATTCGCACGGATGGATTGGGGCACTGACTTATAGTTTCTGTTTTATTTGCGTCCATTCGCGTTCATTTGCGGACCCTATCGTCGTTCCACTCGCCTTTGAATGGCAGAAAACTCTGCGTCCCAAAGGCCCTCAGGCCGGAAATACGTCCGTGGACAAGTAACGGTCACCACGGTCACAGATGATGGCGACGATGATGGCCTTCTCCACCTGCTGCGACAGCTGCAGCGCCGCGGCCACGGCGCCGCCGGAGGAGACGCCGGCGAAGATACCCTCGCACGCAGCCAGGGCACGGGTGGTATCCTCGGCGTCTACCTGGGTGACATCGATGACCCGGTCCACCCGTGAGGCCTCAAAGATCGCCGGCAGGTATTCCTCCGGCCAACGACGAATACCGGGGATGGAGGCGCCCTCGGTGGGCTGCACGCCGACGATTTCGATGGCCGGGTTTTGTTCTTTAAAGAAACGCGAGCAACCCATGATGGTGCCGGTGGTTCCCATGGCGCTGACGAAGTGGGTGATGGCCCCATGGGTGTCACGCCAGATCTCCGGGCCGGTGCCCTCGTAGTGGGACAGCGGATTGTCCGGGTTGGAGAACTGATCCAGCACCCGGCCCTTGCCCTCGGTCTCCATCTGCTTGGCCAGGTCACGTGCCCCCTCCATGCCCTCCTCGCGGCTCACCAGGATGATTTCGGCGCCGAAGGCCTTCATGGCGCCGCGGCGCTCCATGCTCATGTGCTCGGGCATGATCAGCAGCATGCGATAGCCCCTGATGGCCGCGGCCATGGCCAGGGCAATGCCGGTATTGCCGCTGGTGGCCTCGATGAGGGTATCGCCGGGTTTGATCTCGCCACGTGCCTCAGCGTGCTGGATCATACTCAGGGCCGGGCGGTCTTTCACCGAGCCGGCGGGGTTGTTGCCCTCCAGCTTGACGAGCATCGTGTTTCCATTGCCCACAGTCAGGCGCTGCAGACGAACCAGCGGCGTATTGCCGACAAAGGATTCAATGGTTGGATAGTTCATGGTCGACACCCGGGAATCTGACGGAAGGGGCCTAATTTAATCCATCGTCCGCACTTTGCAAAGCAGCGGCGAATAAACCGGGCCAGGTGCAGAGAGACATTTACGTACCCCCTGTTAAAATGGTCAAAATTAATGGCATTATCGCCAACAGCAGCTACCGGGAGGGATGTCCAAACAGCAGGCGGAAACGCCCGCTCTCTGGACGTATTTGAGACTAACATGCATCATAAGAAGCTTTTTTGCAGACTCCTTCCCGCCCTGCTGGTTGCCACCTCCTGCAGCACGCCTGCCAGTGAACCCATTCCGCCACAGGAGGACCTCTTACTCTCGGAAGAAGACTTTCTCAGCGAACTGCCGGTCGTACTGACGGCAACACGGCTTTCACAGCCGGCACGTGAAGCACCAGTGGCCACCACCATCATCGACAGAGAGATCATCAAGGCCTCCGGTGCCCGCGAAATCGCCGATCTATTCCGCCTGGTGCCCGGTTTCGTGGTCAGCCACGATAACGGCTACACCCCCATCGTCACCTATCATGGCCTGAGCAATGAACAGGCACGCCGTATGCAAGTGCTGGTGGATGGGCGTTCTGTCTATTCCGTCGTATTCGGTGGCACCAAATGGGCAGACCTGCCCCTGGCCATTGACGACATCGAACGTATTGAAGTGATTCGTGGCCCGAATGCCGCCACCTATGGCGCCAATGCCTTTCTCAGCACCATCAACATCATTACCCGTCATTCGAGCGAAACCAACGGTGTATTTGCGCGCGTCAATGTTGGCAACATCGATATCCGCGATGGCTACCTGCGCTATGGCGACACCCTGGATGACCTGAGTTACCGATTGACCCTGGGCTACAATCGCGATACAGGTTTTCCGGATCGGAACGACACCCACCAGGTGCGTATGGCAAATTTTCGCAGTGACTACCAGCTCACGACATCCGACACTATGGAGTTCCAGTTAGGTTTCAACAATGGCGAAATGGGTGTGGATTCAAAGACCTTGAATGCCGCGGACGAAAAAAACAACAAAAACCACTTTGCGCAAATCCGCTGGCAACACGATCGGTCCACAGACGAAAACTTCAGTCTGCAATTTTATTATATCGGCGAAGACACCGCCCAGATCTATGACGTCAATATTCCCGTATTAGGCCGTGTGGTCGCCAATAATTCGTATACAGCCAACCGGCTTGATCTGGAAGCACAACACATCAAGCAGCTTGCCCGCGATGCGCGCATCGTTTGGGGTGGGGGTATTCGTCGTGACTCCGCCAGCGCACCCGGGTATTTTGGTACCAAAGCAACGCTTTACAATAATCTCTATCGCATTTTTGGTAACCTGGAATGGCATCTGACACAAAGCCTGCTGCTCAACATCGGCACCATGTTAGAAAAAACAGACTTGTCCGGAACCGAACTTACACCCCGCCTCGGACTCAACTACCTGTTTAATCCAGTGCACAGCATACGTCTCACCGCCAGCCATGGCTCTCGCACCCCAACCCTGGCTGAATCAAAATCCAACTTCCAGGTAGCTGTCTACAACAGCACATTACCAACCCTGCCACTCACTCCAGCTGACTTTATCAGCACGCTCTGGAAGGGCAATGAAGACCTTGAATCGGAAACCATCACCTCTTATGAATTCGGTTACATGGCATCCCTGCCCAAAAAAGGTTTTACACTGGATATCAAGGTCTACCGGGAAGAGCTGGAGGGCCTTATCTACATGGATGAAAATAGAGTTTACATCTCGACCGATTATTATGATTTCCGCTATGAAATTTCAGGTAACTTCGGCGACGCAACGATTATCGGCTCAGAAACCAGCATCAATTACCAGCCATTGCAGGATACGCGTTTCGTTCTTTCCCACTCATATACAAAACTCAACAGCACACTGCCAAAATTTTTACCCGACCAGGGAAATCAAACAGCACCCAAACAGATTTTTTCCTTTCTCGCCATGCAGAAATTCCTGGGACGGGTGAATGGCAGCCTGGCTTATTATTACGTTAGCGAAAGTGACGGTCTCGGCTCAGGCGATCCGATACCCGCTGTCAGACGCCTGGATCTGCGCCTCGGGTTGTCATTCAGCGGGCGGAAAATACGCGGAGAAATTGCCGCCATTGTGCAAAATGCACTGCATGACAATGATTATATAGACTGGCGAAATGACAACCAATTTGAAAGGCGACAGTATATTTCGCTGGATGTACAATTTAACTAGGGTGACAAACAGGGATGCTGATCTCCCCAGCAGCAGAATCAAACGCAGCATCTTCCTTCAGATGCTACATGGTTCTGTGCCTGCTCGCATTCTTCTCGCTTAATACCCACGCGAGCACATTACATGTCACCCTCATCCCGAGTCGCGATAACGGCGCCTATCAACACGTCATCGACGCCATCGTTGCACGCATCGATGAGCAATCACAGCGCACTATTGTATTAAAAACCATCAGCCTGGATGACTTCAAGCAGCACAGCACCAATATTGACCAGGCTTCAGATCTATTGATACCCATTGGCATTCGTGCCACAGAACGCGTAATCCGGCAGGCAGGCAATAGCCCGATCCTTGCCACGCTGGTACCCCGCTCAAGCTTCAATGACGGCCTCAAAAAAAGAGCAGCCGAAATACCTTCACCCCCTCCCCGTAACATCAGTGCCATATTGCTGGATCAACCCATCAGCCGGCAGTTGAACCTTACCCGCCTACTATTTGGCAATGTCAAGCGCATCGGCATCCCGCTAGGGCCAGACAGCCAGTCGCTACATCATGAGATTGAACGCACTGCCCGACAACTCAAACTATCTTTTGAAATTGAAAATATCGACTCCGCCGAGAACTTGATGCACCGGCTTTCCGGACTTCTGGATCGCAGCGATGTCCTGTTGGCACTGCCTGACCCAGCGATTTTCAATCGCCGCAATGTTCGTTACATTCTCTTGAGCACATACCGAAAACGCATTCCCGTGATTGGTTTTTCGCGGAGCTATGTGAAGGCTGGGGCCCTTGCCGCTACCTACTCGAGTCCCGAACAAATAGGTAAACAGACAGCGGAGATGATTATTGCCCTGCAAAAAAAACCAGCACGCGAATTTCCTGCTGCCGTACAGCCAAAGTATTTTTCTGTCGTGATCAATAAGCAGGTTGCACGTTCATTTGGCTACACTGATCTCTCTGCAGAAAAACTGGCACGACAGATCAGACAGCTTGAGCGCAAAAACCAATGATCAATCTGGGCATTAAAGGCCGTATATTGCTATTGGCTCTGATCCCTATAACGGGCATTGCCCTCGTACTGTCGACATATTTTATTCATTCCCAGCTGCAAAGCCTGGATTATGCACTCAACAATCACGGTCAGGCACTGGCCCGTCATCTCGCAAGTGCCAGTGAATATGCCGTATTTTCCGGAAATCGTGAAATCCTCGAAGCGCTGGCAAAACAGGCCCTGTCAGAAGATGATGTTGTTGCCGTAACCATCACGGACAAGCAGGGGTTTACGCTGCTAAGTCACCACAACAAACGCTCTTCCGTAGAAAAAGGGGAAGGTCAGCGTGTACGAATTTTCAGTCAGCCAATCATCCAGCAGATCATTGCCAAGCTGGATGAAGATGAGGCCTTCTATGCGGCGGAAGACAGCATTAGCCCCACACAGGAAACGCTGGGCTGGGCAGCGGTCGAATTATCACTTGACACACTACAGACAGAAAAAAATGAAAGCATTATCAACTCCATACTGATCACCCTTCTGGGCATTGTCCTCAGTCTGCTGCTGGCCGTCCGGCTTGGCCGTGGATTGACTCACCCCCTGTTGAGACTTCACCGTGCCGCAGAAGAAATACAGCGCGGAAATCTGGACATCCATATTAAACAGGGATCAAAGGGTGAAATACGCACCCTGGAAGAAGGCTTCCAGTCCATGGCAACGGCATTACGCAAATCACGAAAAAATCTTCAACAGCAGATTGACAGGGCCACTGCGGGATTGCATGAATCCATCCAGACCGTCGAACAACAAAATACCGAGCTAAAGCAGGCGCGCCAGAATGCCTTGGCCGCCAGCGAGGCAAAATCTGTCTTTCTCGCCAACATGAGCCATGAATTGCGTACACCAATGAATGGCATTCTCGGCTTCACAAGGCTTATTCAAAAAACCCACCTCACCAGTGAGCAACAGGACTATATCGAAACTATTGAAAAGTCCGCGAACAACCTCCTTCATCTGATGAATGACATTCTCGATATTTCAAAGATTGAAGCCGGAAAGCTGACGATACAAGAATCCTTCTGCAGCTTACGCGGCACCATTGATGATGCACTTTCACTGCTCGCCCCAGCCGCACAGGACAAGGGGCTTGAACTGATATCACTTTTCTATCAGGACGTTCCTGAAACCGTCTTCACTGCAGCGGATCGCATTCGCCAGATTATGCTAAATCTCATTGGCAATGCCATCAAATTTTCTTCGGCAAGCTCCATTGTCATTCGCACCATGCTGGAAGAGGAAACCGATGAAAGTGTTCTGATAAGGATTTCTGTCACCGACCAGGGCATCGGTATTTCGGCAGAAAACCAGAGAAAGCTCTTTCATAGCTTTGAACAACTTGATGATTCAATGGCACGCCAGTATGAGGGGGCCGGATTGGGGCTGGCCATTTCCCGCTCACTGACGGAATTACTCGGCGGTGAAATTGGCGTTGATAGTCGCGAGGGTGACGGTGCGACCTTCTGGTTCACTATTCGCTGCCGCAAGCTACAGCGCAAACAAAGCAGTCAGATACATATACCCCATTTTAGCGGCTATTCTGTCAGCATTTATGACCCCAATGAGACATCCGGCCTCTCCCTCATGCATATGCTGCAAACATTAGGACTGGACGTCCACCAGCACCAGCATCCAGAGACCCTGTTTCGACAGATTGCCTCGGGTTCAAAGATTGACCTTGTCATCATGGCCACCAAGCTTGGCAGTCAGGATACGGACATTCTGCAAACACTGTTCAGAAAACAGCGCGACAAGGCCGATTTCAACGTTATCCTGCTGGTCAACAGTGTCGATCCTGTTACCCTTCTTTTCGTGCGCCAGCAATACGGATGTCTCTGCATATCCAAGCCCCTGCGCAAGCAAGAAATCATTTCTGCACTGGAGTCACTGTTTTCTCCGCAGCGTCCGCAACAAACAACAGAGATATCAACAGACAATAATGTTATTGCCAGCTTGTCCGGTTATAAAATACTGGTTGCGGAAGACAATGAAATAAACACCAAACTCATCGCACACATACTCACCCAGGCTGGCGCATCGGTGTCTCTGGCCGAAAATGGTCAAGAGGCTATTGCCAGCTGCAAAAATACGCCTTTTGACGCTATTCTCATGGACATACATATGCCGGTAATGAATGGCATTCAGGCGGCTCAACGAATCAGGGATCAGGAAGTGGGAAATGAACATATCCCTATTATTGGCCTCACCGCCAGCCTTCTGGATACGGACCGAGAGAATTATTTCCAGGCGGGGATTGATGCCATGTTGGTTAAGCCTGCCGACAATGAGCAATTGATTGCACTGATAAGGAAGCTCTGTACCCAGCCTGCATCATTACAGAAGGCTTATTTACAAATCTCGCCTTCGGTGGATGCCGCTACAGACAGTCCTTCACCGATGCAAATATCACTGACATCCATGCTGATCAAGGAAATACCTGATGTCCGTGTCAGGATGCAAACCGCCAGTGATACAGGAGACTGGCAACAGCTGCAGGAAATTTCGCACAAGTTCCTCGGCGGCCTGGGCTATTGCGATGCCAAAGAATTACAGGCAGTGGCCGGTCATCTCCACCGGTGTTTGATATCAGGACAACACAGCGCCATTGCCGGCGCACTCGCTGATGTCTTTGTGGAAATGGACAGGCTGCTCGCACAACATAAAAGCGATAGTATCTAGATCCTGCAAGTGCTCGCACTCACTCCGCTGGCAGACAAAAACCTCTCAAATACTGCAGAAACTCACCTTTGAGTTGCGGATGCTTCAAGGCATATTCCACAGTGGCCTTGAGGTAACCGATCTTGCTGCCGCAGTCGTAGCGCTGGCCGTCAAACTGATAGGCCATTACCATCTCTTCATCCAGCAGGTCGGCAATGGCATCCGTCAGCTGGATCTCGCCACCCGCACCTTTGTGGGTATTTTCGAGCAGGGCAAAGATCCTCGGTGTCAGGATATAGCGGCCGACGACGGCCAGATTCGATGGCGCCTCGTCAATTCGCGGCTTTTCAATGATCTGTTCAACGCGTCCGAGCCGCTGATCTTTTTTCTCCAACCGCACGATACCGTACTTGTCCGTCTCCTGCGCATCGACTTCTTCCACACCCAGCAGGCTGCACTGCTGCCGGGCAAACAATTCGGTCATCTGTGAGAGACAGCCGTGCTGGCCGCCATCGATCAGATCATCGGCCAGGATGACCGCAAACGGATCATCACCGACAACATTCTTCGCACACAGTACGGCATGACCCAGCCCCAGCGCCTCCGGCTGGCGGATATAGACGCAATTCACGCCGGACGGCAGAATGTCATGCACGATATCCAGCAGGGTCTGCTTGCCACGCTGTTCGAGCTCATATTCCAGCTCAAAGTTGCGGTCAAAGTGATCTTCGATGGCTCGCTTGCTGCTGCTGGTGACGAAGATCAGCTCAGTCACACCGGCAGCCACCGCCTCCTCCACCGCGTACTGGATCAGCGGCTTATCGACGATGGGCAACATTTCCTTGGGGTTTGCCTTGGTGGCCGGCAAGAAACGTGTGCCCATGCCGGCAACGGGAAAGACAGCCTTGCGAATTCCCTGTGTCATTGCTTTTTACTCTTTATCCTGTTGACTGAAATAACCAATGCACCTTTGTCTCAGCAAAAAGTAGATTGAGTAAAGCGCAGCGTACCCAACGTTTCCGTGCACCTTGTTGGGCACGTCGCTGCGCTCCTTTGCCCAACCTACCATTTTGTCCAAGCAAAAAAAGGGGCCATCAGGCCCCCATTCCTGTCACACAACGGGGGCCTTATTCGGCGCCCACTGCCTTCATGCTGAGGCGGATGCGGCCCTGCTTGTCGATCTCCAGCACCTTGACCTTGATCACATCGCCTTCGGACAGCTTGTCGCTGACATTCTCGACACGCTCGTCGGAGATCTGCGAAATGTGCACCAGCCCGTCCTTGCCCGGCAGGATGGTGACGAAGGCACCGAAGTCCATCAATTTGGCGACCTTGCCTTCATAGATCTTGCCCACTTCGACGTCGGCGGTGATCTGCTCGATCAGACGCAACGCCTCTTCGCCGGCGGCACTGTCCACGGAGGCGATCTTGATGCTGCCGTCGTCTTCAATGTCGATACTGGCGCCGGTCTGCTCGGTAATCGAGCGGATGGTAGCGCCGCCCTTGCCGATCACGTCGCGGATCTTGTCCGGATGGATCTTGATGGTCAGGTAACGCGGCGCAAACTCGGACATCTCTTCACGCGGCGTGGTGATCGCCTCATTCATTTTGCCGAGGATGTGCAGATAACCTTCTTTGGCCTGACCCAGCGCCTGCGCCATAATGTCACGGGTAATGCCGGTGATCTTGATATCCATCTGCAGGGCGGTCACGCCCTCTTCGGTACCGGCCACCTTGAAATCCATATCGCCTAGGTGATCCTCGTCACCGAGGATGTCAGACAGCACGACAAAGTCATTCTCGTCCTTGATCAGGCCCCTCGCGATACCGGCCACGGGTGACTTGATAGGCACGCCGGCATCCATCAGCGCCAGGCTGGTGCCGCATACGGAGGCCATGGAGCTGGAACCATTGGATTCTGTGATTTCCGACACCACACGAATGGAATACGGGAATTCGTCCACATTGGGCATCACCGCCAGCACACCGCGCTTGGCCAGACGGCCGTGGCCGATCTCGCGGCGCTTGGGGCTACCGACGAAGCCGGTCTCACCGACACAGAAGGGCGGGAAGTTATAATGCAGCATGAAGGGTTCTTTACGCTCTCCTTCGATGGCATCGATGATCTGTGCATCACGCGCAGTGCCCAGCGTGGTCACCACCAGGGCCTGTGTCTCACCGCGGGTAAACAGCGCCGAGCCGTGGGTACGCGGCAACAGGCCGATACGCACGTTGATGGGACGCACGGTGCTCTTATCACGGCCATCAATGCGCAGTTCACCGGCAATGATGCGGCTACGTACAATGCGCTTTTCCAGTTTGCCTATAGCCTCTTTTACATCACCAGCGGCAAATGCGGACTCATCACCTTCAGCGCACAACTTTTCGACCACGGCGCTGCGAATTTCACTCAGGCGTGCATAACGATCCTGTTTGTCGCTGACCTGATAGGCTGCGTTCAGGTCGGCCTCGGCCAGCT
>VAPK010092772.1_pt1 | contig 12051 bp, 9 predicted proteins | sample 3395031 | NCBI WGS metagenome assembly VAPK01 (sample SAMN08290443, study PRJNA428436) | hydrothermal vent metagenome | isolation source: Deep-sea hydrothermal vent chimney 1 | place: Pacific Ocean: Juan De Fuca Ridge | reverse complement strand
TGACAACTTTTGCAAATATAGGGTCTATATTTAAATCAAGCCTTTTCAAACGCAGGCTTTTCACAACTATTGTGCTGGGGGTAGCTATTTTACTCTCATCAGCTGTTTTTGCCCAGCGGGGCGTAAAAATTTCAACTGTTGTTATTGATGCCGGACATGGCGGAAAAGATCCGGGTGCTTCCGGAAAACATTCTAAGGAAAAAAATATCGCGCTGGCCATCGCCTTGAAACTGGGACATTATATTCAGAAGAACATGCCTCATGTAAAAGTAATCTATACCCGCAAAACCGACCGTTTTATCCCACTATACAAACGTGCTGAGATAGCCAATAAGAATCATGCCGACCTGTTCATTTCCATTCATTGTAACTCGAGTACCAGTCCGAAACCCTATGGTGCTGAAACCTTTGTGCTTGGTTTACACAAGAATAAAGCAAACCTTGAGATAGCACAAAAAGAAAATGCAGCCATCCGGTATGAAGACAATCCGAAAAAATATCACGGGTTTAACAATTCTCCGGAGTCATATATCTCACTCAGCCTTTTTCAGAGTCCTTATCTGAAAGAGAGTCTGGACTTCGCTAATAAGATAGAACAGCAATTTAAAACGCGAGCGGGACGTAAAGCAAGGGGCGTTTTTCAGGCTGGCTTTCTGGTGCTGTGGCAGACAACCATGCCCAGCGTTTTGGTAGAAACAGGTTTTCTGAGCAATCCGAAAGAAGAGGCTTTCCTGTTGTCAAAAACCGGTCAAACTTATATTGCCTCGGCAATTTACCGTGCATTTAAGGCGTATAAAATAGAATTTGAGAAGGAAAATGCCATAATAAATATCAGTCATACGGCGACACACAAGCAAACTGTTGCTGCCAAAAACCAAAAGGTGAAGTCGGTTATTGATTACCGTGTTCAGTTTTATACATCCACACACCTTGTTCATAACTTTGCCTTACGCTTCAAGTCTATTCCGGATGTGGGCTATTACAGGCATAATGGTATTTACAAATACACATCAGGCCATTTCGCAACTTTGTTGCGTGCCGGTTCGCATCAACATTTTGTCCGGAGCAAAGGATACCGGGATGCTTTTGTGGTTGCGTTTTACCAAAACAGGCGAATCAGCCTGAGTAAGGCAAAAAAAATTGAAAGCGGTGGCACGTAAATCTTTTGTACTTTTGTTTAAAACATTTTAGTTACAACAACGTTTTAAATAAAACTGAAATTGTGAAAAAAGTTACAGTTATATACATTGGTTTTACCTTTGTTTTAGCCATTCTTATTTTTGTGTGGGGGTACAACTTTTTGAAAGGAAAGGATTTGTTCTCCAAGCAAACGATTCTGTATAGCCGCTACCAAAAAATTGATGGACTGGTTACCGCCAACCCGGTAACCATTAATGGAAAACAGGTAGGTTCTGTTAACAAAATCTATTTTGCTCCCGACCATTCAGGTGATTTAATTGTTACTTTTCTTATCAAAGACAAATTTCCTATTCCCAAAAATACTGTCGCCCGCATTGTTAATGCAACCCTGCTTGGTGCTAAATCGGTTGATTTGAAGTTAGGGAATTCCAAAGAACTTGTACATAGTGGGGACACCCTCAGGGGCAGCGTGGAGGTAACCCTGAAAAATGAAGTCAACTCAGCACTGGCACCTATGAAAGAACGTGCGGAGAGGATTCTTTCCAATGTGGACACGTTGGTGAAAAGTTTGTCCGGTCTTTTTTCAAAAAATGGAGAGAGAAACCTGAAAACGAGTATTTCAGATGTTGCCGGTACACTTCATAATCTAAACATTACCACGGCAGAGCTTAAAGATATGGTAAGAAAAAACAGCGTACTCGTAAACCGGACGTTGGCCAATCTGGATTCTCTTTCGGGTGCTTTAAGCAGTAGCCGGGGAAATCTGCAGGCTACGATTTATAATTTTAAAAATATCAGTGATTCTTTGTCGAAAGCAGACCTTGTTGGGACTATCAGGCAAACAAAAGCTTCACTGGATCAGATCAACCAATTGATGGCAAACATTAACAAAGGAAAGGGAACTGTTGGACAGTTAATAGTAAATGACAGCCTGTATCGTACGCTAAACAAGTCAGTTATAGACCTGGACAAGCTGTTAAAAGATCTTCGCGAGAATCCACACCGTTACCTGAAATTCACTCTCTTTTAACCGGCTGTTTACTTTTCTGCTTTTCTAAAAATATCATATTTCGAATGAGGACGCAGGGTTGCCTGCCATGAAAAACCTTTCAGTATCCTCCCATCTTTCGGGAGATCCTTTTCAGGATACATGGTTTCGGAAGCTTTCTCAACATAGTTAATCGTCTTTATTTCATTGTTTTTCACACCAATAATCATGTAACTGGACTCTGCCTTGTTGATTCCAATTAAGTGCTTACGGTCATCTCTTACCCAGTAAACCGACTGGGCGTTTCCATCCACTTTTAACTGGTAAATCTGATTATTGCGAAAATAGCCCACCATATTACGCCCTTTAATCTGGTTGTAATTCTCCAGTGTGTCGGCAGAAATAATGAAGGAGGTGTTGAACATAATCAGCGAATCCAGCTGGTTGTTATCAACAATGATAAAGACGGAATCGGCAGTGAGCTGATTTTTCCCTGTCCACAATACCGGTGAATGATAAAGTCTGATGACCGAATCGCTTATGGCATAAGCCAGCGAATCGCATTTGCCTTGCAGGTCTTTTCTGAAAAAACGTACCGAATGGTAAGCAAGCATTTTTTTTGCCTGATGTTTCCGGTCAAAATAGACCCATAAAGTATCAGCATGTAAAAACATGGAATCCTGTTCATCGTAAGTAATGGCCACGGCACTGTCGGTGACGAAGGTAACCCCTTGGTTATTCCATATTTCAGCATACCGGCCTTTAACCATCAGGTTGTGCAGTGTATCCAGTACGTTGATGTGACCAAAAGCCCGTCCAAAGCCATTATGGTTATTGTAACGAATACTGTCTGCCGAAAGTTGTTGTTCTCCGCTGGATATTTCGGGACGTCTTCGCATTTGAACTATACCATTGACGGTATTGTACCATCCGTCCACAACATTAACAACACTGTTGTTTCCCTTTATACGTGTTGGCCCTCTGAAGTAAGCAGTTCTGTTTATCGTATTGTAAATCAGTGTATCAGCATGGGTAACCTGGTCAGGGTTAGTAAGAATAACATCTTTTTTGAAGTAAAATATTTTGGTCCTTGTGTTGTAATCACCCCGCTGGCTTTGTAGTACATTGGAATCGGAAACAATTGTTCCCCCCACATCGTAAAATGCTATTCCGGTGATACGGTTAAAAACCAGATGCTCCGTGGTAAGTACAGCCCTGGAATCCGCCAGTTTGACATTTCCAAAAAACTCTGCTATTCGCTGCTTACCATTATAATGTAACCTGTCACCAAAAAGATTTAATGTGTCATTTACATTAATGTGTACATGCCCAAAAGCATCGAGGTTTTTATTCTTATCATTCAAATAAGCACTGTCGCAAGTGATAATTGAAGAATCCTGTTTTAGCTTTACATGCCCTATAAGTTGTTGTATGTTTTTGTTAAACTGTGCATTGTAGCGATAGTGATCGGCATTCAAAATTTGAATACGTGTTTTCCGCTGGGCAAAAGTTGTGACAACGAGAAGCATAGCTACAGCCAGCAGGAGATAGCGGACAGATGTTTGAAAACGTTTACGCAAATCAGTTCTTTTTGCAAAAATAGTTGATTTGTCGGGAGCATTCAACGCTTACACAGGTTAAAACGGAAAAGGCCCCCGGTTTTTACCGCTGAATATAAGTCAGCAGACCTTTGCCTGCATCTTCCAGCAGGTCCAGTACCAGCTCGAAACCATTCTCCCCGCCATAATATGGATCGGGAACGCCATCATAGCTGTGCTCGCGGGCAAAATCAGTTATCAAAAACAATTTTGACAGATGTCCGGTACGGGGAGCCATCTGCCTCAGCTCGTTTAGGTTTTCACGATCCATGGCCACAATGTAATCGAATGTTTCAAAATCTGATTCCGGCTTAACCTGCCGGGACAAAGAAGTCAGGTTGTAGCCTCTTTTATGCGCATGGTGCTGCATACGCCGGTCGGCAAGATCTCCTTCGTGCCAGCCGGAAGTCCCCGCAGAATCGATTTCAAAATCTCCGGCAATACCTTTTTTCTCAGTCAGGGATCTGAATACAGCCTCGGCACTTGGCGAACGGCAAATATTTCCGAGGCAGACAAACAACACTTTTTTCTTCACAGAATCTACCATTTTAATTCATGAATTTTAAACCCATTGGATTTATATTCCTGAATGGCAATACGCTTGGATTGCTGCGCTGTTGTGAGGGCTACAAAGCCATTTTGAATGATTTCAGCCTGATCAAATTTAGTCCAGAAAGGATATTTTTCTCTGATAATCTTATTAAAATGGCGTTGCAATTCATACTGTTTAGGTTGTTTTTTTATGGGGCTGAAAAACACATGATAATCTTTTTTACCCTTTCCATACAAATCACAGTAGCAGGAAGCATACACATAGTAATAGATCTTTTTCGCCATGGGCGTAACCTTGGTGTTGTAAGTAAAAATGCCGGTTTCTCCATTTGTACTTTTTCCGGTAGTATCAACATGGATGGGATCGTTTCGATAGATTTTCGTATAAAAACCATATTGCGAAGACATGCCCGATATCAGCACATCCAAGTCGCCATCCTGATCATAATCACCAAAGTGACCATCGCTCATATAAAGTCCGAGCAGTCCGGCATGAATGTTTGTGAAAACATCATTACCATCGTTACGATAAATCAGGGATACCGGCCCGTTGGCCGATTCCCCTGTAACCAGCAGGTCAGGATCGCCATCGTGGTCATAATCGCCCCACTCCACAGAACCGGTGCGAACGCCGGTAAAGGCGGGCAATGCGAGGGAAAAATAACCATCTTTTTCGTTTTTATAAAGTTTGGTAACATATCGGCCATCCTGCGTCTCGCCACAGATGACAAAATCCAGATCGCCATCCAAATCTTCATCCGCAAAAGCTATGTCACTAAGACTCACAGGAATAATACCGATGGGCAGGCGAACAAATTTTCCGTTGTTGTTGATAAATATCTCAGTGATATATTTTCCTGAGGAGAGTGTTCCGCTTACAATCACGTCAATGTCCCCATCATTATCTATGTCAGCCCATTTTGCAACACCATAATGTACGCCGGGCAATCCGGCTTTGATTCTTGTAAACCTGTTATGGCGGTCGTTACGATAAATCCAGGTCACAGGCCCTGAAGCACTTTCGCCGGTAAGCAAAAGATCAGGATCACCATCGCCGTCATAATCGCCCCACTGTACCGAGCCATCCTTCAAGCCGGGGATACCCACATTTATTGGAATAAAATTTGCCGTTCGTTTGTTGTTTATATAAAGCTTTGATACCGAATGTCCGGCTGCATCCTGACCAATAATAAACAAATCCTTCTCACCATCGAGATTTTCATCAGCCCAGTCGAAAGCTCCCCGATAGACGTTTACTACCGGTGAAAAAACTTCAGTGAAATGATTGTGGCGGTCATTACGATAAAGCCTGGTACTGATAAAATGTTTCCCTTTTTGGTAAAATTCGCCACTGACAAAGACGTCGAGGTCGCCATCCTGGTCGTAGTCAATCCAGGTGCAGGCGCTACCACTGACGCCGGTCAGGTGTGCCTGAATATCGGTAAACGTTTGGGCATGAAGCTGAAAGCCAAAGGTAAGAAGCGCAACAACCAATAAATTTTTTATCATAGGAGTATTCATGATGATGACAATGGAAGTTTCAAAATTAAACATTATTCTGAAATAAAGCGAAAAGGCACGAGCAGACACTCGCGCCATTTGGGTGATCGTACAGGTTTGGTATCATTAAGAAACCACAAAATCTAAAAACAGAAACAGATTATTACGTGCACCGGAAAACAGTGCCTCGTCGGCCAGCATCTCCTCAGGTTGCTGCACAAAAGGCCCGTCGGTCAAATCTGCTGCCGAATTTTCGATCAGAAGACGTACATTTTCCGGTTTTACTTCCCAATGAAACTGAAGGGCAAAAACCCGGTTATCCCATACAAAAGCCTGGTTCTTTGTGACTTTTGATGAGAAAAGAGGAACGGCTTCTTTCGGAAGACCGAAAGTGTCGCCATGCCAGTGGAAAGCCGGAAGAGACTCTTCCTTAAACAGCTTTAGAATTTCATGGTCGGCAGTATCATTTTTCCGTATCGGAAACCAGCCGATTTCTTTTCGGTTGTTGGGAAAAACATTTGCCCCGAGTGTTTCGGCCAGCAGCTGAGCACCCAGACAGATTCCAAGCATCTTCTTGCCCAAAGCAAGCGTTTTTTTCAAAAAAGCTTTTTCCTTACCAAGCCAGGGATGTTTTTCTGTGTCGGACAAACTCATGGGGCCGCCCATGATGATCAGTAAATCAAATTCCCCCGGGTCGGGAAGTTTTTCCCGTTGAAAAAGCCGTGTAAAACGCACCGGAAAATTTCTCTCTTCAGCCCATTCCAAAATAGTGCCTGGATTTTCAAAAGGGACATGTTGTAAGATATGTATTTTCATAAGCTTATTGTTTGTTACCAACTTCATCATTCGGCGTTCGTTCATCGGCATTCGTTATTCTTCTTTTCCTGTTCCTTCCGATTCATCATTGCTTTTCCATGTGGTTTGAATAGCTACATGAATTGCTTTACAAGTTGCTGAATCATCTACAATACTCCAGTCCAGCGATTTATTCAGCGTGGTATTGTCGCTGTTGTCATCGAAAAACAGGATGGCTTTCAAATGTGGATATTTCTTTGGCAGGTTGGTAAATGCATTTTTAAACCACATGTCCCGCTCCCCGCCAACGGTGAGGCTGCCCATTTCAGCAATCATAAGGGGCTTTTGGAAAGTATCAAGCCGGGCGTAAAAGTTTCCGAAAATCTCTTTGAAAGTCCACCATTTTGACCAGGGAGCCACCGTTCCGTAATTCAGCGCTCCTATGCCAACCCAGTCCACGTAATTTTTTCCCGGAAAATACTCTTTGTAATGCAAATAAGAGGGTTGCGGTGCCCAAATCCAAAGAACATTGTGCACATTCATCTTTCTAAACACATCAACCACGTGACGCCAGGCAGCAATGAATTCCTTCGGTTTGTTGTTTTGCGGCCCCCACGGATAACGGTAGGGATCGTTCATCTCATGACCCAAACGGATAAATACATTATGGCCAAAGATTTTGACTTCATCTGCCCACGCTTTGATATAAAAATCATATTCGCCCCGTGCTACGGCAGCCATTCCGTTTTTGTTTGGGTCAGTTACCTGCGGCAAATCATGTTCTTCACGGTCAAAATCGTTGAGCCATGGCTCCCATGTGATCATGGGTGTTGACCCCAAATCGTAAATAGCTTTAGCATATAGCATAGGAAACTGCTCGTTGGATTTATCGCCCCAGGCTGTGTAAATTTGTATAAGCGGTAACGGCTCATCCAGCATCTTATCCAATTTCAGGATTTTATCAAACCCTTTCTGATAATTGTTATCAAATACCCCCAACAGAATGGTATCAGGGTGCCTGAGCAGTATCGTATCATTCCGGTATTTGTCAAACCAGGCCAGCTCTTTGGAACGAACCGGCTCACGGCCTTTTATCAGTAAGCTATGCTCCACGTCGATGACCTTATCGCCCAGTGTACCGAGTACTTCCGAAATAGGGCCGCTGGATTGTTTTCCAAGAAAAACAAAAATCAGTACGAGAGCAATTCCCAGAAGGGTAGCGCTGCTAACAAAGGCAAAACGTTTCATTTTACTTTTCATTTCTTATCTGTTTTGATCTTTTGAATATCAATTTTAGCCCAGGGCTCTTCCGGCTCCAAATCGCGCGATTCATAAGCTGCATAAATACCGCCCGCTATCATAATAATGGCCACAAAAGCAAAGGCAAACATGCCCCATACTTTTTGGCTGGTGAGCGCCAACATCCCTTCCGAAACCACATACAAACGGTCATAAATTACATAAGCGAGGGTGAGTACGAACAGAATTACCTGAAAAATCAACGGCCGGGTGTAAGGACTGAGTCCCTTGACTGCTTTTTTTGCCGTTGGGATGTAAGGAATTTCAGCATTCACCACCGCCAGCATTGCCCCGAGAAAGAAAACCGGCCAGATAGCAAATTTCAAGATCGTCCCGCGCCAGTGCAACCCTCTTTCGGTGGGAGGATGGCTCATCCATCGCTGAACGTACAAATAAATCAGTATGGCAATAGCGACTACCGGAAGGCCGTTAATCAGAAATTCACCGAAATCCATGTTGGCAGGCAACCAGCCGGCCCAAAAGTAAAGAAACGGGATAGCAACATACAAAAAGGTGGTCACCCCTACTACGTAATAGGTGGAAATGGCAAGATAAGAAAGTCGTTGCCAGCCGGTCAGTTTCCTGAAAAGCCGGGGCCACTCGCTGAAAAGCACTTCAAAAACACCCCGAGACCATTTTAGTTGCTGCTTGCAAAAAGAGCCGAAATCTTCCGGGACGAGTCCGCGGCTGACCACCACCGGCCGGAATACGGATTTCCATCCCGCAGCATGCAGACGAATGGCCGTAATCAAATCTTCGGCCAGGCCAATGCCGTGTCCACCAATGGATTCCAGCGCTTTTTTCCGGAAAGTACAGTTGGCGCCAATAGCCACACTGGTACCATAGCCGTACATTCCCATCATGGTAGGGCCGTAAAAGGCGTAGGTCTGCTCGGCTGCTCCCCGTGCTGTAAACGAACGGTATTGGTTATAATAGGCCTGTGAAACCTGTACAAAACCAATTTCCTCATCTTTAAAATATCCCAGCACCTCATCCAGAAAATTGGGGAAAGGAATATGGTCTGGATCCAGAATAAGGACAAAATCCTCCTCGATCATTTGCAGGGCTTTGTTGACCTTACCGGCTTTGGCACCGGGCAGTCCTACAAGCTCCAGCCAGACGGCACCATGTTTTTCAGCTATCGCTTTAAATTGCAGATCTTGTGTATCGTCCAGCAAATAAGTGGTATGTGGATAAGTGATGTTGGCACAGGCTTCCAGTGTTTTGTCAAACATGCTTAATGGTTCGCCGGGAGAACTGGTGGTAAAAATAGCCACTTTAAGCCCTTTTTCCGGTTCAATGCGTTCCGGCTTTTTAATACCAAGATAATTAATCCAAATGACGACGATACGAAGAATACCGTACCATATAATCAGTGAAAGCAGGACAAAAAGCGGGATGGAAGCTATGTGGCCGGGGCGGAACCACCAGTCGAAAAACAGGGCAATGCTAATAACCCCGGCAATAACCAGTATCAGAAAGAAAAACCGGCTGATTGTGGTAACCTCTTTTGCTTCCCAGAACTCCCAAAGGTGCTTATATTGTTCTATCCTCTTTTTCATGGTTAAAAGTAAAACCTGAAACCAAAATGAACATTATGGCTATTATAATAATAAGTTTGCAGATAGGTATAAGCTATACTTATCGCTGCTTTCCGGGAGATATCCATTTGAAAACTCAATCCCAGATCCAGCGGGATGTAGTTTTGATAAGCAAAGGTTTTTTCCAAAGTTCCGTTGTTTGAAAGAGAGAATCCGGGGGCGTAGGTTTTGGAAAACAGTCCCACCGAAGCATGACCATAAAAAGCAGCATGAGAAGCAACCTGAAAGTTGAAATTAACCAAAACCGAATTGGTATATTGATTGTGTGGCGTATAATAAGGCACGTAAACCCCTTCTATGGTTTTTGTCTGGTTATTTCCACCATTTCTGTTGCCTGAATAATTTATGTTTGTCGGTTTGGGTTCAAACCGATCCTCTTTGGAATCCATGTAGTTGAAGGCATAGCCGAAAGCGAGTTTGAAACCCGAAAGGTTTAACGGTTTGCTCAGAAACCAGGCATAAAAAGCACTGACATAATTGTTGTCAGGAAAGAACTGGTATCTGGCACCGGCCTTTCCATTCCAGCTTTCGGCTTTCCCGGCCGTGAAACCCAGCGATAACTGATTTATCATCAATAAATTATTGTTTACACTGGCTATGGTGTAGGTGTAGTTGGTTCGCCGGGCTTCCAAAGTAAGGTTAAAAAATTCCCCCAACTTTTTGTCTAATTGCACCGTTCCGCCCCAATCGTAAGTTTTATTGTTGTTGGCGTAAAACCAGGCGCCGGCCAACCGCAGCTCCAGGCCGGCTTCGCGGAAATGAAAGCGGTTGCCTATTTCGGCTGTAGAGATGAGTCCGGCATTGGGAATACCGGTGTAGTTAAATGCATTTCCCGACACATCAAAGTTAAGTAAATCAGAAAGAAACCATTGAAATTTCAGCGTTGAGCCAATGGATTGCATAGGCTGGTCATCATTCAGGTAATCGGCTGTTAGCGCCAGCTGCGGACTCACAATCCGGTAAACCTCGCTGTAGAGTTTTTCGATCTCTTTATCATTGGGGTTGAGATGCACCGACTGACCAAGATGTTTTTCTGCATTTTTGAATTGCGACTGGTAGTAATATATTTTTCCAAGCAGTGCTTCTGCACCGGCATTATCCTTTTTGCTCCGGGTATAGATCAGCAGTTGCTCCTTGGCCTGATCAAGTTTATTATTGGCAAACAACATGACAGCATAATCGTATTTCAGGCCCAAATTATCGGGGTGATAGCCGATGGCTCTTTTATAAATGACGTCTGCCCGGCGGTAATCTTTCATCCAAAAGAGCGTTTGTGCGTACATCTGCTCGACCCAAATATTTCCGGGATATTTCTTTTCAAAATTTTCCAAAACGGTGGTCGCTTCGGCAAACTTTTTCTCATTACGCAACTGTTTAGCTTTTGTCAATGTATTTGTTACCAGCGTGTTTTGTGCGTTAGCATAACCTGCTAATGACATTAAAAAAAATAGCATTATTAACCCTTTTACCTCTTTTCCTGAAACTGAAAAAAGAGTATTCCTCTTCTGTATTGAGTTCATAATATAATATTTGTTTTAGAAATTATTCGGAGCCGCAAAGATTGTTCAAATAACGGAGATAAAGTTACAATATTTTGGAAATCTGTTATAAAATATTTGGTCACTATACATTAGCGTAAAAATCAGCTGCTTGGAAACAGGAACAGACTATGACCTTTTGTGTTTCCACCTTCGATGCGACCATAACCAGTTTTCGGGTTTCTTACGGATAATGTCCTCCAGTTTCCGGGCATAACGAGCCGTAATTTCCCCTTCGGGCAGCGATGTTGGATTGTCGGTTATCAAAGAAAAACTAACCTCATAATACCCCCGTTTAACACGCTGTATATCAACAAAAATTACTGGCAAATTGTAAAGTCTGGAATATCGTTCAGGGCCGGGTAAAAAAGCCGTTTCGCGTCCCATGAAAGTTGTCCAGTACGCTCGGGCTACATTGGAAGGACTTTGATCGGCAACGAGAAAAAATGCAGCGGTTTGTGCCGTATAAGTTTGAAACAATTTGGCAGTTTTATAGATGGGTCCCATAAAAATACCGTTACGCGAACGGTTCTTTTTAACTAAACGGTCTGCAAACTTATTGCTTAAGGGTTTGTATAAGACTATTACATGTTTATAATCAAGCTGTAATGGTGCTGATAAAACTCCCCATTCCCAGTTTCCATAATGAGCAGGAAGCAAAATCACACTTTTCCCGGCCTCTTTATAAGGCGCCAGGAATTCCAGATTGATAAATTTGTGCCTCGTCACAGCCTGTTTATTTGACATGGAGAAAGCTTTAACTCCTTCAACGATAATATCCGCCAGGTTTTTATAACTCCGGCTTACTAATTTTTTTTGTTCTGCTTCTGATAACTCAGGAAAACAATTACGGATATTTTCTTCCACCACCTTTCTGCGGTAACCGACAACCCGGTACAATACAAAGCGCAGGAAATCGGAAATAACATAAAGCACCCTAAAAGGAATTAAACCAATGAGAAAAATAAAAAAAGTTAAAATTATGGTAAGTAGAAAATCCATGCGGCAAACTTAAGATATATTTTAATCAGAATCCTTTT
>VAPK010031681.1_pt1 | contig 12051 bp, 10 predicted proteins | sample 3395031 | NCBI WGS metagenome assembly VAPK01 (sample SAMN08290443, study PRJNA428436) | hydrothermal vent metagenome | isolation source: Deep-sea hydrothermal vent chimney 1 | place: Pacific Ocean: Juan De Fuca Ridge | reverse complement strand
GCTTTTTCTGGCTTTTCAATATCCGATAGAAATTCCCGGTGTTGCCACCATGACATTTCTAAAAGCTGCCATGAATGCCCAGCGCAAATCGCGCGGTGAAGATGAATTAACAACACCTGATTTCATGAAGGCCGTTCGCGGTGCCGCCGACAAGCTTTCCGTCAAAAAAGATATGCTTAAGCGCGCGCTTAATGTGGGCTTTTCCGGTGGGGAAAAAAAGCGGGCCGAAGTTTTGCAGATGGCACTGCTGGAGCCGAAAATGTGTGTGATGGATGAAACTGATTCCGGGCTGGATATTGATGCCTTGAAAGTGGTGTCTGAGGGGGTAAATCAAATGCGCGCTCCCACTCGGTCCATGCTGGTCATCACCCATTATCAACGTTTGCTCGATCATATTGTGCCTGATCGGGTACATGTTTTTTCTGATGGGCAGATTGTTGAAAGCGGAGACAAGGACTTGGCTTTGATGCTGGAAAGCAAAGGGTATGCAGCGTTTGATGGTACTGCGGCCTAGGGTCCTGACCCTAGTCGGATTAGAGGAATAAAAAATTGAAATTTTCTGCAAATAACGCCACCTCGGCCGAAAAGCTATTGCTGGAGCAACTTCAGGGTATGAAGGAAAGCACGGCCAAAAAAATGCTGGAGCGTTATGGCCTGCCATCGCGCCGCGTTGAGGCCTATCATTATACGGATTTAAAGGCGCTGGTTAATGATGTGCCGCCGCTCGCGAATTCAGACTCTACCAGCCATGAAAGTGCTGGCGGTTTTGATCTGGCAGATGCGCTTAAGATTCCTGTCATCAATGGAAATGTTGGTAAGATTTCAAACCTTCCGGCTGAGTTTAACGTAACCCAAAACCCCGGTTCTGCCCTTACGGAACGTGATGATATGATCGTTGCCCTTAACCGCGCTCTGGTGAATAATAGCCTGAATATAAATATCAGCGGTGCACCAGCAAAGATTTTACACATTGACTGGCGCTTATTCGGCGGTGCTGCCCATAGTGTTGGTTCTGTTGAAATCGAGCTGGAAAAAGGGGCCAAGGCGGTGATCATTGAAACCATTTCCGGTTCTGATCAATCCCATCTGGCCAATTTTGGCTCTAAAATAACACTGGGTGAGGGGGCTGATCTAACTCATATTCTGGTTGATATTTCCTCGAAAAAAACCACTCGCCTGCAAACGGTTGAATATGAAATTGGCCAAAATGCGCAATTGCATAATCTGCTGATAAATTGTGGTGCCAAGCTTTCCCGCACCCAGATTTTCACCAATTTTAACGGTGAGGGAGCAATTGGTGATTTTAACGGTTTGAATTTGGTGGACGACGCTCAGCATTGTGACATCACGCTTGATACCATCCACAAGGTGCCAGATACGACTTCGACACAAAAATTCAAAGCCGTGGTGAGAAATCGGGCCAAAGCCGTATTTCAGGGTCGAATTCTGGTAAAACCGATTGCCCAGAAAACCGATGCAAAAATGATGATACAGGGTTTGATGCTTTCTGAGGGGGCGCAAATCCTTAGCAAGCCCGAGCTGGAAATTTTTGCCGATGATGTGCAGTGCGGCCATGGCTCCACCTGTGGGGAGTTGGATGAGGACAGTTTGTTTTATCTGATGAGCCGGGGTATCGATCGTGACGAGGCAACCTCAATGTTGATCAAAGCCTTTGTGGACGAGCTATTGCACCCCATAAAGGATGAGCAACTATTTGGGCAATTGAGCAGGGTTTTAGACAAGTGGCTGGTTGCTGGTCAAATTGTTGACCCTGCCGGCAGGGCCAAAAAATAATGGCATTTGATCTGGAAAAAATAAGGGCGGACTTTCCAGCCCTAAAGCAAAAAATTCATGGCAATCGACTTGTTTATCTGGATAGCGGAGCTTCGGCGCAAAAGCCAAATTCTGTCATTAAGCGCATTAGCGAAGCCTATACCAACAATTATTCCAACGTGCATCGTGGTTTGCATACCCTTTCCAACCGCGCTACCGAGGCCTATGAGGGCGCGCGCGAAACAGTGCGCGATTTCATCGGTGCCAAAAGCGTCAACAGAATAGTTTTCACCCGCTCGGCCACCGAGGCCATAAACCTTGTGGCCCAATCCTATGCGTCCACGAGGGTCAGTGAGGGGGATGAAATTGCCCTTAGCATCATGGAGCATCATTCCAACATCGTGCCGTGGAATTTTTTGCGCGAGCGTAACGGGGCAGTTCTGAACTGGTTTGATGTCAAGGATGACGGCTCGTTTGACATGGAGGCATTTAAAAACTCCCTAAACGAAAAAACCAAATTGGTGGCCATCACTCACATGTCCAACGTGCTTGGCACCGTTACCCCCTTGAAGGAAATCATAAAAATTGCCCATGAGCGCTCTATTGTCGTTTTGGTTGATGGCAGTCAGGGTGTTGTGCATCGCAAGGTGGATGTTATTGATCTGGACGTGGATTTTTATATCGGAACAGGGCATAAATTATATGGCCCGACCGGTATTGGTTTTCTCTATGCCAAGGAAGAATTGCTCAATGAAATGCGCCCATATCAGGGTGGTGGTGAAATGATTTCCGAAGTCACTCTTGAAGGGGTTACCTATAATGATCCTCCCTTTAGGTTTGAAGCCGGCACCCCGCCGATTGTGCAGGCAATCGGGATGGGCGAGGCAATGAACTATATCAATAATATTGGTCGTGATGAGATTGAAGCCCATGAAAATGACTTAAGTGAATATGCGAGGCAACGGCTTGGTGAAATCGAAAATTTAAGAATTATTGGCAATGCCTCTGACAAGGGTGCTATATTTTCGTTTGAAATTGAAAATATCCATGCCCATGATTTATGCGCAATTCTGGATCGTTACGGGGTGGCAGTGCGGGCCGGAACCCATTGCGCCCAACCATTATTGACAAGATTTGGTGCCACCTCCACATGCCGAGCATCTTTTGGGATTTATAATGGCAAAGACGATGTGGATGCATTGGTGGAAGCCATTGAAAAAGCCAAAAGCTTTTTTGCCTAAGAATTGGCGTCTGGTCAAAAAAAGGAACCCGAGATGGAAAATGAAAATAAGGACGACAAACTGGGTGAAGAAGCAAAAACCGGCGCTGTTCTGGATATTGGCAAGGGTGAATTATCCAAAGAAGAAATTGAACGGGTTACTGCGGATTTGATCGGGGCGATTAAAACCATATATGATCCGGAAATCCCGGTGGATATTTATGAATTGGGTCTTATATATAAAGTTGATCTGGATGATGAGCGCAACTTGATCATTGATATGACTTTGACGGCTCCTGGCTGTCCGGTGGCTGGCGAAATGCCCATCTGGGTAGAAAATGCCGCCAGAAGTGTTCAGGGTATTATGGATGTTAAGGTGAATATGGTATTTGATCCGCCATGGTCTCCTGAGCGAATGTCAGAAGAGGCTCAGGTCGCGTTAAACTGGTGGTAGAGGTGTTGTTATGAACATTATGAGCATTAGCGAAACTGCTGCAAACCGCATCAAGGAAATTATTGCCAATAGTGAAAACCCGGTGGCGGGTCTTAGAGTTGGCATGAAAAATGCTGGCTGTGCCGGTGTTGCCTACACAATGGAATATGTAGAAGAGCCGATTAAAGGCGATGATTTTGTGCGTGAGCACGGGGTGGATATTTATGTGGATCCCAAGGCAACTTTATTTCTGCTTGGCACGGTGATGGATTTTGAAACCACAAAACTTTCTTCAAGTTTTACATTTTCCAACCCCAATCAGGTTGGGGCATGCGGGTGTGGAGAAAGTGTGCAGTTGGAAGCTGGTGATCTTGAAGAACTGGCAAAAGCACGCGCTGAAATGAAATAATTTCCGTTCAGCGGGTGCTATTAACACAAGTGTTTATTGGCGCTGGGTTTTAATCGCGGTGCGTCCGAATGATTTAAAAAATCAGGCAGCGTTGCTTACCTTCATGACCTTATCATCTTCAGCAATTACCCTGTTGCGGCCATTGCGCTTGGCGGCGTAGAGCGCTTGATCAGCTCTTTCGATAAACGTTGTATGGGTATCAGTTGGACTTAAAAGTGCTACGCCGAACGACGAGGTGATACGGCCCAGTTTTTCGTTGGTTGAGCGCTTGAGCAATTCTTTGGCCTGAATTGCTTTGCGTATTTTATTTGAAAGTGCCACGGCATCATTAATTTGGGTATTGGGTAGAATGAGTGCAAATTCTTCTCCACCATAACGACAGGCAAGATCCGACCCTTTGGTATTGGAGCGCAAAGTCATGGCAACCAGACGCAAAACCTGATCGCCGGTCTGGTGCCCGAATGTATCATTGAAGTTTTTGAAATGGTCAATGTCGGCCATAACCAGACACAATGGCTGATTGTTTTCTCTAGCTTCAACAATTGATTTTTCTATATTCTGATCGAAGAATTTTCGATTATATAAATTGGTCAACGAATCCGTCATGGACTGGCGCTGAACTTCTTCCAGATCGCGTTTCAGCAACATTACTTCGTCCTGAGCTGAATCCAGTTTGCCTTCCAGCTTCTGATTGCTTTCCTGCATATGTTTGGTTTTGGTCAATAATTGCTCGGTTAAGTCAGCCAGGGCCTTGGGGTCAAGGCCACCAGCAAGGGCGTTTCCTGCATGCTCAAGAGAACCGGAATATGAACTTGCGATTTGGGATGCATCGTTAATGGCAGAATAAACCGAGCCGATGCTTTTGTTCATCAAGTCAGAAACAGCACTTACCCGCTCATCAACGGCGTCAGATTTTAAAAATTCGTTGTAAAGACTTTCAACAATTTCCAATTTTGGGATACCGTCTCCCAATATGGAATTAATTCGTTCGTTTAGCCCCGGATTAACTCCAGTAGAATAGGTGAAAAACAACTCGTAAAATTGCGGATAAGCGGGAACTTCTCCCTGCTTTAAAAGACTCATTGTTTTGTTCGCATAGCTAAGCGTACGATTATACTCGTCGTTTGCCACATTGGCCCCCATTTTTTATAAATTGCGCCAGTGCGCTTAAGATTTATATTTACTATGGAGCAAATTGGGTTAAGGGCGGGTAAATGCCATGGGGATTTAAACTAATGCCATTTGAAAAAGAGGGCTGCGCCGGGTGTCTATGAGCAATGGCGGGATCAGGACATGGACTGCAAAAGAAAAGCCGGTATTGCTCCATCATCACCAAAAGGACTTGGTTTTTTGGATTGGTTTGTATTTTGGTCAGGTGTTTGAGCAGGCTTATTTTTGAGTGTTTCTGCATTATCCGGTTGCCCGGCTGATTGCTTTTTGGGGTGGGCAGGATTTTTTGAATGTCGCGGCTTTTCCTGCTGAGTTTTTTGTTCTAATGCCTTTTTGTCAGAAACGCTTCGCTCTGACATATTTTTTTTCGGAACATTTTGCTCTGAAATTTGAGGCGCAGCGGCCGGTTGCGCACTGACTTTAGCTGATTTTGTCTCAAACCATTTTATGGTTTTGCCAATAAGCTTTTCTATCGCTTTATAATATTTAGTCTCAGCGGGAGTTATCAGGGTTAAAGCTGTGCCTGATCGTCCGGCGCGACCGGTGCGCCCAATACGATGCACATAGTCTTCGGCCTGAGTTGGAACGTCAAAATTAAAGACATGGCTGACATTAGGAATATCCAACCCGCGCGCTGCCACATCACTGGCTATCAAAAATTTCAGCTTGCCTTCTTTAAAGTTGGCAAGGGTGGCCATGCGGTTTTTTTGATCCATATCACCATGCAAAGAGCCAGCATTATAGCCGTGTTTGGACAGTGAACGGGTGAGGGTGGCGATATCGCGTTTGCGATTGCAAAAGATGATTGCGTTTTTTAAGTCTTTGGCAAGTTCAATCTGATCACGCAATGTGGCGCGTTTTTCAGCCGGTTTACCGCCGGTTTTAACCAGTATCTGCTCGATGGTCTCGGCTGTGGAATTTTGTCTGGCCACCTGAATTTCTTCAGGGTTTTTCAAAAACTTTTCTGACAGGCGCCGAATTTCATCGGGCATGGTGGCAGAGAAAAACAAAGTCTGACGACGGGGCGGCAACAGCGATGAAATGCGCTCGATATCGGGAATAAATCCCATATCAAGCATGCGGTCCGCCTCATCAATTACAAATAATTCGGTGCCGGTCATTAACAGGCGACCTCGCTCAAAATGGTCAAGCAGGCGGCCGGGGGTGGCGATTAGAACATCGGCACCGCGATCCAGAATTTTATTTTGTTCGACAAATGAAACGCCGCCGATCAAAAGAGCAACGTTCAGGCGGTGATTGATGCCATATTTTTCAAAATTTTCAAAAACCTGCGCGGCAAGTTCACGGGTGGGTTCCAGAATAAGCGTGCGCGGCATGCGCGCTCTGGCTCTGCCTTTTTCCAGCAATGTGAGCATGGGCAGCACAAAAGAGGCGGTTTTGCCGGTTCCCGTCTGGGCGATGCCAATAATATCGCGCTTGGCCAGCACATGGGGAATGGCCTTGGCCTGAATATCAGTTGGATGTTTATAACCGGCAGCAGCAACTGCTTTGGTTACTTTGTCACTCAGCCCCAGGCTGTGAAAATCATCTATCAAGTATTTGTCCACTCGTTATGAAAAACTGTTTGCCAAAATTGTGATGTATAAAGATTGCAATGTTCAAAACTATCAGATTGCCCCAAAATCCAATTGTACGGTGCAATCGAGTGGCCGTCGCGCGGACAATAGCGATTGGCATTGACAAGTCAACGGAAAGTATAGGGGTAATGTTAACGTGAGGGGGCAAATATCCGAATTTAGCCACTTTTTGTTTGATCATTTCTTTAAAACTAAATGTCCAGAGCATCGGCAAATTGCGCGTTTTCCTGAATAAAAGCGAATCGCATTTCAGGCTTGTTGCCCATTAAATTATCGACAGCTTTGCTGGTTTTTTCCCTGTCTTCTATGACTTTAACCTGCAACATGGAACGAGAGGCCGGGTTCATGGTAGTTTCTTTAAGGTGTTTGTGGGGCATTTCCCCCAGCCCCTTAAAACGGGTGATTTCTACCTTGCCCCGTCCGGTGAATTCTTTCTCCATCAATTCATCGCGATGATTATCATCACGGGCATAAAAGGTCTTTGAGCCTTGAGTCATGCGAAACAAGGGAGGTAAAGCCAAGTATAGATGACCATTATCAATAAGTTGGGGCATTTCGTTATAGAACAAGGTTATAAGCAGTGAGGCGATATGAGCACCATCCACATCAGCATCGGTCATGATGATGATTTTGTCATAACGTAAATCATCATCGCTATAGCGTTCGCGGGTTCCAGCCCCTAAGGCCTGAATTATATCGCCGATTTGCTGATTGGCGGCGATTTTCTCTCTTGCGATACCGGAGACATTGAGTACTTTGCCGCGCAGGGGTAATACCGCCTGATGTTTGCGATTGCGGGCCTGTTTAGCGCTGCCTCCGGCGCTGTCGCCTTCAACTATAAACAATTCAGCCCCATTGGCAGCAGTCGAGGAGCAATCAGCCAGTTTTCCGGGCAGGCGAAGTCTGCGCGTGGCGCTTTGGCGGTCAATTTCTTTTTGTTTTTTGCGGCGCAAGCGCTCGTCGGCCCGTTCAATGGCCCAGTCCAAAAGTTTGTTGGCCTGATTTGGAGAGGCGGCCAGCCACTGATCGGCTGCATCACGCAGGGCCGTATCGACGATTTTTGTCGCCTCAACCGAAGAAAGCCGGTCTTTAGTCTGGCCGACAAATTCGGGCTCGCGCATAAAGACAGAAAGCATGGAGCCGCAATGGGTCAATATATCATCGGCATTGATGATGGAGGCGCGTTTGTTTCCGGTCAGCTCGCCATAGGATTTAACAGAGCGCAAAAGTGCGGTGCGCAATCCCGTTTCGTGGGCGCCGCCATCGCGGGTTGGCACCGTGTTGCAATAGGACGAGATAAATCCATCGCCCACATACCACGCAATTGCCCATTCGGTGAAGCCGTGGGTTCCCGGCTTGCCGCTGCTTCCGGAGAATATATCATCAACTATGCGGGTTTGGCCCTTAATGCGATCATCCATAAAATCGCGCAGGCCACCGGGATAATGAAATGATGCTTTTTGTGGAACTTCATCATTGCTCAAACTCTCATCACAGGACCAGCGAATTTCCACTCCGCCAAATAAATAGGCTTTGGCGCGGGCCATTTTGAACAAACGAAGGGCAGAGAATTTTGCCTTCGGGCCAAAAATTTGCGGGTCAGGATGAAAGCGAATTGTGGTGCCGCGCCGGTTATGAACTTTTTCCCCGGCGCTTAATTTGCTCGTTGCATGGCCTCGGGAATAGGTTTGGCTATAAAGGGTCTGGTCGCGGGCAACTTCCACAATAAGCTGATCGGATAAAGCATTGACCACCGATACGCCAACCCCGTGCAAACCGCCTGAGGTTTCATAGGCCTTGGAATCAAATTTTCCACCGGCGTGCAAAGTGGTCATGATTATTTCAAGGGCAGATTTATCCGGAAATTTGGGATGGGGATCAACGGGAATTCCACGGCCATTATCGGTTACCGATAAAAACCCTTCCTCATCAAGATGTACTTCAATTCTTGAGGCGTGACCTGCGATTGCCTCATCCATGGAATTGTCAATAACTTCGGCAAACAGGTGATGCAGGGCTGTAGCATCGGTTCCCCCGATATACATGCCCGGCCGACGACGCACCGGCTCCAAGCCTTCAAGGACCTCGATATCAGCGGCGGAATAATCTGTGCTTGATGAGGCAGGCGGCTTGGGCAAAGGGGCAGAGCGCTCAGTTTTGGGAGTAGGAGTAGTTTTTGGAGCAGCCTTGGGCGCCGACTCAATCCCGGTTGCGGGATTTTTGGCGTTTGAAGCAGATTTTTTCTGTTTGTCCTGTTCAGGATTTTGGCTGGAAAACAGGTCGTTGGTCTGGCCCATGGGCACTCCGGTTTTTGTTGTGGCGCAAACGACGCGCCGAATCATTTCTATTTTGATTGTTAGCATACCAAAACGGGACAGGTATGGCCGATCAAAGTTTTAATCAGGGGTAAATTTTTTTATTGCCAAAGGTAAAAATAGGGTGGTTTGGGCCGGATTCAAGCGCTTGCTCCCATTCACGTCGCGCGTTCTAAATCTTGATATTTGGTTACCGGCGCATCGACACTTTTTTAAGTGCTGGCTGTTATGTTGGCCTCAATACGGAATTTGTATGGAGTAGCCGTATGCGGAAATTGTCAACAGGTCGCGTTGAATATCAGACCACTAGCTTTTTTCGAGTTTTCGCAACCAGATGGTTGCAGGCCGGAGTTTTTAGTATTGCGTACCGGCTTGCCCATCTGAGTGTGTCCCGCTTTGGGGTTTTGATCTCACTTTCAGCGACATTTTATTTTATCTGATTTTTCATTGAATTGAAAATTATTTGCGCGTGATTGCCAAGTACAATTGCCAAGTGCATCTGCGTGTTTTAGGTGTTGTCTCAATAGTAAATAAATCTGGGGCACGTTTGCTTTGAAAGAGTTGGAAACTCTACCGGAGATTATTGTTGGAAAACAAGCCTCCGGTAGCTCATCAATGCACTTTGGATCTGCCTTTGGTATGGCAGGGGGAATTGGCGCCCTTGGGCGTTCGATGTCAACCGCTACAGAAAGCCAAAACCACACCAGCTATAGTTTAATCATCTTTTTTAGCAAAAAGGTGTACGAAACACGCCGCGCCTACAACCTGGAGAAAAGCTGGCTGGGGCGGGTTTTTAATAAATGCACGGGGATCGCCCCATACTATGTTTTGTTAAGTGGGCATCACTTGGTCCAGTGTATGCATGTATTGCACGAAATTAGCAGCGATAAGGATATTCCTCCAGATGCAAAATGTGGAATTCGCATTGATGTTGCGCAGAAAGTCCTAAAAGAGTTGGAAAAAAACTATCGCGCCAAGACGACATAATAAGACGACATAACCAGAACCGGCGAATGGTGCGTAATATCGGTACACGTTATTTACAAATTGTGCGGCGGCGGCTGCTGGAAGTTGAGGGACCGGAAGGGTTTTTTCAAGCAAATGGGGAGAACGGTGAGCGATCAAATAGAGAAACCGGTCCATCAGTTAGTGCAGGATTTGATGAACCTTGGTGTTGTGCCAGGAAGCGCGGTTATGGTTCACGCATCTTTGCGGGCAATTGGTCCGGTCGAAGGGAGAGCAAACGGCGTGCTTGAGGCGCTTGATATTGCTGTTGGCTCTGAGGGTGGGGTGTTGATGGTGCTCGGTTCGTTTAATGAATGGGCTTGGGAAATGACAAGCCTGAGCACGAGCGCAAGGCGTTGCTTGTTAATGCGGTTCCCTTCGATATGTTAGTGACACCGGCTGACCCGGACGTGGGGTATCTGGCTGAAGCTTTGCGGCAACGGGCAGGCACTTTGGTTTCCAATAATCCGGAGGGGCGATTTGGCGCGTTCGGAGGGCTTGCGGATAAGTTGATGGAAAAAGCACCGTGGGATGATTATTTTGGCCCCGGTTCACCCCTTGAAAAGCTATGTGAACTTGATGGGTATGTCTTGCGGTTAGGGGCCGACCCGGATACCACAACTTTATTGCATTATGCAGAATATCTTGCTGATTTGGTGAACAAACGGCGTGTCAGGCGTCATCGTTTGGTGCCGGACAATGAGGGGGCAATTGTGCGCACCGTTGAATGTCTGGATGATGATCAAGGAATTGCTGACTATGCGGACGGGGACTATTTCATCATAATTCTGAATGAATTTTTGTTAAGCGGGCAGGGACGGCACGGAATGGTGGGTGGCGCTAAAAGTGATCTCATAAACGCCAGAGAGCTAGTGAAATTTGCCACCAAGTGGCTAGAGAATAATCTAGGGTCCTGACCCTAGGATAATGCCGTTTTGTTGCATTGTCGCAAAGTTAAACTTTCAAAAAAAAGGGACCCCGCAGGGTCCCCAAAAGTTGGCTTCTCTCAAGAGAATTTTAGGCAGAAAAATATAGTTCGAACTCAACCGGATGCGGCGTATGTTCGAAGCGGATTACCTCTTCCATTTTTAGTTCGATATAGGCATCGATCTGATCGTCATCGAACACGCCACCGGCTTTAAGGAAGTCGCGATCTTTATCCAGTTCCACCAGAGCTTCACGTAATGAGCCGGCAACCGTTGGAATTTCTTTAAGCTCTTCAGGGGGAAGGTCATAAAGATCTTTATCCATGGCTTCACCGGGATCAATTTTGTTGATGATGCCGTCAAGACCGGCCATCAACAGGCATGAAAATGCCAGATAGGGGTTGGCCATTGGATCAGGGAACCTTACCTCAACCCGCTTGCCGTTTGGTGACTGGCAAAAGGGAATGCGCACAGAGGCAGAGCGGTTGCGGGCTGAATAGGCCAACAATACCGGCGCTTCATATCCGGGCACTAAACGCTTGTAGGAGTTGGTGGAGGGGTTGGTGAAAGCGTTGATTGCCTTGGCGTGTTTAATGACGCCGCCAATGTAATACAGCGCTTCTTTTGACAGGCCTGCATATTCGTCACCGGCAAAAAGCGGTTTGCCATCTTTCCAGATTGACTGGTTGCAATGCATGCCGGAGCCATTGTCGCCAAAAACCGGTTTTGGCATAAAGGTGGCGGTTTTTCCATAAACATTGGCAACCTGTTGCACCACATATTTATAGATCTGCACCTGATCGGCACTTTCGATCATTGGAGCATATTTAATGCCAAGTTCGTGCTGGGCGGAGCCAACTTCATGGTGATGCTTTTCAGTTGTCACGCCCATGTCTGACATTACCGTAAGCATTTCAGAGCGAATATCCTGAGCGCTATCCACGGGGGGGACGGGGAAATATCCACCCTTAATAGGAATGTGGTGGCCGGTATTGCCAGCTTCATAATCTGCATCGGAATTGGTGCCAAGTTCGTAATGATCAAGCTTAAAGCCGGTATTATAGGGCTGTGCAGCATATTTCACGTCATCAAACAGAAAAAATTCCGGCTCGGGACCAAAAACAACGCTATCGCCAATGCCTGAGGATTTAAGATAGGCCTCGGCTTTTTTGGCCATTGAGCGTGGATCACGATTATAGGGCT
>VAPK010031361.1_pt1 | contig 12063 bp, 12 predicted proteins | sample 3395031 | NCBI WGS metagenome assembly VAPK01 (sample SAMN08290443, study PRJNA428436) | hydrothermal vent metagenome | isolation source: Deep-sea hydrothermal vent chimney 1 | place: Pacific Ocean: Juan De Fuca Ridge | reverse complement strand
CCCGTGTGTATCGGCCAGAAGCAGCATTGGTTTTTAATGCGTTTTAAAGGCGAAGAAGGGGATGTGCGGCTAGATCGACAAACACCGCCTGAATTTGATGATTGGCGTTGGGTCGATTATTGGCAGCCGGCACAAGAGATTGTATTCTTCAAACGCGAAGTGTATCAACTCGCCTTACATGAATTAGCACCGATCTTATTTCCTGAATATAAGGCGCGGATTGAGGCGGCGAAGAGGCGGGGTTGATAAACTAGCGGGGGGGCATGTAATAATGCTAGCTGAATCATAAGCATATTTAACTATGGTTTGTTCAAATATAATTTACTTATTTAGCTCAAGATTATTACTTAATTCTGGAGAATAAAATGATTAAACTACGCTATATGGTGCCTATATTGACGGTACTATCTTTACAGCCCGTATTAGCAAACGAGGCAATCCAATCAGCCCCCTTATTATATGGAAATAGCATTCATTGTTTAGTTAGTAATGCATCAAACAATAAGGTTAAATTAGACTACATTCAGTTTCGGCGTTTGGATGGTACTATTCTAGGAGGTGGCGCGAGTACCTGCTCAAGCAACGAGTTGAAGCCAGGGGAGGGGTGCTTTCTTACTCAAGTGGGATCAGGTTTTGGCGCGCCCGTTTACTGTAGGGTGCAACATGATGGAGAATCGGGAGATATACTGGGTGTAATACAAGGAGTGCCCACAACCCATAATTCAGCAATAATGTTAATGCCAGCAGCATTCCAAGGCGGGGCTCCAGGGTCTACAGCTACCCCTACTCTGCCAGAGGGTGGTGAATTGACACAATAAAGAGAGACAACTATAAATTTAGGAGCAGGCATAACACCTGCTCCTAAAAGTGTCGCTTAACTATGTTGGTAGTGCTTTTTCAATGCTACTTTCACTTCCCAAGAGCCTTTCCAGCCTAGTGGGAATACGACTAAATCGCCGGCTTTGAAGGTGGTTGATGCGCTGCCATCTTCTGGCGTCATTTCGCATTCGCCAGCTAAGATGAATGCGGTTTCTATGGTGGTGAAATCCCAAGGGAATACAGACACTTCTTTTTCCCATGTTGGCCAGCTAGGCACACCCATTTCATCTAAAAGTGCTTGGCTTGGATTGCTATCTACGGTAATTGTTGGCATTGTTTTTTCCTAAATTTTAAGAGGTCGTACGAAAAAGTTCTCGTGCAAGGCTCTCTTGTGTATGATTTGATTTCTCATGTATTATTGCATGAGGACGGGATAGAATAAGGGGTTAAGCTGTGATTATCAAGCGTTTATACTCGTGATCATTCAATGTGTGAAGATTTAGGGCAAAAATAGAATGTCAGAGCAAGGCGCAATGTGTAGATAATGGCTAGCCCTTATCAAGAATTGCAACGCAGCACTGGCTTCCTAGCTTTTGGTATAAAATTTACAGATTGAATCATTACGGGTATAGCTGTTTTATGAATACTTTGGCATTGCGTTGATTGTTATATAAGCTCTGACGCGCCATCGGTAAATCATCTATTTTGGCCGCTTGGAAGCCATGCTCTAGGAACCAATGCGCGGTTTGCGTGGTGAGCACGCAGAGTTTATTTAACCCTGCTTCACGCGCTTGGTTTTCTAGGCTATCAAATAGATATTCCCCGCGCCCTGCGTTGCGGTAATTCGGATCAACAGCGAGGCAAGCAAGCTCGGCGGTATCGCTATCAGGATATTGATAGAGCGCCGCGCAGGCGACGATGCTATTATCGCGTTCCATCACGGTGAAGAACTCGACTTCAGATTCTAGCCGTTCACGGGAGCGAGGCATTAAAGTGCCATTGGCCTCTAACGGGGCGATCAATTCTAAAATCCCACCCACATCTTGCACGGTGGCAGAGCGGGTATTTTCAAAGGGCTTTTTTGAAATTAGCGTACCTACACCATCATGACTGAATAATTCTTGCAATAAAGCACCATCGAGTTGACGATCAATTAGATGGACGCGATTCACACCTGCTTCACAGGCGGTGGCGGCGGACTGGAGTAAGTGATTACTTTCTATTTTTAGCCTTTCTTTCGCTTGTGGTAGCGTTATCTCGAGCGGTAGTTTGTCAGTCATGTCGCCAATGAAGATAAGCTTGTCTACAGCCATTGTACTCGCGACTTTCGTGGCAACTGCTTCAGCAGATAAATTGAATATTTCGCCCGTTGCGGAATAACCCAATGGTGCGAGCAAAACGATATTTTCCTGTGCTAATTGGGCCTGAATGCCTTCGATATCTACTTTTCTAATGTTGCCGGTATGTTGGAAATCTACACCCTCTTTTACGCCCATTGGCTGGGCGGTAATAAAATTACCGCTGGTGCAACGGATTTTGGCATCGCTCATCGGTGTGTTCGGTAGGCCGAAAGAGAATTGCGCTTGGATATGGGTTTTTAAGGTGCCGATGACGTTGATTGCAATCGCAAGACTGGCATCATCCGTTACCCGTAAATCTTGATGATATTGCGCAGTAATACCTGCTGCTTCACACGCTGCAGCAATTTGTTTGCGTGCGCCAAAGGTCACGATAAGTTTAATGCCTAAGCTATTGAGCAAGGCAATATCATGGATAAGGCTGGAGAACCCTTTATCGGCAACGGTATCACCATCAATGGCGATAACAAAGGTAGCGCCACGATGTGCATGAATATAAGGCGCAGCCGCACGAAACCAGTCGGTGGTGGTTTTGTGATCAACGGTGGGCGTATTCGCAGCCATCTTATATTCCTGTGGTAAAATCAGAGCCTATTATATCAGCAGCAAACAATAGCCGGAGAACACCATGCCAGAATACCGTTCAAAAACATCAACCGCAGGCCGTAATATGGCGGGTGCTCGCGCACTATGGCGCGCGACAGGGATGACGGATGATGATTTTAATAAGCCGATTATTGCGGTTGCGAATTCATTTACCCAGTTTGTGCCTGGCCATGTGCATTTGAAAGATATGGGCCAGTTGGTTGCACGGGAAATTGAGAAAGCGGGCGGTGTGGCAAAAGAATTTAATACCATTGCGGTGGATGATGGTATCGCGATGGGGCATGGCGGCATGCTGTATAGCTTGCCTTCGCGCGATATTATTGCGGATTCTGTGGAATATATGGTGAATGCGCATTGTGCGGATGCGATTGTGTGTATTTCAAACTGCGATAAGATCACGCCGGGCATGTTGATGGCAGCATTGCGTTTGAATGTTCCAGTGATTTTCGTATCAGGCGGCCCGATGGAAGCGGGTAAAACGAAATTAGCAGGCAAAGAGGTGAAGCTTGATTTAGTTGATGCGATGGTGCAGGCGGCAGATGACAGTGTGAGCGATGAAGATGTAGCGCAGGTGGAACGCTCGGCTTGTCCAACCTGTGGCTCTTGCTCGGGTATGTTTACAGCGAACTCGATGAACTGCTTAACCGAAGCATTAGGCTTATCATTGCCGGGCAATGGTTCTTTGCTTGCAACACATGCTGATCGTGAAGAATTATTCTTAGAGGCCGGCAGAAAAATCGTTGGCTTAGCCAAGCGCTATTATGAGCAGGATGATGAGAGCACCTTACCGCGTTCGATTGCGACTAAAGCCGCATTTGAAAATGCGATTTCGCTGGATATTGCGATGGGTGGGTCGACCAATACCGTGTTGCATCTATTGGCGGCGGCGCATGAAGGCGAGGTTGATTTCACGATGAATGATATTGATCGTATGTCTCGCAAAGTGCCTAATTTATGTAAGGTTGCCCCCGCGACTGCGCTTTATCATATGGAAGATGTGCATCGTGCAGGTGGGGTGATGGGGATTTTAGGAGAGCTGGCGGCAGGTGGTTTATTGCATACCGATGTACCGACGGTGACTGAGCCAACGCTGGCAAAAACGTTGGCAAAATGGGATATTCAGCGCACAGACAACCCGCAAGCAAAGCAACGCTTTCTAGCCGGCCCTGCAGGGATCCCAACACAAACCGCCTTCAGCCAAGCCACACGCTGGCCAAGCCTTGACCAAGATCGTGAAGGTGGGTGTATCCGCGATATCGAACATGCCTATAGTCAAGATGGTGGATTAGCCGTGTTATTCGGTAATCTGGCAGAACTGGGCTGTATTGTTAAAACAGCGGGCGTGGATGACGATAATCTCACGTTTACAGGCCGCGCGCGGATTTTTGAAGCACAAGAAGATTCTGTTACCGCTATTTTGACCGAGCAAGTTGAAGCCGGCGATGTGGTGATTATTCGGTATGAAGGCCCCAAAGGTGGCCCGGGCATGCAAGAAATGCTCTATCCCACCAGCTATCTTAAATCGAAGGGTTTAGGGAAAGCTTGTGCTTTATTAACAGATGGTCGTTTTTCAGGTGGTACGTCGGGCCTCTCAATTGGCCATGCTTCGCCTGAAGCAGCAGAAGGCGGTAATATTGGTTTGGTGGAAGAAGGCGATACGATTATCATTGATATCCCGAACCGCACCATTAATATGGATGTATCAGATACGGTATTGGCAGAACGCCGTGCGGCGATGGAAGCGCGTGGTGATAAGGCGTGGCAACCGGTGAATCGTGAGCGACAAGTGAGCCTCGCATTGCAAGCCTATGCAGCGTTAACGACATCAGCATCACGTGGCGCTGTGCGGGACGTGGCGCAGTTGAAGAAATAAATAACAGGATTTAAAGAAGAAGGAAAGCGATGAAGAAAATACAGATTATGTTGATGTTTGGGTTTTTCCTGATGAGTATCAATCAGGTAATGGCGATTTCTGAGAATGATGTATTAGGCATCTGGTTGAATCAAGCGGGTGATGGTGAGATTGAAATTTCTCGGCAAGGGGACGTGCTTATTGGTGTCATTGTAGGGAACACCGATCCCGATGCAGCCGATCGCAAAGATATCCATAACCCAGATCTAGCATTAAGAACGCGTTCTTTATCGGGGTTAATAGTGTTTGGCGATATGGCTTACCAAGGCAAGAACAAGTGGAAAGGCGGTTGGATATACGACCCTAACAATGGCAAAACCTATAAATGTAAAATGACTTTGAAAGACGCGAATACACTCAGGATTCGTGGCTTTATTGGTGTGTCTTTAATCGGTCGAACAGAAGAATGGAAGCGAAAATCAATAAACTAGAGGTGATAAGGGATGAGTGGGCAGAATAAGTGTGCATTGGTGACAGGGGCATCAAGCGGATTTGGTGTTGAATTTTGTCATTTATTGGCAGGTGAAGGCTATGATTTAGTGATTGTTGCCCGTCGTGAAGATAAATTGCAGGCATTGGCGACTCAGATACGAGAACAAAGTGGGAAAAATGTAACGGTGTTGGCGATGGACTTGACGAAAGAGGCGGCAGCGGAATCTTTATATCAATCAGTTCAAGTGCAGGGGATGAAAGTTGATTTGCTAGTGAATAACGCAGGTGTAGGTCGCTTTGGTGAATTCCACGAGATGGACCAGCAGGAAAATGAGGATATGATTAAGCTTAATATCCTAGCGCTAACTTCTTTGACGCGATTATTTGGCAAGGATATGCTCGCTGCAGGACAAGGACATATCCTGAATGTGGCCTCTATTGCTGCTTTTCAACCTTCAGGACCACGATTTGCAGTGTATTATGCGAGTAAGACCTATGTATTATCGTTGACGCGATCGTTACGCGAAGAATTTAAAGGCACTGGAGTGGTTCTTACGACGCTTTGCCCAGGCCCGGTTAAGACCGAGTTTGGTGATGATGATGCTGTTCAGAATACACGTTTATACAAAATGTTAGCGAGTGGCTCTGCCAAACAGGTGGCCGCAGCTGGATATCAGGGTTTAATGAAAAATAAGGCGACAGTTGTGCCGGGTATGATGAATAAGTTGTTGGCTTTTGGCGGAGAATTACCGCCGCGCATTTTTGCAAGGATAACCAATCAATATTTGCTGGGGAAAAGCAAGGATTAAGCCTGTTGCCAAGGTAGGCGAATCGGAAAGTCTTTATTACGGAAAAATGGGATGAGGATCATGCCCGCAAGAAATCCCCCGATATGGGCACCAAAAGCAACGCCACCCTCACTAGGATTGCTGCCCATTGAGTTAAAAAGCTGCATACCAAACCAGAGCAGGAGCACGTAGACAGCGGAGATACGCATTGTAATCAGGCCAAAAGGAATCAGCATGAGCACTTTAGCATGGGGGAATAAGAGTAAATAAGCCCCTAATACGCCAGAAATTGCACCACTGGCACCCACCATAGGAATGGTCGAAGTAGGGTCTGGTATGGCTTGAGCATATACGGCGGCGACACCACAGAGCAGATAGAAGACAATAAATTTCACATGCCCCATTGCATCTTCGACATTATTACCAAAAATCCAAAGGAATAAGATATTCCCGCCTAAGTGCATCCAACTACCATGCATAAACATGGACGTAAAAATAGTCAGCCATGCGGGAACAAGTGCTATTTCAGCGGGTATGGATTGATTCTCAAGCAAGACAGCAGGAATCACGCCTAAACTATAAATCGCTTGCTGAACTTGATTGCCTAGTGAGGCTTCCCAAAAATAAACCAAGCAACAGAGCGCAATCAGCGCGAAGGTGACGAATGGTGTGATGACGGTGGGGTTGTCATCATGTAGCGGAATCATCCTAGCGGTGTTCGCATATTAGAAGTTGCTGCTATAGCCTGATTTTCGTTGAAATCGAAGACGAGGTAAGATTAAGCCGAGAATAATCCCGCCAAATAATACCGCGGCACCAACGAGGAACCAGCGTTTGCGTTCATTGGCGTTTAGGGCATTGTTTTCAATGGTAACGGCTTGCAGTTCACGATCGATTTCTTGTATTTTGACTTTGAGCTGGCTATTTTCATTGGAGAGCGCCACCGCATTTGAAGAGGTGAGGCGGAGTTCGCCCAATTCTTGTTTTAGGCGTTCAGCCGTTTGTTGTAGGGTTTCGTTGGCGCTGCCTGCATCATTGTTTTGAAGGGTTAGCCCTGATATTTCTTGTTGTGATTCGCTGATGGAACGTTCGAGTTCGATGACTTTTTTTTGGCTTTCTGCCAGTAGGTTTCGGGCGCTGCCTTCATCACTCAGATAGCGCGTGAGCACCCAGCCTGTTGCACCCTCTTCAGTTTTAACTTGGGTATAGTTTTTATTTGCCTGCAAGACGGTGAGCGGATCACCGCTGGTTAACATTTTCCGAATACCAAATTTAATACCTTGGCCACTGCGCATCGGGATCTCTAACTGATCGGAGACATAACGTGTTGCCGCATAACTAGGGGATAAGGGCAGCAAAAGCAGGAGGGCGATAACGCTGATAAAAATAGTTTTCACACGTGTTTCCAAAAAGAAAGTTAAGAACACGTATTATCGTGGGTTCAAGGACACACTGCAAGTTATCGCTTTGCTTTTAGCGCATAGGACTTGAAATGTGCATCAGTTGCCCCGATGTTTAGTTTCAAGTATATATTAAAGGTTGGCGCAAAAGATGTTTCGCTTATTGTTTGGTTTATTTCTGGTTATCCCGCTTGTAGAGATTTATTTCTTATTGAAGGTGGGTGATATTATTGGTGCTGGTTGGACGGTGTTTGCTGTTGTTGGCACGGCGATTTTAGGCGCAGGATTATTACGCGTTCAAGGTGCGTCGACATTATTGCGGGCGCAATCCAATGCGTTAAAAGGTCAGTTACCTGCGATGGAAATGATGGAAGGCGTGGCATTAGCCGCGAGCGGTTTGCTGTTGCTGACCCCAGGATTTGTAACGGATACCATTGGCTTTATTTTGCTCACGCCACCGCTACGCCGTGGCTTGATCAAATTGGCCATGAAAAAAGGCCAAGGTCGGGCCAACTGGCAACAAACAATGCGCCAGCCAGGCGCATCGGCTGAAGATTCAACCATCATAGAAGGCGAGATTGTAGATTCAGATGATCTACATTTGAGATAAACGTTCTCCCCCCTTGAAAAACAATTAAGCCGACCCCATTAAAGTCGTTCAACCTTATTTAATATTTTATTTTGGAGATTTAGATGAATATTCGTCCCCTACATGATCGTGTGATCGTACGTCGTATGGAAGAAGAAACAACCAGCGCAGGCGGAATTATTATTCCGGATAATGCGGCTGAGAAACCCGCTAGTGGCGAAATCGTTGCCGCAGGGAAAGGCAAGATTACAGATTCAGGTGATGTGCGTGCGATGGATGTTAAAGTCGGCGATAAAATCTTGTTTGGTAAATATGCCGGTACAGAAATCAAAGTTGACGGCGAAGAATTGCTCGTTATGAAAGAAGATGACATTGTTGCAGTAATCGAAGACTAATAGTCTCTTACTCACGAACTAAATAATTTTAAGAGGAAATAAATCATGGCGGCTAAAGAAGTCAAATTTGGTGCAGATGCGCGTAGTTTAATGATCAATGGCGTGAACACGCTGGCAGATGCAGTGAAAGTAACCTTGGGGCCTAAAGGCCGTAACGTTATTTTGGATAAAAGTTATGGCGCACCCACTATCACTAAAGATGGTGTATCAGTGGCGAAAGAAATCGAATTAGAAAATAAATTCGAAAATATGGGCGCACAAATGGTGAAAGAAGTGGCATCAAATACTTCTGATGCTGCGGGTGATGGCACCACAACAGCCACCGTATTGGCCCAAGCGATTTTGCGTGAAGGCATGAAAGCCGTTGCGGCAGGCATGAACCCAATGGATCTAAAACGCGGCATTGATAAAGCAGTCGGCGCGGCTGTTGAAAAATTAGAAGGTATGTCTACGGCGTGTAATGATGATAAATCAATCGCACAAGTCGGTACCATTTCTGCCAACTCAGATGCATCAGTGGGCGGTATCATTGCTGAAGCGATGCAGAAAGTAGGTAAAGAAGGCGTGATCACGGTTGAAGATGGCAGCGGCTTTGATAATGAGCTTGATGTGGTTGAAGGCATGCAGTTCGATCGCGGTTATCTATCACCTTATTTTGTAACAGACCAACAAACCATGGCAGCTGATTTAGATGATCCGTTTGTTTTATTATTTGATAAAAAAATCTCAAACATTCGTGAATTATTACCAACATTAGAAGCGGTTGCTAAATCGAGCCGTCCGCTATTGATTATTGCTGAAGATGTTGAAGGTGAAGCATTGGCAACCTTGGTTGTGAATAGCATGCGTGGTATCGTGAAAGTGTGCGCAGTGAAAGCACCTGGCTTTGGCGATCGTCGTAAAGCGATGTTAGAAGATATTGCAACGCTAACAGGCGGGGTGGTTATTTCTGAAGAAGTCGGTTTGAATCTTGAGAAAGTAACGTTAGATGATTTAGGCCAAGCGAAGAAAATTACCATCAGCAAAGAAAACACCACTATTATTGATGGTGCAGGTAACGGCACTGATATCACAGCGCGGGTTGAACAAATTCGTGCTCAAATTGAAGATTCTAGCTCTGATTATGATAAAGAGAAGTTGCAAGAACGTGTGGCTAAATTGGCTGGCGGTGTTGCAGTGATTAAAGTCGGCGCAGCAACTGAAATGGAAATGAAAGAGAAAAAAGCCCGGGTTGAAGATGCATTGCATGCAACGCGCGCAGCGGTTGAAGAAGGTATTGTTGCTGGTGGTGGTGTGGCATTGGTTCGCGCTGAAAGCAGCATCGGTGATTTGAAAGGGGATAATGACGATCAAGATGCGGGTATCACATTAGCCCGTCGCGCGATGGAAGAGCCATTACGCCAAATCGTCACCAATGCAGGTGAAGAAGCGTCTGTTGTGTTGAATGAAGTATCAAACGGCAAAGGCAACTTTGGCTATAATGCTGCAACAGGCGAATATGGCGATATGCTTGAAATGGGTATTCTTGACCCAACAAAAGTAACGCGAACTGCATTGCAAAATGCAGGTTCAGTAGCCGGCTTGATGCTAACGACTGAAGCGATGATTGCAGAAGCGCCACAAGATGCGGCTGCACCGGCTATGCCAGATATGGGCGGCATGGGTGGCATGATGTAGCGAGACATTTCCACGAGTCGTCTTTTTCGCCAGGGCGGCGTTAAAAATAGTCTCAAAATGCTCATGTACAAATTGTACACTCCGCTTTTTCGACTATTTTTGCCTTGCCCCGACAAAAAATACTTATCGTGCAAACGCTCGCAACAAAACTATGTTTTTGATTGATTTTAAGTTTTAACGGTTCTTACCCTTCGGGGAATTTATGAAAGGAGGTATAACAATGTTAGCCAGATTTTTGAATTTCTCCGATTTACACCTAAGTTGTTCTGAACTAGGTTCCAGTTGAAAGGGGAAGTAAGCAGTAAGAAAGCTAGCGGGATTTATCCTACCTCTGTGAGGCGGATAAAACTTTAGTCAGAACACTAGAGTTATTACTATGATGAGAATAGAGTTAACTGGAAGAATAGGGCTTAGAAATCTTGGCGGATAAGACATCTAATGAGGACACGAAAGTTACTAGAACGTAATTCTTTATTTTTGCTTTCGCATTAAAGCCCTGACCTTTGGTTGGGGCTTTTTTGTGTGCTACTATCTTAGCTTCATCATAGAATCTATTTGATTCTGCGATAGATTTAATTATTAGAGGGGAGAAAAACAATGGATTTAATGAAAATCGGAACACAATTATTAATGAGTAAACTCGGTGGCGGCAATGAATCGGCTTTAACCAGTGCGCTAGGTGGCTTATTGGGTGGCGGCAAGTCAAGCGGTATGGATTTGGGTGGTTTGATGTCAAAGATGCAAGGTAATGGTACAAGTGGCGGCCTAACAGATTTAGCGACATCGTGGTTAGGGGATGGTGATAATGCATCTGTGTCACATGATCAATTACGCGAGATGTTTAGCGGCGATCAATTATCGGCGTTTGCCTCAAAATTAAATGTGGATGAAAGTACGGCATTAGGTGGCTTATCAGCAGCTTTGCCTTCAATGGTAGATAAAGGCAGCACCGGTGGTTCTTTATTAGATATGGTTGGCGGCGTGAGTGGTTTGATGGGGTTGGCGAGTAAATTTATGAAGTAAGCGATGGCTTATGTTGAATGTAAAAAAGCCCTGACTTTGGTCGGGGCTTTTTTGTTTTAGCGGTCATTTCTAAACAAAACACATATTAAAGAAGGTTTTTTTTTCTGAGTAGGAAGGACCTAAATTATTGATATTGTTATTCTTATATGGGATTCTACGTACTAGTACTTAAGGTTTTAAGTATTAGTACGTATTGTAGGAGACCATCTGTTTTAGTTAGAATTGTGAGGTAAATAAATTCAGGGTGGAATTAATAATGGATACAAAGAAAACACGCCGTTTGGCGTCTATGTTTGCAGCGGGGATAACATTGTTATCGCTGCCGCTTAATCAGGCTTTTGCTGTGGATGAATGTGGCGCTGAAGCGGCGGGCGCAGATATCATTAACTGCCCCGCGGGCGCATATGGCTCGGGAATAACGTATACGAATTCAGATGGATTAACGCTGAACCTGAATGATGCTGGGATTTCTTCAGCAGCAGGCGGGGTGCTCCTTCAGAGTGCCTCGGGTATAAATACAAATGAACTCCGAATTAATGCTATCAACTTTGGTTCGATTGTTTCTAATGGTGTCGGAGGAGCAGCGGTGCGGGTTTTCGCTCGGGCCCAAGAAAGTGCGACCATCCAGATGGACGCAGGCACTATAACGGCAACAGGCGGTTCATATTCCGGGCTTAGAGTGGATTTGACTAACAATATTGCAATACCGGGCAGACAAGCAAGGGTAATCCTCAATGGCGGTGCGGTTTCATCGGCGCTCACCTATGCAATTGGGACTCAGATTAATGGTGATGCGGATGGCTCAAGCCTAGTGGAAATGCATGGCGGGGCGATTACGGGCCGTCATGGTGTCCGAGCAGCTATCTTGGGAGCGTCACCAAATTCAAAGGTCAGCCCTGCAACGGTGTTGATGGATGGCGGCTCTATTTTAACTAGTAGCATCGGTATTCAAACTCGGCATTCGGGTACCTTGCCGGCGGCGACTTCATCGATAACGGTGACCGGTGGCGCGACGACAGTGACGTCAGGAACGGTTGGCATTTTCGTAAACTCTGAGTTAATGG